>Ga0209517_10001976_pt1 | contig 29934 bp, 26 predicted proteins | sample PeaSoiMetSII2010_FD_187695 | JGI IMG/M metagenome (GOLD analysis project Ga0209517, IMG submission 187695) | Peat soil microbial communities from Weissenstadt, Germany - SII-2010 (SPAdes) (version 2) | ecosystem: Environmental > Terrestrial > Soil > Wetlands > Peat | place: Germany...
TACTTTGCGGTTGGCCAACTCGCCCATCATCGAAGCATGGACAGAGAAGATCCTCCATCGAGTTCAAAAGCTAAAACCGCTGGGGAACTGAGGCCGCATCTTCGGGAATCGACCGACTGCTGCAAACCTTTGCGTTGAATCCTCGATTTTCGGCCACTTTTGAGAAGAATCCTCGAAATTCACGCCGGATACAGGTTATACAGAGGTTTACGATCGAATCAAGGAAGCGCGGTGGGAGGATCCCGATCTTCCGCAGGGAGCTTGGCGACATGAGCGCAAAACTGCCGATTGGCCCGCGGTTGCGAACCTCTGTACCGACGCTCTAATAAACAAGACCAAGGATCTCCAAGTTGCTTCCTGGCTTACGGAAGCTTTGGTACATCGAGACGGATTCCCCGGGTTGACAGAAGGGCTGAATCTACTCCAGGGTCTCGTCGGCCAATTCTGGACCACAGTGTACCCACGCTCGGAGGAGGAGGAGTTGGAGTTTCGCGCTGGACCACTAGAATGGGTTGGGTCACGACTGGATGTTGCAGTGAAGAGTGTCCCTCTGACCCCGACAGGAGTGGACTGGTTCGGATGGGCCGCCCGCAAACATGAGATCCCCCAGGAATGTGTCGGAGCCGTCGGCCGCATCACGAGAAGGCATTGCCGAGCGCGTCTCGATGAGCTTGATTCCTGCCTGGCGGCACTCGGAGAATTGCACGCAAGCTGCGAGGCACGTTTCGGAGACGTGACCCCTCGCTTTGACAGCCTACGGACGTCGCTTGAGACCGTTAGGCTGACACTTCAGCCGTTGATTGGCAAAACGGCCGAAGAGTTCGAGCCAGAAGCAGCAGCAGAAGAGGCAGAATCGGATACTGGAGGTATAGCGACACCAGATCAGTGGACAGATTCAAAATTTCCCCTCGATAGCCTCCATTTCACCGTCACCGCCCCATCGGCAATCAACCCGGCGAGCAGCGTTGTAGTGTCGCTGTGGGTGCATCTCGAATCGCAGCGGGCCGCCGTAATGGACCGGGCTCGCCAGCAGTATCGCGCACCTGACCCAGCGGGCATCATGTCGGTTTCCAAGGGACCGGTCCGAATCGCTCACGGGGCGATACTCACTGTTCGCCTCGAGGTGACCGGGGCCCGCATCGAAGATTCGGAAGACTCAGTGCTGTGGGCTGGCGAGATCGGCTGCGCAAATTTCGTGGTCACGCTTCCCACCAATCCAGAAAAGCAGACGCTTCCCGCCAAGGCCGTCATCTATTTGAACGGTGTGCAGGTCGCGAAGGTCCAATTCGTATTGCAGGTCGGAACGGCCCTCACTGACAGTACGGTTCCTACAATCGAGACGCGGGTTCGCAAAGCATTTGCATCGTACGCTTCGGCTGATCGGGATGAAGTCCTAGCGCGACTTCAAGGAATCAGGAAGGCAGCACCATATCTGGATATCTTCTTCGATGTCCTTACTCTTCGGTCCGGGCAGAGTTGGGAGGGCGAAATCGAAAGACTGATCGCGGCCAGCGACGTTTTCTACCTTTTTTGGTCGCTAAACGCGAGCAGTTCCGTGTGGGTTGAGCAAGAATGGCGTGCAGCGCTCCGCACCGGGCGTCGCGACTTCATAGATCCGGTGCCCCTCCAGTCTCCAGAAGTAGCGCCACCACCACCCGAGCTTGCCAGTCTGCACTTCAACGACTGGATGCTTGCCTTCCAAAGACGCAAGCTCTGCCAGAGTACGACCTAATGATGTTCGAAAGCGGTGCCAATTGCCCGTTCTGGTGGGAGCAGTTGCCCCACCACGGCGATGCTAAACGGTACCCCTCACGCTCACCATGTAGCTGTCGAGAAATCCCTTCCCACCAGGCGAATCGCAAGGTCCTTTGTGCGTGCGGCGTCCTCAGCGGCGGCCCTCGCTGCAATCCCGATGTCCGGCAATATCGGAAGCGATGATGGAAGGATTTCCGAACCCGGCTACGTAGCGATCGGGGTCCAAACACCCTGTGCCCGGCCATTCCATTACCACTTTGGCCAGTACTGCAGCAGTGGGTTTTTCCCCGAAACGACAGCCATCGCATTGAGATGTGGTGGCGATTCGACCCGCATGAGTCGTGAACGACTTGCAGAACTCAACTCTAAAAAGGGTGCTTCGCCGGTTCAGACCCATACTCTTGCGCCACCGACTAGCCGCTCCAGGGCGGCGTATGAGTGTAGATCTTGAGTGCGATATCATATGGAATTCCAACTGAGGCCACAGCATAATCGATCGAACGGACCATGAGCCAGACGTTTGGCAGATACACGGTGGTGGGCCAACTAGGGCGAGGCGCCATGGGTGTGGTTTACCTCGCCTCGGACCCGATGCTGAACCGCCAGGTAGCGCTTAAGACGGTGGACCTCGGGGTAGACGATCCCGAAGAGCGCGAGTTTCTGCGCAACCGCTTGCTGCGCGATGCCCGCGCCGCGGCCCTGCTCAAACATCCCAACATCGTCAGCGTCTATGACGTTTTCGAAGACGGGGGACGGGCCTATGTGGTGATGGAGTACGTGGAAGGCGACACCCTGTCGGCGCGGCTGAAAGCCAATCCGCTGCCCGACGCACCAATGATCCTCCAGGTGCTACGCCAGATGGCGGACGCGCTGGACTACACGCACTCCCGAGGCGTGATCCATCGCGACATCAAACCGGCCAACGTCATGATCGACGCTGCCGGAACCGCCAAGATCATGGATTTCGGCATCGCACGGATCAGCGATACACGCACCACTACGCCTACCGGCATGGTCATGGGAACCGTCGAGTACATGGCGCCGGAGCAAATCCGCGGCGAGACAGTCGACGGGCGGGCGGATCAATTCGCTCTCGCCGTAGTAGCGTACCAGATGATGACCGGCAGTTCGCCGTTCGGTCCTAATACCATAGCCACCCTGACCTACAAGATCGTCAACGAGGCGCCGCCGCCGCCATCCACGCGAAACGCCTCCCTTCCCCGAGAGGTGGACACCGTTCTGGCGAAAGCCCTTGCCAAAACACCTTCCGAACGTTTCACGAATTGTTGCGAGTTCGTGGGCGCGCTCGCACAGGCCTTCTTCGTCGCGCCCACAACTCCGGTTGGCCCGGCTCCCGTGGTGGTGGCCCAGTTCACCCAGCCGGTGATACCCGTTCCCGAACCTGTCCAACCCGCCAAGCGCTCCCGGTCGGCTGTGCTCGCCGCTGTGGTCGCGGGGCTGGGCTTGGGCGGTGCTCTGGCCGTCTGGAAGCCGTGGAATCGCACCTTGCAGCCGCCCGATCAGGTGGCTGCCGTCAGTCCCGCAACTGCGACGCCGGTTCCCACTCGCAAACCAGTAGCCTCACGCCCAGTTGCCCTGCCAAAGCCCCATCCCCCCGATGCCAATCCGATGAAGGCCGTTTCAACCTCGCCGAATGTGACGCCCCCACCCGTGGATCCGAAGCGTTCCGAGCCACTCGAACCAAGGGGGGAAGCGGAACTGCTACCCCCACCGCCGGTGCCGAAGACCGGCACTAATCCAACGCCGTTTGAGACAGCCATTCAGCGCGGCCATGAGCAGTTGAGGACCAAGGACTATCCGGGCGCCATCCAATCCTTTACGAAGGCCATCGCGCTCCGCCCCAATTTCGCCCCGGCCTACTACAGCCGGGGAGTGGCCCACCAAAACCTGGAGGACAATGAGGTAGCCGTCCAGAATTATTCGGAGGCCATTCGTCTCGCTCCGGATATGGCCCTCGCCTATGCCGCACGAGGCGTCTGCCTGGTTCGTCTTCACCGGGACCCGGACGCAATGATCGATTTCCAGCGGGCGTTGGAAATGAAGCCCGACCTGGCGTTCGCCTTGAACGGGCGCGGTGGCGTCTATTTCCGCCGCAAGCAATATCGTATGGCCCTGGCCGACTACGACGCGGCCGTCAAGAGCAATCCTCGCTTCGCCCAGGCATACCTGAATCGCGCCCACGCCAGAGAAGCCGTCGGCGATTTCCGCGGCGCCAACGCCGACAGGGAGCGCGAAGCAGAGTTGCGCAAGCAGTAGCGCAGGTATGCCGATGCGACCAATGGCGTTAGGAAGATGGTCCAGGGACTTGCAGGAATTCCCTATCGACCGCAATGAAGCTTCGGATCGAATGGAGCGAGAGCGTTCTCAGATCGCGGCTCTGAACTCCTAATTCTCTAGAGACATTTTTCTGGTCAGTTCCATCGCCGCTTCCGGAGTGCTGCTCGTGCCCATTTCGGTATCCACGTAGCCTTTGTAGTTCATCTCGCGTAGGGTTCGGAATATGTATGCATAATCGATTTCACCGGTACCCGGCTCCTTGCGCCCCGGAACCTCGCCAATCTGTACCAGACCGATCCAGCCTTTCGACAACCCGTCCCGCAAGTGAGTCGAAATATTCCCCTCCATCAACTGCAGATGATACATGTCGAAGCAGATTTTCACATTTGGATGGGCCACTTCGTCGATCACGGGAAAAGCCACGGCCGCGGTGTCCAGCGCCATGCGGGTCTGTCCGGTCCGCGTGCTGAGCGGCTCCATCACCAGCGTCACGCCCCGTTCCTTGGCTATCTCGCCCGCTTTCCTCAGTCCGCTGACAATCTGCGTCCGCTGTGTTTCCCAGGGGACATCCGGTTGCGTTTTGCCCACGAAGATGATTGGTTGGGCACCACCAAACCTGGACGCGATTTTGATGCGCGCCGTGACTTCGTCGAGGTAGGCTTTCTCCTGGCCCGGCTTGGTGAGCCCCGTGGAACTCCCCACGCTAGCCGTGCCCGAAATACTTGCGCATCTCACGCCAGTCCGTTCCTGCGCCTTGAGCATGCCGTCTTGCTCCTCTTCCGTCGCGCTCCAGAAACTGTAAGCCTTGAAGCCCTGGGCAGCCACGATCTCAATGCGTTGGGCTTTCGGCATGGTGCGCGGGAACATGATCTCAATGTTGATCGACACCGTGTACGGCGGCGGGTTTACTGCCGCGGCGCTCAAGCTCTTATCGAGCGTAAGCGGAATTGCGGCGCCGGAGACGATCAGGGCGCGGCGGCTAATGCGCGTTCTCATCATCATTTTTCGTCTTGATTACCTTCGCAAGGATTCTAGCACGCCGTCCACTGAATTTCGAACGCTCTCCAAGAAGTCTGCGCGGAGCCGCCAGTTCGGCTCGATGTGGCTCGGATGGTTCGAACTCGAAAGCGCCTCGCGCTGGAACCGCGCCAAGTAATCGGCTGCGCCGGTGCCGCCGGCATCACCGTAATGGCGGTTGCGTGGACACGGTCGGGGCTGGTGGCGGTGATTGGTGCGAGCTAGCTGCATCCGGCGCGATGGCCCCAGAGTCCATCGGTTTCAAAGCGCCCACTACTTGGCAGATCCCGCTGGCGGGCACTCGGCTCCAGGTCACCGTTGGCAGAGGATCCAGGCGCGCTGGTCGCGTGCGTGTTCCTTGGCGTTCCCTGGCCGGAGAAGCAGACAAACAGGTCCAATTGATGTAAACTCGATTTAGCCGGGTTGCCGGATCGGCAAATCCTGGTATGCGCCGGGCCTGGGCACGCGAGGCCTGCGTCTGCAAAGGAGACAGATAGCTATGAATTCGAACTGGAAACCGGAGTGCGAGGACTCCCGTCGGAACTTCATGCAAAAGCTCGGGGCGCTGGCCGCGGCGTCCAGTGTGGCCGCAAACGCCCAACAGGGGCCACAGGTGGGTGCCGCCGCACCGGGCCGGGGCGGCAGGGGCGGACCCCGTGAGAACCCCGCGGTGCGGGAGCCAGGCCCGCTCGCCAGGGAGCCGATGCCGATGGTCAAATTCGGCAAGTACGATATCAGCCGCCTGATTATGGGAGTGAATGCCCCCGGCGAGCATTTCTCCGTCAAGGAAACAATGGAATCTCGTGTGTACCTTACGCCCGAGAAGATCCTGGAAGAGAACCGGCACATGCAGGAGCTGGGCATCAACTGCATGGAAGCCGGGACGCGCCGCATGGGCCAGTACGCCAAGGAACACGACGGCAAAATCCTGTGGGCCACCCGAAACACGGCGCCTCTGGACGAATCGATTAAGCCCGGGCGGGGCGCCAAGGAGATCGTCCAGACCCAAGGGTGCTTCGCCATTCACCATGGCGGTGCCGGCGATACCGGCACGGATGCCTGGTGGAGAAGGGGCAAGCTCAGCAGGGTGCGGGAGTGGTGCAAGAACGTGAAGGATGCGGGCGTGCTGTGCGCCATCACCAGTCACAGGCCGGAAGTGTTCATGGAAATCGAATCCCAAGGCTGGACGGAGGTCGATTATTACATGACGTGCCTGTACAAGTATGGCCGCACCCATTCGGAATGGCTGCGGGCATTCAAGTCCAACCCCGAAATGATGCCCGTCGAAATCGGTTATCCCACCGAGGGCAATTCGGAGTGGTACGGCGGGGAAATCGCGTTTGTGCAAGGCGATCCGCCGGAAATGCTCAAAGTCATCAAGCAGACCAAGAAGCCGTGCTGGGTGTACAAGCTCCTGGCCAGCACCCGCCTCACCCAGAGGGAGGATATCGCCGAGGACCGGTTCAAATACATTCTCTCGAACATCAAGTCCACCGACGCGGTGGTAGTCGGGATGTGGGGCAAGTATTCGGACGAGTTCGCCCTGAACAAGGAGTACGTGATCAAGTACGGCGGAACCTCAATCAAGGTGTCGTAAGAACGTCGTAACAAGCGGAACTGACGAGCATCCTAAACTAATCGTTCCGGGATGCTTCGAGCGAGCAGAGCAGCCGCAGAAGCTATTCAGAAAGGACTCGTCCCGCAATAGGCGGCAATCGCCGATATCGCGCATGCGACGCCGCGGGTCGCGTTCCAGGCAGGCGCGGAGCAGATTTCAGGCATGGTATCAATTCCGTACCGGTTTCGGGCGAATCACGCGCCACTCGGAAATTGGGCCCGGCCCGCCGGTTAGGGAAGGCCAGACTGGACTGTTCCAGATTGGCGCCGCGAGCCTCGGCGTTCCGCGCCCAAAACGCCTTAGCAGACCACGAAAACGGAAACCTGGAGAGCTAGCTGCGGAAAACCGGTCGACATAGAGATAGTTGGCTCCCAGCCCGAACACTCAATATGTACCGCATCCTCATATTAGAACCTTTTCAGGCGGTCAGAGACCGAGTGAGGTGCCAGTTCGAAGATAATCTTCCGAACGCAAAACGCGTCATACGTGATGTCGGGAAGCTTGACGCCGGAAAAGACCAAGGTCATTGTATTCAGCTCCGGACCAATCCATTTCGCGGGAAGACGGTATCCGTGTGTGCCGGCCACGCCCCAAAAATCGGAATGAAATGCTGTAGTCCACGGACCCCATGGTTCGGCCGCGTCATAGATTCCCCATCCGCCCTTGGAATTGTAGCCGACCGCCAGCAGATACCGCTTCAACAAGGGGTTGTACACCGCGTCCACCCGTTGGCAGTGGTCAGGGAACTGGAATACGGCGCCGCGCTGCTTAATATCATGCGTCCATTTTGGACTCCCCGAAGCGGCGAGCCCCTTGAAGAACTCGTACGCGTTTGAATCCCGGATTCGATCCTTTGGGACACGCGCCATCACCAAAGCATCATTGGACTCGTAAGCGCTCGCGCCATCCTGCGAATAGATATAGACGAACTGGTCGCGCGCATCCGCATAGTTGCGGCCGGCGTTCAGGAAAGCTGGGGATCCGAAACTCGTGTTGAAACGAAAGCCCCACTCCCAGGTACGGCCGTGATCTGGCGACCAGGCCAGTTGAGAGTTCCCCACGTTGCGAACCCACATGTACAGCACCCCGCCAACCATCAACGTGCCGCTGGCCTTGGCGCCTTTCGCACCATCTCCCGTCCGTTCGCCGGTATCGGAACGGATATTGATCCCCTTAAGCGCGGAAGGGAAGCCCGTGATCTTGGCAAAGCCAAGACTCAGTTTGTGGTCGACATAGGGCTCGAAGCCCGCACCATCCCCATAGGCGGTGTACTGCTCATCGTCATCACCCCACGTGATAGGCCAATTGTCGCTGTCGATTGCTTTTCGAATGATCGTCGATTCAGGTGAGAACGAAACGCCGCGAATGACGACGCTCCCCGGATAAGGCGCCTTGCTGCGTGCAGCCTCCACCGCCGGATCGAACACGTTGTCCACAACGTCGCGCCAAAACCGCTCCGTCGGACCCATCCACGCGCCGTTCCGGACCACAATCAGGTCCAGGCTGGGAACCACCAGAAGCAATTCCTGTCCTGCACCGGCTCCGGCAAACGCGTCACGCGGAACGTTGGGCCAGACACCGTCGAAGTTGACCCACCAGCAGAGTCCCGAGGCCGGTCCCGGACCTTCAGGACTTCGTTCCTGGATCGGCAGCCCCGCGTAGGTCGTCATGCGTTGCACTAATGAACGATCAAAAAGCCTCTTGCCGTTCCATTCTCCCTGGTGCAGCATCAGTTGCCCGATGCGGGCGGTAGCCCGCGGCGTGAACGACCCGCCGCCCCAAGTTGCGTAGAGTTGCATGCCATCCACTTCATAAGGCGTTCCGTAACCGATTGCCCAGGCCGACTCCGGTATGCCCAGAGGTTCCATCACCCGAGCTTTCAAGACCGCGTGAATGTCGGTTTCGGGCGCGCCCTTTAAACTCGCGGTCACCGCATATGCGAGATCGGCCATCCCTGGATTGCTATAGGCGTAACGGCTTCCTGGTGCGAAGATCACCGGCGCCTGATGGACCGCAATAGAAAAAGGATCGGGGCTGCGTTTCCAAAACGCGCCCTTCCACCCGGGCAACAACGCGTGGTCGATGTTGTCCTGTTCGGCGTCTTCGATTCCCGAAGTATGGGTCGCCAGGTGGCGTATCGTGATCCGATTCTTCTGGGCATCGTTCCGCCACGCTGGAATGTACTGGGATGCCAGGTCATCGGTTTGAAGGCGATGGTCTTGCAGCGCGACCATAAGCGAGGTGCCGCCTACAATGGCTTTCGCCAGGGAGGCAGTGCCCTGTTTTCGCTCGGGTCCATGTCCTTCCGCATACCACTCGTAGACGATCTTGTCGTGGCGGATCACCAGCAGTGCGGTGGTCTTCAGCGCTGCCAGCCGATCCTTCCAAGCATCCAGTGCCGCGCGGCGCATGCCGAGGTGCTCGGGAGTGTCTGATGGAAACGAGACGAGATCAGCGCCCATCGCTGTGCTGGCCGTTGCGACGCCGCAGAATAGAACTTGCAGCAGGCGAAGAGGAAACCCAAACCAGAAACCTGCCTTCATGCCGTATTCCTCAGGAATTACGTTTCAACGGTTGTCCTTGGGGCCTGTTGGCAAGTGGAGGATTGAACGATTGCGCGACGGTAACGAAGGAACCTGGTGAATGAATCAGACCTGCCCTGTAACGCCACCAACACCCTTCACTTGCTCCTTTCTGTACATGCATCGACTCGATGCCCATTTCGACTGATCAAGACCCGACTCGCGACAATTCGCGTCTTGATGAATCGAGAACCCTGCTCCCCTATGTTATTTCAGTTTGCGACGGGGCGGCATCGGCGGCGCCTCGCCCAGTTCACCAGTTTTCCCCATTCGGCGCTTGGCTGCTCGCAAACTGGCAGTGAAGACGGCCGACAACGGGTTGCTGGCGCCGGAACTGGCCGCCGGCATCACGGGTGAAGGGCGCCAAGTCGAAGGGTGACCGGGTTGGGCACGGAGGCCCAAAGGCTCCTGAACGCGCCGGGCATCGCGACGAAGAAGGGCTTGCGGGATCGGGCAATCGTCGGCGTGCTCCTTGGTTGCGGTCTCCGGCGATCCGAGGTAGCTGCGTTTACGCTCAGGCACACGCAAAAGCCGCGTGGCCGGGCCGAATCGCGGGGCGCCACGGTTGGCTTGCTACGCCAGTGTCTGTCCTGGTGGCTGCGGGTTGTGATTGCCGTTACGGATGGGCAAGGGGCGCTCGTGCCCGGCGCGGCTGTGACGGTGAAATCAGGCGATATTGGGGTGAAGCGCGGGAGTACGCGATTCCGCCGCTGAGAGTTTCTCGCTCGCCAGCACGCGACGCGGCGCGAGGGGATGAGCGGCGCGTGCTGTGACCCTGAGTCGCATGGAGTAAGATGTCAGAAACGGATGTACCCCGAACGCTGGCGGCAAATCGAGCAGCTTTACCGGGCGGCTGTCGAGCAGCCGCCGGATGCGCGGGACGCCTTTCTGGCCAGAGCCTGCGGAAACGATGAAGAGCTACGCCGGGAAGTGGACTCTCTGCTGGCGCACAACGATGAATCCACAGCCACCCTTCTTACCGAGACGGAGTGGGGAACGGGAGGTGTGGTCGACGCCGGCACGGTCCTCTCGCCGGGCACACGCCTGGGACCGTATCAGATTATCGGCGCCCTGGGAAAGGGAGGCATGGGGAGAGTCTACCGCGGCCTGGATACGCGCATGGACCGCCCCGTGGCCATCAAAATCTCGGTCGAGCGGTTTAGTGGGCAGTTCGAAGGCGAGGTGCGCGCCATTTCGGCATTGAACCACCCGCACATTTGCACGCTCTACGACGTGGGGTCGAATTTCCTGGTGATGGAACTGGTGGAGGGCGAAACACTGTTTGCCCGTCTGCGGAAAGCGGCTCTGCCTTTGGATTGTGTCCTGCGCTACGGTGCTCAGATCGCCAGTGCGCTGGCCGCGGCCCACGCTCGCGGCGTCGTCCACCGCGATCTGAAACCTGCCAACATAATGATCACGGAAGCGGGGATTAAGGTTCTGGACTTCGGCACGGCACAGTTCACCGGCCGCCGAGACGTTTCATCCGAGGAGACCTTTCCGGAGAGCGGCAGGATCATGGGGACGCGAACTTACATGGCGCCGGAGCAGTTGGAGGGAAGGGAGTGCGACGCGCGAACGGACATTTTTGCTTTGGGGCTGGTGCTGTATGAAATGGCCACGGGCAAAGTGGCGCTAAAAGGAGGCCAGTCCGGACCCATCGCGGAGGCCCTGCGCAGTGAGCCATCGCCTTTGGATGGGGTCTCGCCGCAGCTTGCGCGGGTGGTGCGGCGGTGCCTGGCGAAGGATCCCGAGCGGCGATGGCAGTCGGCATCGGATGTGATCCTGCAGTTGGAATCGCAGCCACTACCCCGACGATTCCCGGTCGCCGTGCAACTGTGGATGGCGGGTCTGGCTGTTGTCGCTTTAATCGGATTGCTGGTGACTCTGCGTAAGAGGCCGGACGAGCCATTGCGATTGATTCCGTTCACGACCTACGCAGGCGGGCAATACGAGCCGGCGTTCTCGCCGGACGGAACCCGATTGGCATTTGTCTGGAACAACGGAAAAGGGGAGGTCTTCAACTTATACACGAAGCCGATTGCCGGAGGCGAGCCGCTGCGGCTCACTTCAAATCCCGCCTCTGAAGGAAGCCCGGCCTGGTCGCCGGATGGATCGCGGATTGCCTTCCTGCGTTACTTGGCGGCTCCGGGCGAGACCGGCGTATACATATTGGCGCCTGCCGCGGGAGGACCTGCGACCAGGCTCGCCTCAACGTTCCCGCTGCCTCACATTTACGATCGACACCTCGACTGGTCGCCGGATGGAAAATACCTGGCTGTTGCGGATAAGGAGAGCGCCGATAAGCCCTTCAGCATTTTTCTAGTCTCTCCTGAAACCAGCGAACGGCGAAAGCTGACGGATCCGCCCATCACCAACATCGGCGATACGGGTCCGGCGTTCGCTCCGGATTCGAAGACGTTATCGTTCAGACGGACCGTGAGTGCGGGGGTCGGCGACATTTTTGTTGTTCCCATCACTGGCGGCCAGCCCAGACGATTGACAAACGACGACAAGGATGTGGCGGGGCATGCCTGGAGCGCTGACGGCCGCGAAATCGTCTTTTGCTCGAACCGCGGCAGCGACGGCGGTCTGTGGCGGATTCCCGTGCGCGGCGGCGAGCCTCGGGCAATTCCTTCACTGCGCCTATGGGCCAATTTTCTGGCAATCTCGCGAATTGGCCAGCGGGCCGCATTTTCACACTGGTTCGTCGATTCGAACATTTGGCTGGTTCGCCTCGGTCCCGGCGATAAACCTGGGGAAGCTACTCGAGTGATCGCGTCCACTCGGGAAGACCGAAGCCCGCAATTCTCCCCCGACGGCACAAAGATCGCGTTCCGTTCGGACCGCTCGGGGTGGAACGAGATTTGGGTTTCCGACAGCAACGGGTCGCACTCCGTGGAATTGACCAGCTTCCGCGGGCCCCTTACCGGCAGCCCTCACTGGTCCCCAGATGGACAATCGATCGCCTTTGACTCGCGGCCCACGGGCAATGGCGATATCTTTGTTGTTCCCGCCGCCGGCGGGGTGTCGCGGCGGGTCACATTCGATCGCGCGGAGGACGTGACTCCAACGTGGTCGAACGACGGCAGGTGGATCTATTTCGCCTCGAACCGCACTGGAACGTACCAGGTGTGGAAGATCGCGGCCGATGCGGACGAGACCAACAGCAAGCCCGTACAGGTGACGCATCAAGGCGGTTTCATTGCGATGGAGCGCCCGCTCCATGGCGGGGTCTTCTACACCAAGGGACCGGACGTGCCCGGCATCTGGAAGCTGACGCCGGCCGGACAGGAGGTGCCTGTTCTAGATGAATTCCCGGCCGGCTATTGGGGCTACTGGTGTGTCTCGGATCGCGGGATCTACTTCGTCAGGCCGTCGAAGCCGGATGGCGGGGTGCTGGAGTTTTTCAACCTGGAAACAGGCCGCATCCGGAAGCTAGCGAAATTTGAACATGGCCCGCTTTTTTCCGATTCGGGATTGAGCGTTTCTCGGGACGGCGGGTCCATTCTGTATACGCAGGCAGACACGTCAGGAAGCGAAATCATGCTGGTCGAGAATTTCCGATAAGAGCCGTGCCTTATCCCCTTCGGCACTGGAGGGAGTTTCACCGAATCACGCCGCGGCGCGGTAGTAGTAATTCAGCATGCCACCCAATGAATCGCGGTGAGAGCGCTGTCATCGAGGCCCAGTGAAGTCCCAGGTCGTGCCGGCAGGAGCGGTCTCGACATGTGTAGGAAACTGGAGCCGAAAGTGGGCTCGGAGCCGTGTAGATTGTGCCGCCCCACGTTTCGCAGTGCATTGGCCGGTCGTGGAGGCTGAAACGGTAGGTTACCGTACACCTTGGGCACGTGGGTACCTGGGTCTTTGACCGCCTGAGAAAGTTCTATAAAACACTTCGACTGCGGAATGTTTATTGCATACTGGGGCAAGGCACGCTGGCCAATCCCGATTATCAAGTCATGGCTCGGCAACAAAATCCGAATCGCGACCCACATCGGGTACCAGTTATCGTTTGCCCGCCTCTTCGGCCACCAACCGGACCGTCCAGCGCGCCTGCCCTTCCGGGGGACTACTGCAGACCATGACGACGATGCGCTGCTTCTGGGAGTCGGCAAGAATCTGCTTCGGCCCGTGCCTCTGTTTCGCGTAAAGGGCTTGTTCTAGGCCGTTACTGTTGTAGCGATGGGCGATCTGGCGAATCGACTTGGGAGTGGGGGGACGGTTTGGGCGACCTGCGGCGCGGTCAATCCGCGGGCAAGTTGCTGGAGCACCAGCGCGCGCAGGACGACGCGCACCTGTTGGCCCCCCCTCGCAACAACTGGCCGATCTGGGTGAGGTCCTTTGACTTGAAATTTCGGGACGGCCCAAGATCGCCTGGTGAAAGGGATGCGGGTAGCCGGAGTGAAGACGATCGAGCAAGCCAACCGATATCTCGACGAGGAGTATCTGGTGTGGTGGGAGCGGGAGCTGACGGTGGAACCGGCCAACATCGACGATGCCCATCGCCCGCTGGAGAAGGGCCACGATCTGGCATCGTCAATGAGCCATGTGGAAACGAGGCAGGTGCGGAATGATTGCCACCCTGCGACTCGACGGCGGGTTGCACCAGATCAAGCGCCAGGCGATCGTGAGTGGGTTGCCTGGGGCCGACGTTCACGCGGAGAAGCGGCGACGGTTCCATGGCGGTGAGATTTGGCGAGCGATACTTGGCGATCGGGCCGTGTGCCGTGGCCGAGAAGCCGAAAGCGGCGCCGGTGAAGCCGGCGGAATTAACATGCACGTCCCAGACGCCAAGGTAAAAAGGGGACGTTTTTATTTTGGCGGAAAGGGAACATTTCTATTTTGCCTTGACACGCTAGCCCGCAGCTTCCAAAACCGGTGCCTTTGGTGGTACCCTTACGGGACGGGGGAGAAGTTATGGCGGACACCATCCGCGTAAAGGGCTTTGGGAAGAAGAGCGCCGATCCGCCTCCCGCCGCCGCTGCTCCGCCTCCCAAAGCGCTTGCGAAGCCGCCTGCCGTGGTCTTCAAGCAGCGTCCCGCCAGCCCGCCACCGGCGGAAGCCTCCGCCCCTCCGCAAGTTGATGAAACCGCCGTGACCGAGACGCCCGTCGAGCCGTACGAGCCCGCTCCCGTCGAATCGCCGGAGGAGACCCCCGCTGAGCAGTACGCGGACGCTCCCGCGGAAGCCTGCGAAGAGGTGGCGCCCGGCGAGCCGCTTACATCGGTCGAGGAACCGGTCGAGCCTCATCCGCCCGAGGCCTCCACGTCGGGCGGCATTCGCCTGAATTTTCGACCGCAAACCATGCCTCCGAAGGCTGAGGAAGTCCCCGTCGCGCCGGCCTCGGCGCCGGCCCTCTGCTCTTATGACTCCGACCACGACCCAAACCGAGTCTTGAGACGCCAGCAGTGGAAATGGAATCTTTACGTGAGGTCTGGCCGCCAGAAGGAGGATGAGGCAGCCAAAGGCACACCATGAACAACGTTAAAACGATCCTTACCTGGTTGGTCTTTTGCATCGTCACCGCGGTCGTCACCATTCTCGTGGTCCAGGCGCTCAACCAGCAGCTTGGCTTGCAGCCCAAGGTGGCCAGCTTCGGAAAGGTCCGCTGAAGGCGAGCCATTGACTTACTCTTTGTAGGTACTCTCACGCTGCGATCTTACCCCAGAAACACCCCTGCCAAAAACCACGGTCACTCGCCCACGAACTATTTTTTCAACCCGCGCTTTCGCTGATTCTAAACCACCTAACCCAGCCCACTCGGCGCCGGCACCCCCTGTCGGCGCACATGCGTCTGCTAGATTAAAATCAGGAAGAGATCTACTGCCCCGAGCCGCGGGCGGCTTCAGCGCAACCGGGGAGGAAACCACCCCTCTCGGCCGCATTCTCCGGGGAAATTTCGTGAAAATGCCTCACTTTTGAGCCATTTTCGCTGTTAAGTTATTGATTATAAATAAACCGACCGCTCACTTTGAGCGGTTTTTCCTTTTTGGAGACCTTTTGTGGAAACCATCAAGACGACCGCCAGCCTGGGAACCCGGCTGAGGGCGTCACAAATCCCCGATCCGGGGGCGCATCTTTTCCACAAAACGCTCCAGATGCGCCCCCCGATTTCGGCTCCTCTCCGCAACCCACACAAACAGAAGAGTTTACCGCCTCATGAATAATAAATCGACACACCCGCCGAAGATGCGCCCCCCTGGCCCCCAGCCCCCGACCCCTCGCCCCCAGCCGGTTGTGTTATTCTTCCGCAAGGTCTCTGGTTATCTCCCCATGGACGAGGACCGCCGCCAACGAATCCGTTATTACACCTTTGCCGTTTTCGTCGGTGTGCTTTTGCTCCTGAACTGGCTGGGCATCTTCAAGACCGTCTTCGGTCTCGATACCGCCATCCCCATCACCCTGCTGGCCGGATACAAGACCTTCCATAACTCCATCTCCGCCCTGATGGAGCGGCGCATCTCCGCCGACATCGCGCTTTGCATTGCGGTCATCGCGGCCCTCTCCGTCGGCCAGTACCTCGCCGCCGCCGAAGCCATGTTCATCGTGCTGGTGGGCGAGGGCCTCGAGTCTTACGCCGCCGGCCGGACCGCGGCGGCCATCCACCGTTTCGTGGAGCAGATGCCGCACCGCGCCCGCCTCATTCGCAATGGGCAGGAGCAGGAGGTGGATGCCGCTTCCCTGGCGCCGGGAGATTTGATCCTGGTCCGCGCCGGCGAACGCCTTCCGGCGGATGGCGAGATCGTGACCGGTTTCTCGGCCATCGATGAAAGCTCCATCACCGGCGAGCCGCTGCCCCGCGAGAAGGCCGCGGGCGACGAAGTCTTTTCCGGCGCACTGAACGGCGGCGGCATGCTAGAAGTGCGGGTCAGCCGCGCGGGTGAGGATACGACGCTCGCGCGCGTCGTGCAGCTAGTCCGGGAGGCACAGGAAAAACGTGCGCCCGTGGAGCGGCTCGCCGACCGCGCCGCCCGCTACTTCCTCCCGGCGTTGCTGCTGGCCGCGGCCCTCACCTTCTACTTCACGCGCGATTGGATGCGCACCGTCGCCGTGCTCATCGTCGCCTGTCCCTGCGCCTTGATCCTGGCCACCCCCACCGCCATGGTCGCGGCCATCGGGGGCCTCGCGCGCCGCGGCATCCTGGTGCGCGGCGCCTCCGTCATGCAACTCGCCGCCAAGGTCGATACCGTGGTCTTCGACAAGACCGGCACCATCACCGAGGGCCGCTTCGAAATCGTGCGGATCATTGCGCTGGACCGGGAGGAGAACGAGTTGCTGGCTGTGGCCGGCGCCATCGAGCGCGCTTCCGATCATCCTTTGGCGCGCGTCATCGTCGCAGAGGCGTTGCACCGTGGTCTCGGCATGCAGGCGGCCGAAAGCGCCCACGTACTGCCCGGCCGCGGCGTGGAAGCCCGGATCGCCGGGTGCAATTGGCGCGCCGGGAATGCCTCTTTTGTCGCCGAAAATGGCGCCGCAGCCGAGCCACCTCGCCACTTGCTGGATCAAGCAAACGCCCAGGCCGATGCCCTGGGCGCCACCACCGTATGGATCGCCGAGAGCAACCGCATCGCCGGAGCGATCCTGTTGCGCGATCGGATTCGTGAGGGCGTGGCAGCCTGCGCCCGCGGTCTGCGCGCGCTGGAAATCGGCCGTCTCGTCATGCTCACCGGTGACCGCCGGCGCGCCGCCGAGGCCATCGCGCGCGAGGCCGGCATCGGTGAAGTGGAAGCCGGCCTGCTCCCCGAACAGAAACTCGCGTACGTTCGCCAACTTATCTCCGAGGGCCGCGCTGTCGGCATGGTTGGCGATGGCATCAACGACGCTCCCGCGCTCGCCGCGGCCTCCGTGGGCATCGCCGTGGCGGGCGCCAGCGCCATCACCGCGGAGGCGGCCGACGTCGTCTATCTGCCCCATTCGCTCGAAGCTCTCCCGCAACTCTTCTCCACCAGCCGCCGCGCCGTGGCCACCGCCTGGCAGAATATCATCCTGTTCGCCGGCCTTCTCAATTTGACTGCCGTGCTGCTCGCCGCCAATGGCGCCGTGGGGCCCATCGGCGCCGCGCTCACCCACCAGCTCTCCTCGTTCTTCGTCATGATGAACTCGCTGCGGTTGCTGCGTGTCGGAGGCCCGGGCCGCTCGTGGAATCGCCTGCGTGCCATGACGCCCCGCGCCATTATGCCCCGGATCGATCCCGGCGCCTGCCTGGCCTGGATCGCCGAGCGCCGCCGGCAGCTCGTCAAGCCCGTCCTGGCCACCGTGTTTCTGCTGGTAGCGCTGAACGGCATCTACGTCGTCCCACCCGAGGAGGTCGGCATCATCCAGCGGTTCGGACAAAAACTCCTGCCCTACGATGGCCCGGGGATGCACTACAAGCTGCCGTGGCCCATCGATCGGCTCACCCGCGTGCAGGCGCGCCGCGTGCGCGTGGTCGAAATCGGATTCCGCACCAACACCACCACTCCCGACGCCGAACCCGCCGCTTACGAGTGGAACGTGCAGCATCGCTCCGGGCGATTCCAGCGGAAACCCGAAGAGGCGCTCATGCTGACCGGCGATCAGAACATGATCGAGTTGAATGCCACCATCCACTACGACCTCGCGCGGCCCGACGAGTTCGTATTCGGCCAGTTCGATGGAGATGCCACCGTGCGCGCCGCGGCCGAATCGGCAGTGCAGTCCGTGGTCACCGGTGCGTCGCTCGACGATGTGCTCACCACCGGCCGCGCCGCCATCGAACAGCGCGTCAAGAGCGAATTGCAGGCCCGCCTGGATCGCTACCGTTCGGGAATTCGCGTCCTCTCGGTGCGCCTCGAGGACGTTCATCCTTCGCTCGAAGTCGTGGATGCCTTCCGCGATGTTTCCGGCGCGTTCGAGGAAAAGAACCGCAAAATCAATGAGGCCGAAGGATACCGCAATGAGCAGGTGGCGCTCGCCCGCGGCAATGCCAAGGCCAGCCTGGCGGAGGCCGGCGGGTATTCGGTCCAGCGCGTCAACCGCGCCGAAGGCGACGCCGGCCGCTTCAACCAGCGCGAGGCCGCCTTTCGCTCCGCGCCCGGTCCCACCGAGACGCGCCTGTATCTGGAGACCATCGAACAGGTGCTGCCGGGGAAGCGGAAGCTGATTGTCGACAGCACCAAGGCCCGCAGACAACTGTTCCTTCTGGAAGACAGCGTGGAGGTCGGCGGTTCGGCGCTCAACCCCGTGTTCTCTGAAACGCCGCGTAAGGAGCCATAACAACATGGACTCATACCGAAAATATCTGCCCGCCGCGGTCGTCCTGGCGATCCTCGTCCTGGCGTACCGCACATTTTTCCCGGTGAAGGAAACCGAGTTCGTCCTGGTCACCCAATTCGGGCGTCCCCTTTACGCCATCACCGGCGCCGGCCTGCACTCGAAGTGGGCCTTCCAGAGCGCTACCAATTTCGATCGCCGCCTGCGCATCTACAATCCGCGCCCGTCGGAGTTCCTCACGCGCGACAAGAAGAACATCGTGGTCGACAGTTACGTCGCCTGGAAAATCCAGGATCCCACCCGCTTCCTCCAGAGCGTCGGCGACCCGGTAGCCGCCGAAATGCGACTGCACGACATCGTTTGGTCGGGCCTCTCGGCCGCGCTCGGCGCGCACGATCTGGACTCGCTCGTTTCCACGGCCGCCCCCACGCTTCAGACCACCGGCATGATGGACACGCTGGCGGACCTGACCGACCGCGCCGCGCTGTCGCAGTACGGCATCAGCGTAGTCGACGTGCGGATCAAGCGGATTAATCTCCCCGAGCAGAACAAGCAGAGCGTATATGCCCGCATGCGAGCCGAGCGGGAGCGCATCGCGCGCCAGTACCGCGCGGAAGGCGAAGAACAGGCCCTCGCCATTCGCGCGGATGCCGACCGCCAGAAGGCCGAGACGCTGTCGGTGGCCTACAAAGAAGCCGAGACCATCCGCGGCCAGGGAGACGCGGAGTCCACCCGCATCTACGGTCAGGCCTACTCCAAGAATCCGCGGTTTTATAAACTGCTGCGCACGCTCGATGCTTATAAAAAGGTGCTGGACGATAAGACCACCGCCATTCTCAGCTCCGATTCGGAGCTGCTGAGAATCCTGACCCGCGGCGAAGCAGGAGCGAAGTGAGCACCGTCCTCAACGAACCGCATTCCGAACAACAGCAGCCTTCGCCCGATTCCACCTCACGATGGCCCGGCAGCACCAGGCAGCGTCTCGCCTGGGGTGCCCTGCTCCTCTGGATTCTGTCCGGGGTTTATCTGGTCCAGACCGATCAGCAGGCGGTGGTCACGCGCTTCGGCGCGGTGGTCTCGCCGCGCGTGCTTCCCGGAGTCCACTACGCGCTGCCGTGGCCCATCGAGAGCGTCTACAAGCTGAAGGTGCAGCAACTCCAGCGCCTGGTGATCGGCGGTGAGGCGGCCGACCTCGTGCTCGGCCGGACACAGCCACTTGCTTCCCAGTTCCTGACCGGCGATCAGAACATCATTAATATGCGGGTGGTCGTGCAGTACTCCGTCGGCGTCCCCGCCGACTACCTGTTTCGCTCGGTCGACGTCGCCCAGACCACCGGCGTCGCTGTGGAAGCGGAGTTGGCGCGCCGCATCGCCCGCAGTGAGGTAGATGCCATCCTCACCACGGAGAAACTCGCCATCCAGGACGCCGTGCTGGCGGCGGCACAGCGGCGCCTCAACGAAACGAGTGCGGGCGTGAAGCTCTCCACCGTAAACATCGAGAGCGTGGCTGCTCCGCCCGAAGCGGCGGACGCCTTTCGCGATGTGGCCAGTGCCCGCGCCGATACCGCCCGCATAGTCAGCGAGGCCGAGAGCTACGCCAACGATCTGCTGCCGCGCGCGCGCGGCGAGGCACGGCAACTGGTCGAGGCGGCCGAAGCCTATCGAAGCTCCCGGGTGAATGAATCCATCGGCGATGCGGCGCGCTTTTCCGCCGTGGCCGCCGAATATGCCAAGGCTCCCGAGGTCACCAGCGACCGTCTCTACATCGAGGCCATGGAACAGATTCTTCCTAAAATTCGCAAGCTGATCGTCGATCCCAACGGAAATCTTGACCTCTCGATCATCAGAAAGGGGGAAACGCCTATATCATCGCCAACAGGTCGCTGATGCGGATGGAGAAGCCCGGGATCTGCTCCGGACGGAACTCCTCGCTCTCGCCCATTGCCGTTACGGGGTGCTGCGAGCAGACAAAAACCTGCCGGGTCGCGATGGAAAAGACATACACCTCCTTCGTACCGCACTCCCGGTAGCGGTAGGCCTTGGCAAGCAGTGATTCGAACCGATCGGTCTTCGAAGCGATCTCGATCGCCAGGTCCGGAACAAACAACTGCACGCGACGCTTGTTGTCAAAAAGCTCCGCCTTCGCCGGGCACAGAAAACTGACGTCTGGGCCATGGGCATTGCGATCGAACTGGAACTCCTGCCCCGAGACGATCAGCCCGAGCTTATGCTGGGCGCACGAAAGGACCGAACACTATTACGAGCGCATCGCGCAGTCTATTGTGGCCGCCAGTATTTCCCGACACGTCGATTAGTTCTCCGTCTACCAGCTCGTGATTGTGGGCGAGCTCATCCGGAAGTTGCTCGAAGTCTTCAATGGTCAGTCCGCTGATCGTCGCCATGGTCACATTTTACACTACCGCTTCTCCGGAATCGTCCACAGAAAAATGTGGCGCCGCTCCACTACTTCTTCCTTGTCGGGATGCCAGTCCTCCATGTCGAAACTGTGGGAGACCACCCGGCTGCCGGGCCTCAGTTCCTTCAGCAGCTTGGGACGCAGCCGCATATTCACATCCGGCATCAGATAGATCGTGACTACCGTCGCGCTGTGAATGTCGACGGCGAACAAGTCGTTCTCCTCGAACCTCACCAGGCTCTCGACCCCGGCCTTCCTGGCGTTGGCCCGCGACTCTTGAACGCGCTCCGGATTGATATCGACCCCCACTCCGTGAGCGCCGTAATTCTTGGCGGCGGCGATGACGATACGGCCGTCGCCGCACCCGAGGTCGTACACCACATCGGTGCTCTTGACGCCGGCGAGCTTGAGCATTCCGTCGACCACGGCGTCGGGCGTTGGGATGAACGGCACTTCCGGCACACGCCTCGGCTGGGCCGCGGCCAGGGCTGCGAGAAGCAGGCAGCAGGCTACGTGTGCCAGTCGCATGGTGGTGAGATTATCGTATCATTGCGCCAATGACCAGAAGTGGTCATAATGAAAGCATGAAGGGCAAGGTCGGCATCGCCGAGTTGAAAGCGCACCTGAGCGAATACGTCCGGGCGGCGCAGAAGGGCAAGGAGATTATCATTAGAGATCGCAAGGCCCCGATCGCGAAGCTGATTCCCGTCGCGCCGGCACATCCAACCCTCCGCGTGATTCCGGCCACCCGCTCCATGGCGGAAGTTGAGCGGATGCTGGACGCGCGGCCGGCCGGACCTCTCATTCCGCTGGCTGCCTTCGAGCGAATTCTCGAAGAAACCAAGGGAGACGTTTACGACAAATGGATCGCCGGCGAGCTTACTTAGACTCTTCCGTCGTCCTGCGGAGATTGCTGCAACAACCCGGTTGTCTTACCGGATGGGCGGAGTGGGCTGTAATGGCCAGCGAACTGTTGTATGTGGAGGTCCGGCGTACGTTGAATCGTTACCAATCGGAGGGCCTCCTGAGCGCCGAGGCCCTGGCGGCATCGATCGGGGAGTTCCAGGCGCTTCTGGCGGCAACGGAACAGGTGCCGATTTCCAGACAGATCCTGGACCGGGCCGCGGGGCCGTTGCCGGCGCCGGTCAGAACACTCGACGCGATCCACCTCGCAACGGCGATGACGTGGGCCGAGACCAACCAGGAAGAGGTTGTGTTTCTCACGCACGACCGTCAACTCGCTACTGCCGCCCGGGTCTGTGGTCTTCAGGTCCACCCGCAACTGGTCTGATACCATAAGGAATCACCCTTGATCGACACGATTCCAGATATCCTGGCCCGTATTGTCGCCAAGAAACGCGAGGAACTCGGCCGCGGCATTCGCTCGGACCAATGGGAGCGCGAGGCGGAAGCGCGCCGTACGACCCGGCGCGATTTTCAGGCCGCCCTGCAGGCGCGCACGCCGGCCATCATTGCCGAAGTGAAAAAGGCATCGCCCAGCAAGGGTGTTCTTTCGCGGGATTTCGATCCCACCCGGATCGCCTCTCTCTACCAGCGTGGCGGTGCGGCGGCCCTCTCCGTCCTCACCGACGAGTCCTTTTTCCAGGGGAGCCTTGCCGACCTCGAAAGAGCCCGAGCGGCGGTCTCGCTACCGGTCCTGCGCAAAGATTTTACGATTGCAAACGCGCACATCCTGGAGGCCGCGGCCCACGGCGCCGATGCCATTCTGCTCATCGCCGCCATCCTCGATGAGAGGGAGATTCGCGACTTCCGCGAAGCCGCCGCTCGTTACGGCATGGCCGCGCTCGTCGAGGTACACAACCGCCACGAGCTGGATATCGCCATCGCCGCCGGCAGCGAAATCATCGGGGTCAACAACCGCGATCTCGGCACCTTCGAAGTCACGCTCGAAACCTCGTTGCGCCTCGCCGAGCACATGCCGGCCGGCGCTGTCAAAGTCAGTGAAAGCGGGATTCACGATGCCCGCGACATCGCGAGACTTCGCGCCGCGGGATTCACCGTCTTTCTCGTGGGCGAGCACCTCATGAAATCGGACGACCCGGCGGCCGCCCTCGAACAGTTGGTGGCGGCATGATTCTCAAAGTCTGCGGCATCACCAACCAGGAAGACAGCGCCGCCGCGATTGCCGGCGGCGCCACGGCCATCGGATTCAATTTCTACCCGCGCAGTCCGCGCTACATCCAGCCGGAGCGCGCGGCCGAAATCAATTCCGCACCCGGCGTGCGGCGCGTCGGCGTTTTCGTCAATGAAGACCGCGCGCGCGTGGAAGAGATCGCTCGCATCGCTTCACTCGACGTCGCACAACTGCACGGCGACGAGGCGCCGTCCGATTACCCCGCGTCCATTGCCGTGTGGAAGGCTGCCCGCGTTAACGAGGGCTTCGATTTTGCGCAGTACGACCACTGCCCGGCCGAGGCCCTGCTGCTGGATGCCCCGGCCGCGGAGCTCTACGGCGGCTCCGGCAAGACCTTCGACTGGCACCTGGTCAGCGCAACCGCACGGCGCATCATTCTCGCCGGCGGCCTGGACGCATCCAACGTCGCCCAAGCCATTGCGCTGGTGCACCCCTGGGGCGTGGACGCCTGCTCGCGCATCGAAAGCGCACCGGGCAAGAAGGACCACAAGAAAATGACCGAATTCCTGCAAGCGGCCAGGGCGGCGCTTTGCTCATGACTCCGCAACCCGATTCGGGCGGACACTTCGGACCCTACGGCGGCCGATATGTTCCCGAAGTGTTGATGGCGCCCATCGAAGAGCTCGAGACGGCCTACCTCGCCGCGCGCGAAGATCCCGCTTTCCAGGCCGAGCTCAGCGACCTGCTGCGCAACTACGCCGGCCGTCCCACGCCGCTCTATTTCGCCAAGAACCTCAGCCAAAAACTGGGTGGCGCGCGCATCTGGCTCAAGCGCGAGGATCTTCTCCACACCGGCGCACACAAGATCAACAACTGCCTGGGGCAAGCGCTGCTCGCCCGCCGCATGGGCAAGCGGCGCATCATCGCCGAGACCGGCGCCGGGCAGCACGGCGTCGCCACGGCCACCGTCTGCGCCTTGCTCAACTTCGATTGCGTGGTCTACATGGGCGAGGAGGACATGCGGCGCCAGCGCCTCAACGTCTTTCGCATGCGGCTGCTAGGCGCCAAGGTGGTGGGTGTCGCCAACGGAAGCTGCACCTTGAAGGACGCCATCAGCGAGGCCATGCGCGACTGGGTCACCAACGTCGGCGACACTTACTATCTGCTCGGTTCGGCACTCGGCTCGCATCCTTACCCCATGATGGTGCGCGATTTTCACAAGGTGATCGGCGAGGAAGCACGGCGGCAGATTCTCGAATCGGAAGGACGCCTGCCCGACACCATCATTGCCTGCGTGGGCGGCGGCTCCAACGCCATCGGCATCTTCCACGCGTTCCTGCCGGACGCCGCCGTGGAGTTGGTCGGGGTAGAAGCCGGCGGCCGCGGCGATGCCCTGGGCGAGCATGCCGCACGCTACCGCGGCGGCGCTCCCGGCGTCCTGCAAGGCGCCTACAGCTTCGTGCTGCAGGACGAGCACGGCCAGATCGCGCTGACGCATTCCATTTCCGCGGGACTGGACTACGCCATGATAGGTCCCGAGCATGCCTGGTTGCACGACCGGCGCCGCGCCGAATATACCGCCGCCTCCGATGCCGAAGCCCTCGACGCCGCGCGCCTGCTATCCCGCACCGAGGGCATCATCCCCGCGCTGGAATCGGCGCACGCGGTGGCAGAAGCGGTCAAGCGCGCGCCCGGAGCCAAGCGGAAAATCCTTCTGGTGAACGTCTCCGGCCGCGGCGACAAGGACATCGACATCTACCGCGAAAACCTGAAGGAACTCGACGAAGCATGACGCGAATCGCGGGCCTCTTCGACTGCTTGAAGCGCAACGGCCGCAAAGGCCTCATCGCTTACATCACCGCCGGCGACCCATCCCCCGAGCGCACGCCCGCGCTGGTGGAGGCGCTGATTCGCGGCGGCGCCGACCTCATCGAACTCGGCGTGCCGTTCTCCGACCCCATCGCCGATGGCCCCGTCATCCAGCGCGGCGGCGAGCGCGCTCTCAAAGCCGGAACCACGCTCGCGACCGTGATCGACATCGCGGCGCAGATTCGCGAGCGTTCGCCGGTCCCGCTCCTGCTCTTCACTTACCTCAACCCGGTGATGCGTTACGGGCTGGACCGGCTCGCCGCGGACGCCGCCCGATGCGGCATCGATGGCTGCCTGCTCACCGACGCATCGGTCGAAGAGGCGCACGAGTACGTCGGAGCGATGCACCGGCATGGCCTTGACACGGTATTCCTCGCCGCCCCCACCAGCACCCCACGGCGGCAGAAACTGGTCGCGCAGTATTCCACGGGTTTCGTTTATTTGGTTTCGCGGACCGGCGTCACGGGCGAACGCGAATCGATCTCCGACGCCGTCGCGCCGCTGGTCCGCTCCATGCGCGCTATCACCGATCTTCCGCTGGCGGTGGGTTTCGGCATCTCCAAGCCCGAGCACGTTGCCGAACTGGGGCGGCAGGTGGAAGCGGTGGTGGTGGGCAGCGCGTTCGTGCGGCTTATCGAGCGCAACCTCAATAACGCGTCGCTCGAAATTCAACTCGAATCCTTCGCCCGCGAGCTGAAGCACGGCTTCGGAGTGCCCGCATGAATCAGGACGAAGCGCGCATCCTCCTGGAAGAATTTCGCGTCCTCATCGACGATGTGGACCGCCGCATCGTGGACCTGCTCAACGAGCGCACGCGCGTGGTCGAGGATATAGGCCGCGTGAAGCGGCAGGCCAAGCTGCCCATCTACGAGCCCAAGCGCGAGGACCAGGTATTCGCGAATGTTACCGGAGTCAATCACGGGCCCATCACCGAGGACGCGGTTCGCCGCATCTTCGAGCGCATCATCGACGAGATGCGCACCATCCAGCGCATGCGAATGGAAGACGGAGCGAAAGACAAATGCTAGTTGTCATGCAACAGGGCGCCACCGAGCCGCAGATTCAGGCGGTGATCGATCGCCTGGTGGACATGGGGTTCGATGTGCACCGGTCCACGGGCGTCATTCACACTCTTCTCGGCGGGGTGGGCGGCAAGGACGATTTCGATCTCGGAATCTTCGAAGTTATGGAGGGTGTGAAGGAGGCGTTTCGCATCGTCTCGCCCTACAAGCTGGCCAGCCGCAGTTTCCGTCCGGGAGGTACGGTCGTCAAAATCGGAGGCGTCGAAATCGGCGGCGAACGCGTGGTGGTGATGGCCGGCCCCTGCAGCGTGGAGAGCCGCGAGCAAATCGACCGCTCGGCGGAGTTGGTGGCGGCGGCCGGCGCCAAAGTGATCCGAGGCGGGGCCTTCAAGCCGCGCAGCTCGCCATACAGCTTCCAGGGACTCGGCGAGGCGGGCCTCGAAATGCTGCGCGAGGCTGCCGATCGCCGCGGCCTGCTGGTGGTCAGCGAGGTGATGGAGATCTCGCAGATTCCGCTGGTGGCGCAGTACTCGGACATTCTCCAAGTGGGCGCGCGCAACATGCAGAACTTCAACCTGCTGCGCGAATTGGGCAAGCAGCGCAAGCCGGTGCTGCTGAAGCGCGGCATCGCCGCCACCATCGAGGAGCTTCTGCTCTCCGCCGAATACATCCTCTCCGGCGGCAACTACGACGTCATCCTATGCGAGCGCGGCATCCGCACCTTCGAAACGTATACGCGCAACACCATGGACATCTCCGCCATCCCGGTGGTGAAGAAGCTCTCGCATCTTCCGATTGTCGCCGACCCATCGCACGGCACCGGCCGGCGCGACAAGGTGGTTCCCATGGCCCGCGCGGCGGTAGCCGCGGGCGCCGACGGCCTGATCGTGGAAGTCCATCCGGATCCCGATCGCGCCTTGAGCGACGGCGCGCAATCCTTACGCCCGGAGCAGTTCGAAGAGTTGATGCGGCAACTGCGCATGATCGCGCCGGCGGTAGGGAGGAGTATTTGAGCGCGCACAAAGGGGGTTGGGGGTTGGGGCCTGGGGGTTGGGGATAAGTGGCTCGCTGCGCTCGCGTCTGTTCTCGAACACTATGAAAAGCGTTGCCATTATCGGAACCGGGCTGATCGGAGCGTCGTTTGGCCTCGCACTGCGCAAACAGGGTTTTGACGGCCCGATCATCGGTGTCAGCTCCGAATCCGCCATCGCCGCCACCGTGGCTGTGGGCGCCATCGACCGCGGCGCCCCGCTCGCCGAAGCCGTCGCGCAAGCAGACCTCGTGTTCCTCTCCCAGACCATCGGCCGCATTCTCGACACGCTGCGCCATCTCGACCCGCTGGTCCGCCCCGGCGCGCTAGTGACCGATGCCGGCAGCACGAAGTCCGAGATCGTGGATGCGGCTCTTCAAAACGTATCCCGGTGCCAGTTCCTGGGCGGCCATCCCATGGCCGGGAAGGAGAAGCGCGGAGCCGCCGCGGCCAACCCCGATCTTTTTCACGGCTGCACCTGGGTGCTCACGCCCACCGAGCCGGCCGAACTATCGACCGCCGCGGCCTCCGGGTTCGTAGCCTGGATCCGACGGATCGGCGCGCATCCGGCCGCCATGGATCCGGCCGAACACGATCGCGTCGTTTCCTATACCTCGCACCTGGCACAAATGGCGTCGACCGCTCTCGCCGCCACCGTCGCCGACTCCGTGCGGCCGGAAGACCTGCGCGTGGCGGGGTCGGGCCTGACGGACATGACCCGGCTCGCTCTGAGCTCATACGATCTGTGGCGGGATATTCTGGCGACCAACACACCGCAAATCGAGCGTGCGCTGGCCGTCTACATCCAGAAACTGGAGCACATGCGCGAGAATCTTCGAACGCGGCAGCTCCAAGACGAGTTCACGCGCGGCTCAGCCATGGCCGGCCGCCTGCGCGGAGCAAAACAATGAACTGCGAAAAAACTGGGAGCAGCGAAAAACGCGCACTCGGTTCTTCTCCAGGTTTTTCGCGCGGATTTAGGATAAACTACGCATGAGGCTAGTAGCCGTATCTTCTCCAACGGGCGGTTCGCCCGCTGGCGGTACCGCGGCTTTTCCGGCGGGGCGGACCGGACCCAGAAGGGCCGCCGCCCCACCGACTGCCGAGTTTAAGGATTTCAAAATGGAACAGAAACTCAAGATCGCCGTATTCATCGATTTTGACAATATCGAGATCGGCGTTAAGTCCACACTGCACCGCGAATTTGACGTGGCCGCCGTGCTGGACGCATTGAAGGAGCGCGGCGAAATCGTCACCAAGTTCGCTTATGCGAACTGGGGCCGGCAGGAATCTGCCACCCGCGCGCTCTCCGAACACGCCGTTCAAATGGTGCAGCGCGACCCTTCGCCGCGCGGCGACAAGAACGGCGCCGATATCAACCTCGCGCTCGACGCGCTGGAGATGGCGTTTACGCACGACCACATCAACGCCTTCGCCATTGTGAGCGGCGATAGCGACTTCATCGCGCTTGTCAACAAACTGAAGCAATACGACAAGCGCATCTTCGTGGTGGGCGGCCGCGCTTTCACCAGCACGATCCTGCAGAAGAACTGCCATGAGTTCGTGGCGTATGAGTCGCTCATCGACGAACCGCGGCCGCGCTCCTCGGCCCACCAGCAGCAACCGCCGCCGCCGCTGCCGCAATCGCTGGTACAGCAGCCGCAGGAGAGGGTGTTGCAGGACAGGCTGCCGCAGGAAAGACAGGACCGGCCGCCGCAGCAGCCGCAACAGCAGCGCCAACCGCACAAGCGTGTGGCGCTCGACCTGGCGCAGGCCATGCCCCTGGTGGAGCGCGCGCTGGGAGTTCTGGAGCGCCGCGAAGTGCGCCCGCAGCTCGGCCTGCTGAAATCGACCATGCTGCAGCTCGATTCCACCTTCAACGAAAAGGCCTACGGCGCGAGTTCTTTCACCGATTTCGTGGAGAAACTGCAGAAGGCCGACTATGTCGAGGTCACCGGCGGCGAAGGCCGCTACATGATCCGCATGAAGGGCGGCGGCGCTCCCGAGAAGCCTACCGCTAAGCCCGAGCAGGCCATCCCCCTGTTGCGCGACGTGCTCGAAACGCATCGCTTCGAAGTGGACAATGGCGCCATGGCCGAAGAACTGGCCGAGTGGGTCCGGCAGGAGCAGCCCAAGCTCGACTGGCACGAGTTCGGCTTCCAGGAGTTCAGCGAGTTGCTGAACTACGCGCAGGACAAGGGGCTGGTGCGCATTCAGGCCGACGAGGAAAAGGGCCTCATCGTCTATCTTGGCGCCGAGTTCCATCCGCCCGCGCCGCCACCCGAGCCGGTCCAGGAAGTCCAGGTAGAGGAGGAAGAGGAGGACGAACCGCAGCCCCTCGTGCCCGGACAGCCCACCGCCACCGGCGAGATCCCCATCCCCGAGCTGCCGCCCAAGCCGCAGCGCCGCCCGCGTGCGCCCCGCAAGACCTCCGGCGACGGGCAGCAGAAGAAGCGCGTGTCGCGCCCGCGCAAGAAGCAGCCCATGTAAGCACTCCAGACGGAGGGCAGGGTGAGCCGTTTCACGATTCTGACCGCCATCATTTCCGCTGCGCTCCTGGCACAACCCGCGAGGATCGCGCATCCGATCGACGATGCGCGCTTCGCGGTCCTGCCGGGAAGCCTGCACCCGAAGGCGCAGGCCCGCTACGATCGGGGTCCCGAAGATCCTTCCCGGAAGATCCCCTTCATCACCCTGATGGTGAAGGCGTCCCCGGCCCAGCAGGACGCGCTCGAAAGGCTGCTCGAGGAGCAGCAGGATCGTTCCTCGCCGAACTACCATCGCTGGCTCACGCCCGAGCAGTTCGGCGACCGCTTTGGCCTCGCGCCGGGCGACGATTCCACGGTGGCCGCCTGGCTGGAATCCCAGGGTCTGCACATCGAACAGCGGGCGCGAGCGCGCAACTTCTTCACCTTCAGCGGCTCCGTGATGCAGGTGGAACGCGCGTTCCACACACGCATTCATCGGTACCTGGTGGATGGCGAACCGCACTTTGCCAACG
>Ga0209517_10001977_pt1 | contig 29912 bp, 30 predicted proteins | sample PeaSoiMetSII2010_FD_187695 | JGI IMG/M metagenome (GOLD analysis project Ga0209517, IMG submission 187695) | Peat soil microbial communities from Weissenstadt, Germany - SII-2010 (SPAdes) (version 2) | ecosystem: Environmental > Terrestrial > Soil > Wetlands > Peat | place: Germany...
GAGAGGTCCCCTCGGCTCGCGAAGATCCTCGCGGGCTGCAAGGTCACGACCGAGGGCGACGATATCATAATAAAGGGAACCTCCCTCGAGCAGATCGGACAGACTGCCGCGAACGTGGAGCAGGCCACGAGGATAAAGCGGAAGGACCAGCGCATCTTCCTGGACGGAGTCTACGTCTACGAAAAGAAGAGGAACTGATGTAGGAAATGGCAACCACAAAGCAGGGCAAGGCCGATTCGGCGAGGAAAGAGCTCCTCGAGCTCCTAGAGCTCAGGAAGAGCGTAGCGGACGCTCGGCCCAGGTTCGTCCGCCCAGAGAGCTGGAGGTACGTCAGGCTCCACCCCGAGTGGAGGAAGCCCAAAGGCCTTGACAACAAGATTCGCAAGTCGTTCAAGGGATACCCGAAGCGGGTCAAGATCGGTTACGGCGGGCCCGCCAGGGCGCGCGGATACCACCCGAGCGGGCACCTGGACGTGCTGGTGCACAACCCCGCGCAGCTTGACGAGCTCATCCCAGAGCGCGACGCCGTCAGGATCGGGAGACGAGTCGGGGCTAAGAAGAGGGCGGCCATCCTGAAGAGAGCGACAGAGCTGGGCCTTCGGGTCCTGAATCCGACGAGGTTGAGGAACATTGAACCTAAGAAGTAAGAGGCGGCTGGCGGCCGACGTCCTCGGCGTGGGAGAGGACAGGATCCGCTTCGACCCTGAGGCCGAGGACTTCATCCAGGACGCGATCACGAGGAGCACCATACGCGGGCTCGTAGGGCTGGGCGCGATCAAGGTCGCCCCAGTAAGGGGGAACTCGAGGGGACGGTTCCGGACCAAGCACCGCAAGGGCAAGATCAGGCACCAGGGCTCGCTCAAGGGGGCGAAGACATCACGCAGCCCAAAGAAGCAGGCGTGGGTTCACAAGGTGAGGGCCCTCAGATGGAGGCTCACCGTAGCCCGCGACAGGAACGAGCTCACGAAGGAGAGCTACACGAAGCTGTACAGGCAGATAAAGGGCGGCCAGGTCAGGGACGTCAAGCGGCTCCTCGAGATGATCAAGGAGACGAGGAAGCAGTAGGAGACACCGATAAGCGATGACCAGCACCAAGCACAAGTACGTCCCGATATACCGGCGCAGAAGGATGGGCGCCACTGACTACCGGGCACGCAAGAAGATAATCACGTCCTCGGTACCCCTCCTGGCAGTGAGGGTCTCCTCGAAGAACGTCTCAGCCCAGTTCATCAAGCCAAGGGCGGAGGGCGACGAGGTCGTCTCGTCTGCGCACTCTAGGAACCTCAAGAAGCTCGGCTGGATGGGGTCGGGCAAGTCCGTCCCCGCGTGCTACCTCCTGGGGCTGCTTGCTGGGAAGAGGGCGAAGGACCAAGGGATTGAAAAGGCCTACCTCTACAACGGGCTCTCGTCATTCGTCAACGGCTCCCGAGTCTCGGCGCTCGTCAAGGGCGTGAAGGACGCGGGCGTGGACGTCCCGATGTCTGACGAGGTCGCCCCGTCAGAGGACAGGATAACGGGGAAGGCGACCGCGGAGTACGCGAAGTCGCTCCTCGCCGAGGACAAGGAGAAGTACTCGAAGGTCTTCTCGGGGCTCATCAAGACCGGATTCAAGCCCGAGGAGTACGAGGCGAACGCCAGCGCGCTGAAGCAGGTAATACTGAAGGGAGCAAAGTGAGTAGATAGTGTCGCAGGGTAGAGGTTATCGCAGGCGCGAGGAAGAGAAACAGATCCCCTGGGTCCCGCGCACGAAGCTCGGGAGCATGGTCGCCGAGGGAAAGATTACATCTCTGGAGGAGATATTCCAGCAGGGCTGGAAGATCCGCGAGCCGGAGATGGTGAAGAAGCTCGTCCCTGACCTCTCTTCGGAGGTCGTCTACGTGGGCATCGTCCAGAAGCAGACCGACGCGGGAGAGCTGACGCGCTTCGGGGCCGTGGTGGCCGTCGGAAACGGGAACGGCTGGTTCGGCGTGGGCAAAGGCAAAGCCGCCCAGATGAAGTCCGCGATCGACAAGGCCACCAACGACGCGCTGCTAAACATAATCCCCGTCAAGCTTGGGTGTGGAAGCTGGGAGTGCAAGTGCGGGACGACCCACTCTGTCCCCTACCGGATCCGGGGCAAGGCAGGGAGCGTGACCGTTGAGCTCCTCCCGGGGCCGCGCTCTCTCGGAAGGGTCGCGGGCCCCGCACTGACGAACCTCCTTGCGCTCGCTGGCGTCAAGGACGTCTGGGTCAGGACCTTCGGCTCGACCAACACGCTCTCGTCGCTCGCCAACGCGGTCTACGACGCGTTCTCAAAGTCGCACGGACTGAATGTATAGGAGTCGATTGGTGAAAGAATGGGTAAACTTCTGGTCGTAAACCTCCACGGGCTGATAAACGTCCCCCGCGGTACGAGGGAGACCCTCATCCAGCTGGGGATAGGGAAGCGCTTCGCGGCTACAGTCGTCGGGGACGACCCCGTCTCGTGGGGCTCGGTCCACCTCTGCAAGGACTACGTCGCCTGGGCGCCGCTTGACGCCGAACTTCTCACCTCGCTCCTCCAGTCGAGGGGGAGGGTGAGCAACTCGAAGACCCTCGACGAGGAACAGTTGAAAGCCCTGGGCTACAAGACCTACGCGGACTTGGCTCAGGCGATAATCAAGGGGGAGACCTCAAACACCCTCTCCTCGGTCAAGGGGCTGAAGCCATTCTTCGGACTCTCCCCGCCCAAGGGAGGGTTCAAGCGCTCCTCGCGGAGGGCGTTCAGGGAGGGCGGGATACTCGGCGAGAACCCGATGCTCCCAGAGATCGTGAGGAGGATGATCTGAGCTGCCCACTAGGATACGCAAGGTGAGGAAGCAGCGCGGCTCGCGCACCCACGGCTACGGCCAGATAGGACAACACAGGCACTCTGGGCAGCAGGGCGGGCACGGCAACGCCGGACTTCACAAGCACAAGTGGTCGTGGCTCATAATCAACGACCCTGACCATTTCAGGCGGGACCCGTTCAAGCCTCCGAGCTGGCACAAGGTCTCGAAGTGGGCCAACGTGGGCGACCTGGGCTCCTTCGCTGAGGACGGTAAGAACAAGGGAGGGCCGGTCTCGATAGACCTAGACGCCAAGGGCGTCGAGAAGCTCTTGGGCGCGGGCGACGTCACGCGCGCTTTCAACGTAAAGGTCTCTTCATATACCGAGAGGGCGAAGCAGAAGCTCGAGGAAGCAGGTGGCAAGATACTTACAGAGTGAGAGCGGAGTTCACGACTAGCCTTGGTATCATTACGCAACTTTGTCAAGAGCGTTGCGACCGTCCTCCCAGAGATACCTAAGCCCATCAAGAAGCCGAGCCTCTCAGAGAAGTTCATCTGGACTGGCGGCGCGCTCGTCCTCTACATGGTGATGGGGATCACTCCCCTCTTCCACTTCGGCAACCAGACCGACCAGTTCGCCTACCTCAGAATCATCTTCGCCTCCTCGCAGGGGACCCTCACGGAGCTCGGGATCGGCCCGATCGTCACGGCCGGCCTAATCCTCCAGCTGCTTCAAGGGAGCGACATCCTGAGGCTGGACCTCGGCGAGACCGAGGACCGGGCCCTCTTCGGGACGGCTACGAAGCTTCTCACGTTCGTCGTGATAACGGTGGAGTGCGGGGCATACATCCTGGGAGGCGCCCTGGGCACGCTCCAGAGCAGTCAGGCAGTGGTCATCTTCTTCCAGCTCTTCGGGGCGAGCGTGATCATCCTCCTCCTCGACGAGATGATACAAAAGGGCTGGGGGATAGGGAGCGGGATCAGCCTCTTCATCCTGGGGGGCGTCGCGCAGACACTGTGGTGGGACACGCTCTCGCCTTACCAGGTCTCGGCCGCGCAGGGCGTCCCTCCGGTCGTCTACGGGTTCATCCCTGCGCTCGTGAACTCGCTCTTCCCGGGAGGGGGAGGGGTAGCATCGGTCTTCATCAGGGCGAACGAGTTCCCCAGCTTGTTCACCTTCGTGATGACCGTCGCCGTCATCCTCTTCATCACGTACATAGAGGGAATAAGGGTCGAAGTCCCCATCACGTCAGTCAAGTACAGGGGGTTCCAGGGCGTCTACCCGATCAAGCTGCTCTACGTCTCGAACATCCCCGTCATACTCGTCTCCGCGCTGACTGCCAACATCTCGTTCTTCACGCGCATCCTCTCGAACTACGTCGGGACCCACCCGCCGTCGTGGATGCACTACCTGGTCCGGTATGACACGAACAACAATCCCGTCGGCGGGCTCGTGTACTACATCACCCCTCCCAACGGGATTGAGCAGACCGCCGCGGACCCGTTCCATGCCCTGATCTATACCGCCTTCCTGATGGTCCTCGCCGTAATGTTCGCAAGGATATGGGTGGAGATAGGAGGGCTCTCCTCCCGGACGGTAGCAAAGAACCTCATGAACGCCGACGTCCAGGTGCCCGGTTTCAGGAGGGCGGGCCTCTCGATAGAGCAGGTCCTCAACAGGTACATCCCTCCCATCACGGTCATAGGGGGCCTCATCATCGGGTCTGTCGCCGCTGTCTCGGACGTCTTCGGCGTCTTCGGGACTGGCGTGGGCCTCCTCCTCGGCGTGGACATCGTGCTCCAATACTACCAGATGCTGGTGAAGGAGCAGCTCGAGGAGTTCTCCCCGAGGCTCGCGGGAGTCCTGGGGCAGGCGTAGGGATGAGACGTCTACCATGGGTCTCAGAATAGTCATCGTCGGGGTCCCCGGGGTGGGGAAGAGCACCGTCGTGGCCAAGGCCAACGAAGCGGTCGCAGGCTCCGCCGTCCAGGTCTTCGGCACCGCGATGTTCGACGAGGCGCTCAGGCTGAAGTGGGTGAAGCACCGCGACGAGATGCGCAAGCTCCCCGTGGAGAAGCAGGCGAAGCTTCAGGAGGCGGCGGCCGCGCGAATCAGCCGGGGGAAGGGCAAGGTCGTCTTCATCGACACCCACCTCTTCATCAGGACCCCCGAGGGCTTCTGGCCCGGCCTCCCGCTCAGGGTCATCGAACCCATGAAGCCGACCCACCTGCTCCTCGTCGAGGCCTCGGCCAAGGAGATACTCACGCGACGCAAGAACGACACGACGAGGTACCGGGACGAGATCACAGAGGATGAGATCGACCAGGAGCTCGAGCTCGCTAGGAGCTTCCTCACGGCCGCCTCGCTCGTCAGCGGAGCACCGATAACTTTCATCCACAACGAGGAGGGCAAGTCCGAGAAGGCCGCGAGCCAGATTGCCGCGCTTGTGAGGGGTGCGAGAGCCTGAGCATTGCAATCCCAGACTCGACGCTGATCATCACGTGCACGGCCATCTTCCTCGGCTTCATGTCCAACGTCGCGACTAGGCTCCTGGTCGACCTGAAGCGGGAGAGGAGGATGAGGGCGGAGGTGGCGGCCTTCGACAAGGAACTGAAAGAGGCCACCGCGAGCAAGGACAAGGAGAAGGTGGAGAAGCTCAAGAAGAAGAAGCCCCAGATGGACCAGATGAGGCTCAAGGCCTCCTCAGGGCGGTTCAAGGTGGTGCTCGTGACATGGCTCCCGTTCATCGCTGTCTACTATCTCATGGGCGACTTCGTGAGCGGCTGCAAGTTCCCCAGCATCTGCGTCTCCGGCGTCGTCGCCTACTCGCCGATACCCATCCCGTTCATCGTGGCCGCCAACGGCAGCATGGTCCTGATCTGGTGGTACTTCCTCTCGTCCCTCTCCTTCTCCACGCTGATGACCAGGCTCCTGGGCACGTCCCAGACGATGTGACCCCCCAGGGGGCTGCGCGAGACATGAAGGCGATAATACTCTGCGGGAGCCCGGCGGTAGGTAAGACTACGGTCGCGAGGATCATAGCCTCGAAGCTCAAGCTGAAGCTCGTCGGGGGAGGTGACATCCTGAAGGAGATAGCCCTCGAGGAGGGGTACAACGCGGTGGGGGACGACTGGTGGGACACGAGGGAGGGGATGAAGTTCATGGAGGAGCGCGCGGGGTCACCGGAGTTCGACAGAGAGGTCGACAGGCGCCTCCTCGCTAGGGCTGAGAAGGGCGACGTGGTCATCACGAGCTATACCTTGCCTTGGCTCGCCAAGGACGGCGTGAAGGTCTGGCTCGCGGGGAACAAGAAGAGCCGGGCGGAGAGGATGGCCAGGCGCGACTCATCGTCTACGGAGGAGTGCGCCAAAGTGATAGAGGAGAGGGACCGCGAGAACTTCGCGCTCTACAAGAAGCTCTACGGGATCCGGTTTGGGAAGGACCTCTCGCCGTTCACGATAATAGTGGGGACGGACGGAGTCCCGGCCGCGGAGGTCGCCAAGGCCGTGCTCAGGCAGCTCCCGAGCCCGACGAAGGCGCCGAAGGGGCCCGGCGGCAGAAGACGACCCACTTGACCTCCCAGCTAGGCGACGGGGCCGGGGGGATGGTGACGATCAGCGAGGAGCCCACCGACCCCAACCATGGGTGGGAGCCCGAGAAGCGGCCTATCAAGGAGCTCCTCAACTACGGCCTCATTCCGCTCGACAAGACTTCGGGCCCGACCAGCCACGAGGAGGTCTCGTGGGTGAGGCGGCTCACGGGGATCGACAAGGCGGGGCACAGCGGCACCCTCGACCCCGGGGTCACCGGGATGCTCCCCATAGGCCTCGGCAGGGCCACGAAGGCGCTCGGACTGTTGCTCATCTTCCCCAAGGAGTACGTGGGCATCATGCGAATACACTCCTCCGTCCCGAGGGCGGAGGTAGACCGAGTCATCGCGGAGTTCACAGACGAGATTTTCCAGCGCCCGCCCCAGCGCTCCTCGGTAAAGCGGGAGACCCGAACGAGGCGGATCTACGAGCTCGAGGTCATCGAGCAGAAGGGGAACCTCTTCCTTCTCAGGTGCGTCTGCCAGGCGGGCACCTACATCAGGAAGCTCTTCTACGACATCGGGGAGGTCATCGCGGTCGGCGCGACCATGGTCGAGCTTCGCAGGACCAAGGTGGGCCCTCTCGACGAGAGCAAGGGGATCGTCACGCTCCACGAGCTCGACATCGCCCTCCGAAAGTGGAAGGAGACGGGGGACGAGTCGGAGCTGCGCAGGGTCGTCTGGCCGATCGAATCCTGCCTCGATGGCATACGGAGGGTCGTCGTGAAGGACTCCGCGGTCGACGCGGTCTGCCACGGCGCGATGCTCGCCATCCCCGGGGTGATCTCCCTCTCCAGGGGGATCACCAAGGGCGAGACGGTCGTCCTCCTCACGGCCAAGGGGGAGCTTATCGGGATCGCGGAGGCGTCGATGACCACGGAGGAGGTTCAGGGGCAGCCGAAGGGCATAGCCTTCCCTGTAAGGAGGGTCATCATGGACCAGGGGACCTACCCCAAGATGTGGAAGAAGCAGGACAAGCCCGCAACAGAAGACGCCGCCGAGCCCGCTGAGAGCTCCTGACCTAACCTTGGGCGCCCTTCGGCGCGGATCCGAGGCGTTTCCCCAGGAGGAGCTCCCCAGGGGCGACCGTCATCTCGCGATACATCAGGAGCGACCGGAGTCGGCCGTACCTCTTGGCCAGCCCTGACCACTCGACCCTCTCGAAACCCCTCGAGCCGAAGAGCGTCTTGGACTCGAGGTTGTCCTCCTCGACGCTCGCGTATACGTCCTGCACTCCCATCTTCAAGAACTGAGAGACGGCGTCGTCCAGGAGCCTTCCACCGATCCCCTGCCGCCTGAAGCGAGGGGGGACCGCGACGTAGTAGACGTACCCCGCGCCTTCGGCCAGCACCTTGAGCATGATCAGGCCCGCGTCTTCGCCTTCGGCGGTGCGCGCGGCCTGGACCACGTCGATGCTCTGGAGCGTCCGCCTGGCGTGCCAGAGGTAAAGACCTTCGAAACTCTCCTCCAGTATCGGTAGGAGCCTCGCCCTGTCTCCCTTGGGGACGTCGGCGACCTCGATCTTCGGTCCCATCAAATCGAGTACAGCCTCGAGGCGTTGCGCCAGAGTATCTTCTCCCTGTCCGCCTGACTGACCTTGAGCATCGAGACGAGCGAGAGGCCGTTCTCGTGCGTCTCCACGGGATAGTCGGTCCCGAAGACCACCTTCTCAGCTCCGCCCGCGTAGTAGACCGCCTCGCTGACGCTCTGCGCGAGCATCCGCGCGTACTCCTGCGAGTAGCCTCCGCCGCCGACCAACAGCCCCGAGATGTCGGCGAAGACGTTCGCGTGCTTGTATAGCAACTCGGCGGTGTCGACGATCCAGGGGTTGCCCATGTGGCAGACGACGATCTTGAGCCCCTCTCTCTCGTTCGCGACCTCGTCGAGGGTGAGCGGGTGCGCGTGCACCAGGCTGCCTTTGCTGCTCGCCGTGTCACCCGTGTGGAAGAGGACCGGCAGATCGTGCTCCTCGGCGTAGTCGTAGAGCGGGCCGAAGACCGCGTCCTTGGCGAAGACCCGTCTGTACCCGAGCCAGACCTTGAAGCCCTTCACGAACCCCTTCTGCGTGCCCGCGAGCCTTAGCGCGTCCTTCACCGCCCCCTTCTCGGGCTCCACCGTGAAGACGGGAAACAGCACGTCCCCGCTCTTCTCGCAGAGCCTCAAGACCTCGGCGTTCGGAAGGGGGTCGCCCCCGGCCATCGGGGGGCTAAGCAGAAGCGCTCGGCCGACCCCGCTGGTCTCCATCCGCTCCAGCAGCTCCTCCAGGTCGTAGCGCAGCCCGTTGAGCCTGGCGTAGGGCCTGAGCAAGTCGTCCCTCCTCTTGCCCGAGCAGTGGACATGCGCGTCGATGATCTTGCCCAATGCGACGGCGTGCGGGTGGGCGGATTAAAGCCCTTGTTCGCCCTATACGCAAAGTCGAAATACGCTAAAGCCACTGGCGAGTCGGCCGGGCCGGCGTATGGGTAACCTGGTAACCCAGCAGCCTGGAAAGCTGCCGCTCGAAAGGGCTTGCAAGTTCAAATCTTGCCGCCGGCGCTCAAAATTACCTAGAATAGGGTCTGCAAGAGGATGTTCTCTGATTTAACTCAGCCCTGCCTCCCTCTCGTCCTGGAGGACCGCGGGCTGAGGAGGAACGGCCAGTGAGTCGCCAGGGCTATGTGTCGTTCACGGGCGCCCGGGTCTTTCTCAGTCTGAGGCCCCGGTACGCCAACAGTGAGGGAGTCAGCAAGAGGGACACCTTGGTCTCAATCTCCGATGAACTTCACGACTTCATCTCGCGTGAGGCGCTGACCCCGAAAGGAGAGACCATCCGAAGTTCTTACCCCTACCGCGCAATCCGCTTCGACCGAAGCATCGGAATCCAAGGCGCGTTCATCCCCAAACTGCCTAACAAGTTCCGAAAGGAGTTCAGGGAACTGATCCGGAAATTCGCACCGAAGGCGTTCGAACCCAACCGGCGGCTGGCCAATGAGAGGAGTGAACCCACGCCGTGGTTTCCCGGCCGGGGCACGGGTCCGCAAGCTGACCTCGAAATGTAAATGTCTGCGGTCTCCCGCCATGTGGGGTCAGCCCCTGAACGGGCTACCTATTTTAGCCTCCGTTTGACAAATAGACTGTATTTTAGGTCTATTACGCCCGACTTAAGCGCAATCTTCACTCATTGGAAGGATGTTGCGGAATGCTGTTCCTGGCTCGTGCACGTTACAGACAGGCTCTTCCGAGCTCAGGACTAGGGCGGGACGAGCTTTCTCGGAGCGCGGGCCTTCGTGAGTTCGGCCCAGTCCAGACTAGACAATCCGCCCGTATCTTGTCAGTCTCGCTCGCATGATAAACATGACAGGGATGGTGGCGGCTAGCAATGCGAAGAGGCCAAACGGAAATTCTGGTACGGGAGCAGTGGAGGTAGGATTGCCTATGGCAAGGGGGGTACCAGTTAACGCCGAGACCGGGATGTTGCCGCAGACGGAATTGTCTGGCGTCGTGATTCCGGTTGCGGACACCCACGTAGCACCGTTGTAATACTCCATTGTCGTTGCACCGCTTGCTGGAGAGATGCAGACTAGCGCCGTCCCATCGGTGGCTCCCGACACTTCCGCATCGTAGTAGGTCGCGCCGTTAAGAGAAACTGCTCCGGTTGGTGGCGGAGTGGTGCCATCGTTTGAAGTAGTAATGGTGACGGTGCCAGTTGCGCTCGTTCCGGAGATAGCTACGCTGACGCCCGTAGAGGTAGAGTCAGCGGTGAGTGTTCCTCCTGGCTGAGTTGGTGTGCCAGTGCACGTGTCTATGGGGAAAGTTCCAGCGCATGCTGCGGTACCAGTACTGCTAGTAGTAGATATCACCGATACTGAGGTATCATCAGAGTTGCTCACATAGAGCTCTTGGTCCGATGAATCATAGACAATCCAGTAAGAGCCGCAGTTAATGGGGATGGACAAATATGTACACGACAAAGCTATCGGGGAACCTATCACTGAATTTGAAGAGCTGTCAATGACGAACACATTGTTTGTGCCGATGCAGGGGAACGTGCACCCCGTACTCCCCGTACTTGATGCAACGTACATGTTTCCATCAGCAGCGTCATAAGCAATTTCTGCGGGGCTGCTTGACAACCCACCGACTGGTGGCAACGCTACCGTCGTAACATAAGAAGTTCCATCTATCACAGAAACTGTATTGCCTCCTGGATTCCCGTCGTTTGGAACATAAACCTCTCCATTCGAGGGGTCGAAGCCAATCTGTTCATTGATGAAAGTGCCGGGACCTCCCGGTATCGTAATCCCACTGATAATGGAGCCCCCATTGATCACATATACAACACCGTCTGGTGTGTCCGTGACGTAGATGTCTCCGTTAGTCGAGTCGTAGGCAACTCCACTGGGTTCATTGATTCCCGCAATAGTTTGGTCAAGTGCATTTGAGGAACCGTCAAACACGTACACTTCATTGCTACACGAGTCGGCAACGTAAAAGTCTCCATTAGTCGAGTCGTAGGCAACTCCACTGTCACATATTCCCACAAGAAACTTGTCTATGACAGTATTCGTGGTTGCTTCATTAGGGGCCCCATTTATCACATATATCTCAGAATCGAGACCCGTCACGTAGATTTCTCCATTTGATGGGTCATACGCCAAATAGTCCGCGGTCCCGGGTGAGGAAAGAGCAATTGTATCTACAATCGAATTTGTAGTTGCTTGGTTGGGGTTTCCGTTTATTACTAATACTGACGTCGCTGCCGGGACAGCGACATAGATATCTCCGTTCATAGAGTCATAGACTTCGCCCCACGGCGCATTGGGCAAATTCGAGATATTAGTCACCGTCTCGCCATACACGACATTAACTCTTGCAAAAAGCAAGATAAGCGTAATTAAGACAGCAAACATTTGGGAAAATCTAGATTTTCGAACTCGAGTGCGGAATGAGTTCACAAAATTCATTGAATGTTTTGATGGATTCGCTAAATATATGTCACGTGAAGGCTAAATTCACGGATGTAAACTTCAAATTCACATGTCGGAAAAGTTTAGGGCCTAGTCTTCATTTTTGCTGACGGGAATTTATTTAGAGCACCTATACTTCGCATCAGCTTTTGGACTCCTCTTTCGCAGCTCGGTAGGATCCGCTTACGCGGCGGTGGATTCGAACCTGTTTGGGTGCGGCCCCTGGACGGATGCACTATGGGCGCGGAAAAGCCCAGAAATCGGGGCCGAACCGACCGGATACGTACTAGGCTACACCTGCGCTATTGAGATGAAAGAGCGTACCTGATTTCCTTCCTCTTTGATTTGACGGGGAGGCCTTAAGTCATATTTCGTCAAGTAGGTGGATATGAGCAACACCAAGGTAAGAAGCCAGTCCGGAATAGGCCAAAATTGGGGCAGGCGCCTCGTTAACACAACTGGCGCGTGCCGCCGGCGCCACCAATCATCGGTTCGGGAGCTCTGACGGGCTCCAGTTCAAGCCCGTTGCAGGCCGAGGTACAACCGGCCGAGCTCCTCGTGTTCCAGGAGCTCCCTGCATGTGCCGCTGAAGACGGTCTTCCCGCTGACGAGGAGGAATGCCTCGTCCCCCATCTCGAGGGCGCGCTTGGCGTTCTGCTCGACGAGCACCGTCGTGAGGTTCATGCTCTTGGTTATCGAAGCGATGGTCTCGAGCACTTGAGTGGCTATCTTCGGAGCCAGGTTCGCCGTGGGCTCATCGAACATTACGACGGTCGGTCTCCTCATCATAGCCATCGCCATCGCGACCATCTGCCTCTCCCCTCCGCTCAGGTTCGAGGACTTGGTCCCGAGGTATTTGGAGAGCTGTGGAAAGAGCTCGAGCGCCGCAGTGAACCTCTGAGGATAGTCTCTTTCGTTCACCGTGTATCCGGCCAGGCGCAGGTTCTCTCTCACCGTGAGGACGGTGAAGACGTTGTCCGTCTGGGGAAGGTATGCCACCCCCATCCTTGCGATCTCAGTCGGAGACCTGTTCCTGAGCGGGACCCCGTCCAGCTCGATGGTCCCCCGCGAGACGGAGGCGATCCCTGAGATCGACTTGAGGAGCGTGCTCTTGCCCGAGCCGTTCGGGCCGACTACGACCGTGATCTTCCCCTGCGTCGCCTCGAGCCGCACGCCGTTGAGTATCTGTAGCTTCCCGTAGCCCGCGTAGAGGTCTTGGACTACGAGCAACCTAGGCACCGATGTAGGCTTCGATCACCCGTGGGTCGCTGATCACCGAGTCGGGGCTCCCAGAGGTTATGAGCTTCCCGTACGCCATCGCTATCACGTTGTCCACGTATCCGAGGGCGATGTCCAACCTGTGCTCTATTATCAGGAAGGTCACGCCGAGCTCTTCGCTGAGTCGGACGATGGTGCCGAAAATCTCATGGGCGAGGGTCGGGTTGACGCCTGAGATGGGCTCGTCGAGGAGCAACATGTCCGCGCCGCTCATGAGGGCCCGCCCGATCTCGAGCAGCTTCATCTGGCCGCCGCTAAGCGCATTCGCCCGCTTCTCCCATAGCTTGGAGAGGCCCAGCAGCTCGAGAATCCTGGCGGCGCGCTCCGTCGAGGCCTCCTCGGGGGCCTTCCAGAGCCGCTCCAGCGGGGCACGAAGGAACCCCTCTCCAGGGTTGTGCTTCTCGGCGACGAGGACGTTCTCGAGCACGCTCAGCTTTGAGAAGAGCGCCGGGATCTGGAAGGTCCTTGCGATGCCCGCGCGGTAGACCCTGTGCGGTGCCCACCCCGTTATGCGCTTGGACTTGTAGAAGACGTCGCCCGCGTCTGGCTTGTAGAACCCTGAGATCAGGTTGACGAGGGTGGTCTTGCCCGAACCATTCGGCCCTATCAGGATGGTGATCTTCTTCGCCTCGAGGTCGAACGAGATGCCGTCGACGGCCTGCAGCTTCCCGAAGGACTTGCTGAGCTCCTTGACCTGCAGAATGTCTGCTGCTGCGGCCATGGATAAAATGAGGAGCTAAGCGAGTCTTTTAAGGCATTCCAGGCTGCCAAGTTATCGCGTCGGTGCCCGAGGAGTAGGTCGCTTCTAGGACCCACTGGGTCGTCCCGGCCACGGTCGCGACACCGTAGACGTCGTAGCCCACGGGTGCTTCGTCGTGGCCTGCGCCGAGTTGGCCCTGGGGCTGCAGCTCAGTCCAGCCCGAGGCGCCGTAGTAGTTGTTGGCCACGCTAGGGAGAGCCTTTGCGATTGCCTGACCGGTGTTGCTTCCCGCTGCCAGGATGGAGAGGGCGGCTACCCACGTCGCGTCATACGCGTTGGTCGCGTACGAGACCGGCGTGGTGTGCGCTGCCGCGTTGAACTCCGAATAGAACGCCTCGGTCTTCGCCGAGGGCACCGGCGACTGGCCGATCGTGCTGAGGAGCTTCACCTGCGCCGCAATCGGTGCCGCCGCGCTGGTGGAGTTCGTGAAGTCGGTGTTCTGGGACTCGCCGTCAGAACCGTACCAATTAGCTGTCAGAAGGCCGGGGAAGCTGCTCTTCGCTTGTACGAGCATCTGTCCCACCTCTTGGAAGCCTATTGCTACCACGGCCACGTGGCTGGCCCCATAGGTTGACACCGCGGACTGGTACTCGCTCTGGGCCGTCGTCAACGTTGGTGTGAAGTCCGCCGCTGTGGTGGCGTACTGTATCTCCGTCCCGGCGTGGCCTCCGAGCGCGACGAATCTGTTGATCGTTGCGTTGGCCAAGCCCGTGCCGTACACGCTCTGCTGGTTGATGGGAATAATGTCCGTGATGTTCTGGCTGACGAGCGCGCGGGCGATGGCAAAGCTCTGGGCCGCGTCGTTCGGGACGTCTCTGAACAGAAACGGACTCGCGCCAGCCAAGCTGATAGCGGTCGAGGACGGGCTGATCAGGACGATGTGGTTGCTTTCGGAATAAGAGAGGACGTTGCTGACCTCGGAGCTAGCGAGCGGCCCTACTACCACCTGGACTCCGTCCGAGGAAAGAGTCTGCAGGTCGGTGAGCGCGGTCGCGGGATTGAGGCCAGTGTCCTCGGTGATTGCCGCGAACTTCACGTTGGTCACCCCTATTGTTGGTAGGTAGGCGTTGATGTCGGTGATTGCGAGGCCCACCGCTACCTTGCATTGGGAGCCGATGGCTTCGAGCTGTCCGGAGAGGTCTGTCAGCTGCCCGATGGTAATCGTTCCTGAAAGACCGCTCGCCGATCCGCTCGCGCTCATGGTCTCGGTGACGGTCGACTTTGAGCCAGAGGAGGTCACTGCGTACGTCAACCCCGCGCCGACAAGCAGTCCGACTATAAGCAACGCCGCCGCGGTCGCGCTGGAGGCGCCCCTCCTTCTCAATAGTCTCATGCGCCACAATAGTCCAGCAAACTATTTAAGACTTGACAGGAGTTTTGACCTCAAGGTGTAGGCGATCTTCGCTCTACCGCCGTACGTCATAAGCGCGATAGTGTACGGGTCCCTTTTCGCGCTCATGAGCGTCAGTCTCACGCTCACGTACATCACGACCAAGGTTCCCAACTTCGCGCAGGGTGCTCTGGTGACCGCCGGGCTCTACACGGGTTTCGCGCTCCTGAGCATCAACAAGATCAATCCGTACGAGTCGCTGCCTTTCTCCTTCTTGGTAGGAGGGTTCATCGCGATCGGCGTCTACCTCTTGGTGCTAAGGCCCCTCTCCAGGAGGGGGGCACCCATCATCTCCCTCATGATCGCCACCCTGGCGGTCGACATCGTATTCGTCGGGATCTTCGGGATATACTCGGACTACCTCTATCAGGTGAAGGAGGTCTACGACGCGAAGCTGTTCTACGCCCTCACGGGGGCGGACTTCACTCTCTTCGGCGTGAACGGCGTGGTCTACGCAGCCCCCACGGCGCTCGCGCTGACGACGATCATCCTCTACGTGGTCCTGACCAGGACTCGCTTCGGGCTCGCCATGAGGGCCACGGTGGAGAACTCCAACCTTGCGAAGGTTGTCGGAATTAACACCGAGGTGGTCTACGTCACCTCTTGGTTCATAGCCGGGGGGGTGGCGGCCATCGCGGGGGTGTTCTATTCGCTCTGGCTGGGAGGAGAGCCGGACATCGGCTCCATCCTCCTGATATCCATGTTCGCGGGCAGCATCCTCGGAGGCCTCAAGAGCATCTACGGAGCGGTGTTCGGAGGGCTCGTCGTCGGAGGCAGCGAGATACTTGTCACGACCTTGGGGGCGCAGTACGTGGGGTCTTGGGTGACGGCCTACGAGCCCGGCATTCCGCTGCTCGTAATGGTGATCACGCTGCTCGTCCTCCCGGGAGGGATAACCTCGCTTGACTGGAGGCGGCTCACTTCGAGGGGGAAGAGATGATGCTGCCACCACTGGCCATCCTCGGAATAACATCGTGGAGCACGTTCCTCAGCGGGCTCCTGGCCTTCTTCGCCCTCTACCTGATAATCAGCATAAGCCTCAACATCGAGATGGGGTACGCCGGCATCCCCAATTTCGGGAAGGTCCTGTACTTCATGGGAGGGGCGGCGTTCTCGGGAAGCGTCGCGATTCGTGCCGCGGCGTGGATAATGCATGTCCCCGGGAACGTCGTCGGCCTGGACAACTTCCTGATAGCCGACAAGCTCACCTCGATGCTCCAGTCGGACGTCCCCGCCTCCGTGGCCCTGATAGCAATAACGATGGCCATAGGAGGGTTGGTCGGGGGCATCCTGGGGTATGTCTCCATCTTCCCCGCGATAAGGCTCCGCGAAGACTACCTGGCGATGCTCTTGCTCGGGTCCGCCGCTTTCTTCCAGATCTTCCTGGGCAACTACAATCCTGTCATCAACGGGACTTTGGGGATTGGGATACCGAACTTCTTCGCGTGGGCGGGCCCCTACTCGACGGTCGGCGCGACGCTGCTCATCGCGGCCTTCGCGGTCGTCGTATATGTCTACGCGGAGAGAATGGTCAGGTCCCCGCTCGGGAGGACCCTGAGGGCGTTGAGGGACAACGAGGCCGCCGCGGAGGCGCTAGGGAAGGACACGGTTGCAATAAGGAGGAACGTCTTGATAATCGCCTCAATCATCACCGGGGTGGCAGGGGCGCTGTACACGATCTACACCGGCGACACCAACCCTGCCATCTACGACAGAGTCACCTGGACCTTCTGGCCGTGGCTCATCGTAATACTGGGAGGCGTGGCCAGCAACTCCGGAGTCGCCGTAGGGACCTTCGTCTTTGTGTTTCTTCTTCAATACATCGATGCGACGAAGTTTCTCCTGCAGAACGCACTGCCCTTCGACGTGACCTGGCTGGAATACCTGCTCTTCGGGTCGCTCCTCATCGTCGTGCTTCTCCTGAGGCCTCAGGGGATACTACCCGAGAAACCCAGCCACACCCTCTCCAGATCGGAGATCTCGAAGATGATCGAACATCCCGACGACAAGAAGGAAGGAACGCCCGGGGAAGCGGCGCGAGAGGACGCGCCCGCGCGATAGCCGAAATCATCGCTTCAGGAATTCGTCCGAGGTGATGGCGTCTGGCGCGAAACCGCCTGCGCCCAATTTTTCCCGTATAGAGTTAAATGTAGCTCGGCGAAGATGGCGCGGTTTGCGGAACCTTTGCATCGTGGGCCTCCAGTGGGGAGACGAAGGCAAAGGGAAGATAGTAGACTACTACGCTGACCGGTTCCGCTCGGTCGTCCGCTACAACGGCGGCAGCAACGCCGGGCACACTATCGTAATCGGGAAGAAGGCGTACGTCTTCCACCTCCTCCCCTCAGGCCTCCTGAAGGGGAAGCGGCTCCTCATAGGGCCGGGAGTGGCCGTCGACCCTCAGACGCTCAAGGAAGAGGTCGAGATGATAAAGCGGGAGGGGCACAAGGCGAACCTGCTAGTCGACGGGAGGTGCACCATCGTCACCCCACTGGAGAAGGAAATGGACTCTTTCATCGAGGAGCTCAGGGGGGACAGGGCCATCGGGACCACGAAGAGGGGGATAGGCCCCTCGTACGCGATGCGGGCGCTCCGGCTCACGCCTAGAGCGGGGGACCTGGAGAGGGGCACCTTCGACCTGAGGTCGGCCATCGCGTTCTACAGCACGTTCATGAAGAAGCTCCCCTCGATGGAGGGGTGGACGGACTCCGCGAAGGCCTCGCTCAAGGGGGTGGTCGGCGACGTCGGTGAGGAGATCATGGAGACAAACGAGGCAGGGCACTCAGTCCTCTTCGAGGGAGCCCAGGGCGTCCTCCTCGACCTCATCCACGGGACCTACCCATACGTAACCGGGACCCACACCCTCGCGAGCTACGTCCCCGCCAGCTTGGGGATCCCCGCCACCTCGCTTGGTGACGTGATGGGGGTGGCCAAGGCCTACGCCACGCGGGTGGGGGAAGGCCCGTTCCCCACCGAGATCCATGGAAAGCTCGAGACGCTCATCAGGGAGACCGGGAGAGAGTACGGCGCCACCACTGGGAGGCCGAGGAGGGTCGGCTGGCTGGACCTAGTCGCGCTCAAGTACGCGGTCAAGATGAACGGCGTCTCCACCCTCGCGCTCACCAAGCTCGACATCCTGACGAAGCTCAAGGAGTTCAAGGTCTGCACCCACTACAACGTGCGGGGGACCGAGACCGACGAGTTCTCTCGGGCTCTGCCCGAGCTCGACTCGGTCAAGCCCGTCTACCTCGACCTCCCGCCGCTCTACGGAGCGGAGCTGACCACGGCGCGGCTCCACAGGCCGATGGAGCAGTTCGTGGAGTTCCTGGAGGACGAAATGAAGGTGAGCGTGAGCATCGTCTCGATGGGCGAAGAGAGGACCGCGACGCACCAACGCGCGGCCCGCTAGGCGCGACTTGAGGAAACTTTCATAACGGCCTCGACCGCTCGCGCGCGCGTGTCAAAGCGCCCCAGACCCCAGCGCGCTGCTACGCGGGTAGTAACTAGGCCCAGGCTATTCGTCGGGCAGCCCATCAGGAGGGTCGAGGACGGCAAGTTTCTCACCGGTAAGGCGAACTACGTCGACGACGTCAAGCTCGCTGGGATGCTCCATGCGGTCTTCGTCAGGAGCACCCAGGCTCACGCGAGGGTCGTGAGGGTGGAGACGGCGGACGCCGTTTCGCATCCGGGCGTGGTCGCTGTCTTCACGGCGGCCGACCTCGAGGGGCACGTCAAGCCGCTAATGGGCGGGGAGGGCGAGGCCGAGGCGGCCGAAGGATGGGGCGCCAACAAGTCCGGCGTGGTCTGGAAGGCTCTGGCCGCGGAGACCGTCAACTACGTAGGCGAGGCGGTCGCGGTCGTAATAGCGGAGGACGCCTACTCTGCGGAGGACGGGGCGGAGCTCGTCGCCGTGGAGTACGACTCCCTCCCGGCTGTCATCGACCCAGAGGCCGCGCTGAAGCCCGGTTCGCCGAAGGTCCACGACTACCTGCCCGACAACGTCGGCTCACGCACGTCCTTCAAAGCTGGTGACGTGGAGAGGGCTTTCAAGCGCGCCGACGACGTCGTCAAGGTCAAGCTCTACAATCAGCGCCTGAGCCCCACCCCCATGGAGCCGCGGGGTATCGTCGCGCAGTTCGACGAGGGGACAAGGTCGCTCACGCTCTTCCTCTCCACCCAAGACCCGCACGGCGCGAGGGACGAGCTGGCTGAGATCCTTTCGATGAAACCCGAGAGCGTGAGGGTGGTCGCGCCCGACGTGGGTGGCGCGTTCGGGGGCAAGGCGGGTATCTATCCGGAAGACCCGGTCATCTCCTTCGCTGCCAGGACTCTTCGCAGGCCGGTGAAGTGGGTCGAGACCCGGAGGGAGAACCTCCTCACCATGAAGCACGGGAGAGGGCAGGTGCAGTTCGCCGAGTTGGCGATGTCGCGCGAAGGGCGCATCCTCGGGCTCAAGGTGAGGCTCGTCGTCGAGGGCGGCGCCTACGGAGGGGAGGCGGAGATGGCGTCGATCACGTTGAAGATGGTCCCTGGGGTCTACGACATACCGAACTACGAGGCGTCGGCGGATGTCGCCATGACGAACAAGGTCCCGCTTGGGGCGTACAGGGGTGCTGGGAGGCCCGAGGCGTCGTACCTGATAGAGAGGGCCATCAACATCGCCTCCGCGAAACTGAGGCTAGACCCCGTCAAAGTGAGGCAGCTCAACTACATCAAGAAAGAGCGCTTCCCGTTCCAGACCTCGGGAGGGCACACCTACGACTCTGGCGACTACCACGCCAACCTCCAAAAAGCGCTGAAGATCTCCGACTACGACGGCCTCCTCGCTGAGCGGAGGCGCGCGAGGCAAGAGGGGAGGCTCGTGGGCATCGGCCTCGCGACTTGGGTGGAGGTGTGCGCCTTCGGCCCGTTCTGGCCCCAGACCGCCTCGATGTCGGTGAGCGAGGAGGGGCGCGTACAAGTGAGCCTCGGCGGGCACTCCCACGGGCAGGGCCACGCGACGACCTTCGCCCAGGTCGTGGCGGACGAGCTGGGGGTAGCTCTGGACGACATCACAATCCGCGACGGCGACACCTCGGTCCTGCCGTGGAGCAGCCTCACCGCGGGCAGCAGGTCTGCCGCGCTTTCAGGAAGCGCTGCCCTTCTATGCGCGAGGAAGATCAGGGAGAAGATGTCAGCTATCGCCGCCCGGAAGCTCGGCGCTAGGTCGGCAGCGAAGATGGTGTTCAGCAAGGGCTCCGTCTACAGGGAGGACCAGCCCTCGAAGAAGCTCAAGTTCTCAGACGTCGCCGCCCTCGCCTACGACCCGTTCGCCCTGCCTCCGGGCATGGAGCCGACGCTCTTCGTGTACAGCGCCTACGCCCCGAAGAGCAACACCTACCCGTTCGGGAACCACGTCGCCCTCGTCGAGGTGGACAGAGAGTCGGGCGTCGTGAAGCTGCTAAAGTACTTCGCCGTTGACGACGGCGGCAAGATCCTGAACCCCCTGGTTGTGGAAGGCCAGGTTCACGGGGGGGTCGTCCAAGGGATAGGCCAGGCGCTCATCGAGGACGTGGTCAGCGATGAGAACGGACAGCCGCTCTCCACCACCCTCGCAGACTACCTCATCCCCTCGGCGGACATGCTCCCTAACATCGTATGGGGCACGACCGAGACGCCCACCGACTCCAACCTTCTCGGCGTGAAGGGGATGGGGGAGGCCGGGGCGATAGCCGCGACCCCGACGATAATGAACGCGGTCGAGGACGCACTCTCGAGCTTCCATGTGGTCGTCGACAGGATGCCCGCCTCGCCGAGCTACCTGAAGGCCCTGATGGACCGTAGCGGCTAGGAAGAAGAGAGCTTCTCTTTCAGGGACCCGATGATTTCGGTGACGTACTTCTGCGCCGCCGCGTCGATCAGCCTTGAGCCGACGCTCGCCATCAGGCCCGCGATCTTAGCGTCCGCGGCCCACTTGACGACCGTGCCCGTTCCCCCGGGGGCGTCCTCCATCGTGAAGGTGTTTTCCAGCTCCACGGAGCTGCTGAGCCCGTTCCCCTTCGCCTTCATCTTGGCGTAGGTGGGCGGCGTCCTCTCCGCCATGGTGAGCTTGACGTCCATCATCCCCCTGATGAAGGAGATGCCGACCTTCGCCTTGAGCGTGAAGTTGTTCTCGTCGACCACCTTGACGTCCTGGACGTCCGGGAAGATCGACGTGATCTTCGCGGGGTCCATCACAAAATCGTAAACCTTCTGCTTCGGTACGGGGACCTCGAAAGAGCCGTCGTAGTGCATTCTCTGGAACCCGTGCGAGCCCGCCGGGAGCCGGGATAAATCCTTTGGTGGAGGTGGCATGGCCGGCTAAATAGCGCGCCGGATTCAACCCCCATGAAGGCCGCGCGGACGACCGGGCGCTCCGGGCGGAGGAGGAGAGCCGGGCTCAGCTCAGTCTACGGGTTCATCATGATCTACCTCCTCGTGATCGCTTCGCTCCAGGCGGTCTCCTCCGCGCTCTCCTCGAGCGAGAAGGCCGACGCCGCGGCGCAGCAGGCCGCCCAGATCACCCAGATGCGGTCTCTCGAGCGCCTCTCCGTCGGGATGTCAAGGGGAGGCAACGTCACCATCGCCAACGACGGCCTGATCCCGTCCCAACTCTCCTACCTCTTGCTCCAGAACTCGACCCTCTCGAAGGAGCTCCCTGTAGGGGACTCTCTCTCGGTGGGATCTTCGGTCGTCATCAAAACAGGGTCGACCGGCGCGTTCCCGTCCTCCGTCGCCGTCGTCACGAGCCTCGGAAACGTCTTCGCCTCCTCCCCCTCGAACGCCCCCTCAGGCGGGGGGTTGAAGACCCTGGAGACCGGGGTGGGCGGGCCTGGCGTCGACATGCAGGTCTACCAGAACCCGAGCGACCCGACACGCTACTTTCTCTCCCAGGGGCCGTCGGTCTTCGCCTTCTCCACGCTGACGTCGGCGCAGCTCTGGTCTTTCGAGGCCGGGCAGGGCTTGGTCACGGACGTCCTCCCCCTCTCCGACGGCAGCGCCTATGTCTCTGACGGCTACTACGGCGACCAGTTCAGCTCCAACCTCTTCAGGCTCACGTCGTCTGGGACCTCGGTCACGGCCTACTCGATGAGGCTGCTGAGGCTATTCGCCCTCTCAGCCGACAACGGCCAGCCTCCCTACCCCGAGGGCTCGCAACCCGTCCAAAAAGCGACCGACGGGTCGTACGCGTTCTACGACGGCTGGTTCTTCTCCTCGAGCGGGCCTTCGCTGATCAGCGTCCCGGCGGACACTTTCAACCTCGCTACTTCTGATGCCAGCCAGTTCTACTTTTTCACTATGAGCACCGTGGCGGGCGGGTTCGGGTGCACGGATCCGGACGGGAACGAGGCGACGATCTACGCGTACTCTGCCGGGCCGCTGGGCGTCCAGAGCCAGTGGTCGACACCCGTCTACTTCGGCATCTGCAACCTATACCCCGACGAGCTCGTCGCCGCGGCCGCGGGCTCCGGTGTTATCGCATCGCTGTTCTCCGAGACGTACTGGTCACAGCCGAACGACTACGGCGGGCCATACGTGGGCGCGAACCCGTTTCTTGTCGTCCTCTCGTCCTCCTCGGGAGCCATCCTCCGGAGCGGGAACCTGGACTCCGGCGGCTACACCAGCCTCGCGACCAACGGATCGGAGGTCTACCTCTCGGTCCCGTCCTCCGACGAGGTCGAGGTGCTGAACGCCTCCGGGGGCGGCGTGGGCACTTTCTACAACGTGGGGATTCCGGCGTCCACCTTGGTCTGGGCGGACGGCTCCCTCTTCGCGATTTCCGCAAGCCAGGTTAGGGTCTACGACTCGTCGATGACCCTCAAGAAGGAAATCGACCTCTCACCCTTCACCCTATACTCGCTCTCGAACTCAAAGCCGCTCGAGGAGCAGATGGTGCAGCCCTCCTTCTTGGTGCTCAACTCCACAAGCTATCTGGCCCTTGTGAGGAACTCGACCGGGTTCGGGAGCCTCCTTCTCGGGACCTACTCCCCTTGAGAGGGCACGTCGCTCACTTGTTCTTGATAATTCGTTAACGTATCCTTAAGGTTAAGGGAATAAGGAACAGCATTGTTCTCGGTTCTGACTTCCTGTTTCGCTGAATTGTTGCAATCATTGCATGATTCATTAGCGGGTGTGTCAGGTTTTTCGGTTCGGATATTTGCATTACTCATGGCATGTATTAGGGTGCCATTGTTATTAAATTCAGATGCATGCTTGTAGGAGCCGGAGATGTTTTGTGGTGGTTCGTGGTGGCAAGTGAAGCAAGGGAGCGTTGTCGCCCTGGTCTTAGTCGCCAGATGAGTTATTTCGAACGGAATGGACGTTTATGTGATTTCTTCCAACAATCCAGACAGAGGGGTCTTTCCTTATTGAAAGGGATTTTGCGACCGCATTGGGCGCACGTTCCAGTGTTTGAAATCTGGCGATCTGAACGGGGAGAAGTTTGGGATTCAGTAGCTTTTGCAATCAAACCCGAGACGTAGTTTCCTATTGAATGGGAAGCTTGGGTTGTGCTAAATTTAGGAATTAGGGCGGAAACGTAATCCCTGAACATCTTCTTATGAAGTTCGTTGTTGACAATCATTGCGAACTCTTTCGAGTCATTGATTGATGAACGTAGGATGTTCATAGAACTAACGAGAACTGTTGTCTCATTGAGGTAAATTTTGGCGTGTAGATTTGGAACTTCATGGACTTTGACACCATTTTCGAGGAGCCATTGCAAGTCGTGAGGTTTGGGTTGGTTGTGGTCTTTTCGTATAAAAAATGTGATGTCAACCCGTCTTTCGATTCCGTCGCGCAATGCGCGCTTCAGATTCTCCCACAAGTCAATGTAGGGGGTAACAAACGTGATACGCTCCCTTGCATTTTTGATTAGGTCGAAGAATTGCAGTTGCACGCGCTCATCGAAGAAGACTACTTCGCCATCCTGGTCTGAATTTCTCTGGGTCATTTGGGAAGCGCTATCGGAATCCTATTTGGTTTCGGATGGTAGGTAGTCCAGAAGAGCTTTTTTCATGAGTTTCTCTTCTTCTAATTCTTGTCCAGTCGGCGAATTATCTGGTTGCCACGATTGCGGATAGAATATGTCGTGAAATTCTTCAAAGGCTTTCAAAAGTCTTTTGCCTTTGTCGGTGATTTCAAACATGGGCGTAGGGGCGTTCATAAGCGAGTCGAAGTGGTCAAGGTCATCCCGCGAGAGGATTTTGTCGAAAGGAGGGGGCAGGTTGTTCTCAGTCCTCTCTTGATGTCTCCGTCTTGTTGGCTCGTCAGGAGTTTGTTTTGCCCAGCAGATGAAATCTTGCAAGAAGAGATGAAAGACATACTGACTCATGGTGGAATTGTTCTTTCCTCTCTTGAGTCCATGAGAACGAACGTGATTCTCTGTCTGTGGTGTTTGAAAAGCTGAAAGAATGTCCTGTATGACCCGAGGGTCTAGACTTTCTAGGAACGTCTCGGATGTCAAAGTAGGGACTTTCAGTCCGTCCCGAATAATAAGCGTTGCATTGAATCAGATGATGGTTTGGTTAACGGAATCGCGGGTGGCATCTGCTGTGAGTTAGTAACAAGAGGCGATGACTGGGTATGAAGACTCTGGTCGTTCACAGGAGCGATGAGGTGAGGGAGCGGACTCTTGATTCAAGGTATCAGAAGGTTGTCGAGATGTTCGCTCCCGAAAGGGTTGAGGTCTTGAAGGCGTGTGGCAAGGACTTCGTGTCCGGTCATTGTTTGGGTGAAGGGAGTCATCGCTGGTTCAAACGTATTGGTTGCAAGGATAAGCTGTGTAGGTGGTGCTCGGAGGGATATACGGAGAAGCTTACCGACTGTGAGATGGAGTTCATCTCTCAGTTCTATGAGGCTCTGGGTGAGTCCATGAATTGGTGGGGCTGGGAATTCACGATGCCGAAGAGATATTCGCGGAAGGTGGTTGATGATCCCGAGGGCATGAAGTTCATCCGCGATTTGGCGGTTCATTGTATGAACGAGGTCATGAGTGATGGCGGGCGCTACCTGTTCTACATTAGGGCGGTTGCCCAATGGTGGAGTTCTTCGAATCCGTTCGGTGCTCCCCATGCTCATGTCCACATTCGGTGTCTGGACAGGGCGGTTGACAAGAAGGATTTCGTCGAAGGTGTTGACGGTTTGAAGACTGTTCTGTTCGTGAAGAGAGGTGGTTATCGCAGAGATGTGGAGACGTTGAGTGAGGCGATGAGTAGGTTGTGGAAGGCTGGCATCGAGGCGCGTTACGGCGTTTTGACGACCGCGGCGAGGTGGAACGTGCATTACGAGTATGGGAAGGGGAACTACAACGACATGCGCCATACGATGTCGTATCTTCATCGTAGCCCTGTGAAAGATGTATATCGCTTGGTTACTTCGGCGATTAGTCCTGTTGAAGCTGACCCGGTCTGGGTGAAGCGTCTGCTGACTCCTGCCAAGTATGACAAGCTGGTGCAGAATTATGGTTGGGGTGCTCCATGCGTGCGAAACAGATATGCGAAGTTGGTGATGCGTCGTTGCTGGAAGTGCAGGCATCCGGGGCACCCGAGGGCGGGCGAGAGTGGCAAGGGATGTTCGGATTCCGGTTGCTTGTGCGAGGATGGCCGTCCGTTTCCTCCGAGAGCAGTTGTTGCGAATCGTCTGCGAGAGGTGCTTTGTCCTGAGAAGGGCTGTGGTTGCTCAATCGTTTGGGATTGGGAGAATAAGTTCTCGATTGAGGCAGTTAGGTCAGTGAAGGGTCGGGTCATTGGGTATGGATGACGAGCCAGAGAGTTCTGGTTGGGAGAAGGTTGAGCACCCCATCTATCCGAAGAAGATTTTCGATGGAAAGGGGTTCAAGATAGATTTGCCTTGGGGGAGCATAACCTTCTTCTTCGAGAACTTGGAGAAATGGCGTCGTGGGGATTATTCCGAGTGCAAGGCGTTGTATCGGCCGAATACGGATGAATGGATTAAACGCCGGCTGAATGGCAGTAATGATGGAAAGTAATGCACCGTAAGGGTGCGGGTTCCAAACTCAGGATTGCGAACGTTTCTGACGGGCGTTGTCGGAGCAGAAGAGGGTCTGGGAGAAAAACGAAAGGTTTGTCGCCCCGACGCGCCGAAGGCGCGAAGGGCGCTTTGAGGGCTGAGTTCAAGGCGTGGATGAGAGAGCCTTCGTCAGCTCTTGTTGGCGATTTGTCCGAGTAGCTTTGTGATGTTGTCTAGGCGTTCGCGTAGTTCTTTGTTCTCGTTTTTCAGTTGTTCTAGCTCGGAGGGTTTTGTGTTGGCGTTGTCCTCGGTTAGGCTTAGTTTTGGCGCTAGGTATTGTTCATATTCGTTGATGACCCGTTGGTTGGTCATTAGTGAGTAGATGTCGGGCATGTGTCCGACTTTTGGTTTCTCTCCGAGTAGTATGATCCAGTGGTTCGGGTTCATCTTGTCTGCTGGGATTGTCTCTGCTATTGATTCGAAGCGTTTTCGCCAGTAGTGGCTTGTTAGCCTGACGTTGTATTTGCGTTGGGCTAGCTTCGTTATTGCCTTCCAGATTGATTGGTAGTTTGGCATTGGGCATTTGTAGCCTAGTTTTTGCGCCCTTTCGAGTAGTCTCTCTGCGAGTTGGCGCGGTATGATTGAGGGGTGATTGACCCCGTTCTTGGCTAGTCTTACCGGAATGTCGAGTATCGCTGATGTGCTGTTCTCGACTAGGTAGATGTCTTTGAGGTCGATTGTGTGTAGTGCTGTGAATCGTTCTCCTCCGAATGCCATTAGGTCTATGGCGTCGTAGTGGATTTGTGTAAGCTCCGGGTCTTGCCGGATTGCTCTTAGGATTGGTTCTGATATTGGGATTGTCTTGTGTTGTGATGAGATGTGTATTGACATGTCGAGCTTGGCGTAGTTCCTGTGGAATATGCCTAGTAGGTAGCTTGTGTATGCTCTGTGGACTGATGTCTTTGGTAGTGATTGGAAGACGGTTAGGTTGTCTTCGTGTGTGTGGTCTTGTTGGTGCGATTTCTTGAATTGCACCATGTCGTAGAGCGAGTGGTTTGTTATCGGAGTGTTAGTGAATCGTAGGTAGTGATAGACGGCTTCTCGCGCTCGTTTTGTCGTTTGCGCGGATATTGTGCCGTCTGATTTGGCGCATTTTGCGCGGTATATTTGGAAGGCTTTGTCCTGTTCGATGATGCGGAACTCCGGTATTGGTGCGTTGCGTCTTCTGGGCTTGTATGTGGGTTCGTTAGTGGCCTCTGACGCTAACGCTAACTCGCTCGGGCTTAACGAGTTATCTTGAAGACCCAGCTCAGGTCGGGAGGGTCCTTCCTCGAGCTCACCTTCTCGTTCATCGCGTGCGCGATGAGAGGGAGCGCCAGTGTCGCGTCGCAGTAGACCACGCTCCTCTTCGAATCCGCGGCGATCTTCCCCCAGCTTATGGCCTCCTCGAGCGTGCAGCCGGAGAGCCCGCCCCACTGAGGAGAGTCCGTTGTGATCTGGATCGCATAGTCGTGCGGGGTCGACTCCTCGCCTCCCTCGGAGAGCGACTTGATTATCGTCGCTAGCTGGATGGTGTCCTTGGGCACCCCGCCCCCGATGTAGACCACGCCTGTCTTCTTAGTCCGCTCGGCTATCTGGCCCAGCTCCTCCATGTCCTGGGTCTGGTCGAGCCTGATCAGCTTCCCTTCGCGCTTTAGGAGGCTCAGGGCTACGCCGTAGCCGCTGTCGATGAGGCCCGGGGAGTAGACCGGCACCTTGTTCCTCCACGCGGCCGCCGTGATGCTCCTTATCCCTCTCTCGAACTGGTACTTGCCGAAGAGGCTGAGGAACTCCCGGGTCGAGTAGGGCCTGCTCTCGTCCAGCGTGGACGCGAACTTCTTGATGAGGGACTCCAGCTCCCTGTAATCGTACTCGTCAGCGTAGATGTCGTAGAACCTGTCTATCTTCGCGTCCAGAAGGGCCTCGTCGTTAGCCATCCAAGTCCCCTGGTAGTAGTTGTGCCCCATCGCCTCGAAGATGTCCTCCGAGATGTTGGCGCCCGTGCTCACTAGCACGTCGATGTACCTGTTCTCGATCAGCCACCTCACTATCTTCCACTGCCCCGTGGTGCTCATCGAGCCGGCGTAGCCCATGAATATCGTCAGTCCCTTCTGCTGGACCATCTCCGACCAGATCCTCGCGGCCTCCCCGAGCCTCTTCCCCTGGAAGCCCGTCTGGCTCATGGCGTCGAGCAGCTCCGAGACGCTCTTCGGGGTGACCTCGATTGCCCTCTCAGGGGTCCCTAGGTACTTCTTCGCCTTCTTGTCCCTGACCGCTCTGCCCGCTTCCTTTTGTGCCACGACTCGGCTCTCGAATCGACCCGGCTTTAAGTCGTTACTTGACCGTCACCGACTTGGCGAGGTTCCTTGGATGGTCCGGGTCGTTCTTCTTCTCCGTCGCCATGAAGTAGGCGAGGAGCTGTAGTGGGACGACCTCGAGCACGGGCGCGATGCTCCCGTTCGAGGCGGGGACCCTCACCGTGTGCGTGAAGACCGGATGGGGCTTCTGCGCCACTCCTATTATTTCGGCGCCCCGCGCGGCGAGCTCTTGGGCGTTGGATATTGTGTCGTCGTATCCGTGGCCGCTCGGCGCTATGACGACGACGGGCGTTCCCTTCTCTATCAGGGCGAGGGTCCCGTGCTTCAACTCTCCCGCGGACATGCCCTCTGCGTGTATGTAGGAAAGCTCCTTGAGCTTCAAGGCACCCTCCTGCGCGACCGGGTAGTGCCCCCCTCTCGCGATGAAGTAAAAGTCAGGTCGGTCGCGATACTCATGGGCGAGCCTCCTCATCATCGTCTCGGTCGCAAGGGCCTTTTCGACGAGCGTCCCCAGCCTGTATGGGTTGCCTATCGTGTCCTTCCCAGTCATCTTATCGATTATGAGGTTCCCGACCATCACCTGCGCCGTGAAGCTCTTCGTCGCCGCCACCCCGACCTCAGGGCCGCAGTTCAGGAGCAACGTCTGGTCGCTCTGCCGCGCGAGCGAAGACCCCGCGGCGTTGACGAGAGAGACCACGCCGCCGACCTTCCTGTTCCTGGCCTTCTTCACCGCCTCGAGGACGTCTGCGGTCTCCCCGCTCTGGCTCAGCGCAACGACAATGGTCTTGTCGTCGATGAAGGGCAGTTCCCTCTCGAAGTCACCTGAGAGAACCACCTCGCACCTCATCTTCGCCTCGGCTGCAAGCCTGATCCGCATGAGAAGGGCGGCGTGGTAGGATGAGCCTGACGCTGTCAAGACGACAGACCTCGCGCTCTTCAGCCTATCCGCGATCACCGTCACCTTCTCGGGGTCCTGAGCTAGGGCGCTCTGGACCGAGGTCGGTTGCTCGTGAATCTCCTTCAGGGTATAGTGCGCGTAGCTCGACTTTGATAGGCTTCCCAGCTCCCAGGCGACTTTGGTCTCCTTCCTGCTCTTGGCATCCACCTCACTCCCCTTGAGGGTGAAGATGCGCACGCCCTTTGCGGTGAGCTCGACCACCTCCTTGTTGTCGAGGAAGATCGCCATGTCTGTGTGGGCAAGAAACGCCAGCACGTCGCTCGCGAGGAACTTGGTCCTGTCGCCCATACCCACCACGAGTGGAGCGTCGTACCTCGCTCCCATCAGCAGGTCAGGCCTGTCCCTGAAGAGAGCGACGAAGGCGTACTGCCCTCGCATCTTCTTCGCGGCCGCGAGGGTGGACCTGACAGGGTCCCTGTCCTTCTCGTACTCTTCCTCCATCAGATGGGCGATGACCTCGCTGTCAGTCTGACTCGCGAACGTGTGCCCGCGCGACTGCAGCTCCTTCCTGAGCTCGAGGTAGTTCTCGATAATCCCGTTGTGCACTATCGCGACCAGGCCCTTGCAGGAGACGTGCGGGTGCGCGTTCTTCTGGGAGACGCCGCCGTGGGTCGCCCACCTCGTGTGCGCGATCCCCACCTTCCCGCCCAGCCCCGCAAAGTTGTACCTCTGCTCGAGCTGTCCCACCCTCCCCGCGTCCTTCCTCACCGTTATCGTGCCCTTCCCATTTAGAAGAGCAACCCCCGCGGAGTCATACCCTCTGTACTCCTCGCGCTTGAGCCCCTCGAGCAAGATCGGAGCAACCTCCTCGTCCGACGAGACCGCCGCTATTATTCCACACATTTCCGTTAAATCGGACAC
>Ga0209517_10001978_pt1 | contig 29901 bp, 28 predicted proteins | sample PeaSoiMetSII2010_FD_187695 | JGI IMG/M metagenome (GOLD analysis project Ga0209517, IMG submission 187695) | Peat soil microbial communities from Weissenstadt, Germany - SII-2010 (SPAdes) (version 2) | ecosystem: Environmental > Terrestrial > Soil > Wetlands > Peat | place: Germany...
CCATAGAGAGCGAAGGAAGTAATCGCCTTTACAATCTTGTCTTGCGTTTCCGCCTCAATCCCTTTTTTCGCCATTCCGGCGCGGAGCTTTATCTCAATGTCCTTCATCCGCAGTTCGGACCGTTTGAATCCGAATGCCCGCCGCAACTCTTCCGCCTCGCCTCCCGAGAATCCCGCGGCAATCATTGCCATGCGCAACAACTGCTCCTGGAAAAGCGGCACTCCGAGTGTGCGTGCCAGTACGGGCTCCAGCGAAGGATGCAAGCACTGCGGCAATTCACGACCCTGCCGGCGTTTGAGGTAGGGGTGAACCATTTTCCCGACAATCGGGCCCGGGCGGATGATACCCACCTGAACCACAATGTCATAAAAACATCTCGGTTGAAGCCGCGGCAAAAACGCCATCTGCGCGCGGCTCTCAATCTGGAACATCCCTACCGTGTCCGCCTTTTGCAGCGCCGCATAGACCATCGGATCATTGGGCGGCAGATGTGCCAAGTCGATTTTCTCTCCATAATCTTCCCGGATAATCTCGATACAATCCTCCAGGGTAGCCATCATGCCCAAGCCGAGCAGATCCACTTTCACGATCCCCATGTCGGCGCAATCTTCCTTATCCCATTGCACCACAACACGTCCCGGCATCGTGGCCGGCTGGAGCGGAACAATTGAATCAAGTTCTCCCTGACACACTACCATCCCACCGGAATGCTGCCCCAGATGCCGGGGCATATCCTGAGCCATCAGGCACAGTTCGACGAATTTCCGGATTTGCAGGTTCTGGTAGTCCAGGCCTGCTTCGCGAACGTGGCCCTCCAGTGTCTGGCCCGGGTCGGGGTATTGCCAAGCTCCCACCAAGCTTGAAATACGATCCAGAACTTCCGCCTGGAAGGAAAGCACCTTGCCAATTTCGCGAGCGGCAGAGCGACCGCGATACGTAATGACGTTCGCGGTCATGGCCGCGCCCAATTTCCCGTAGCGCTCATAGACGTATTGAATCGCCCGTTCACGCTGGGGGCCGCTGGGAAGGTCAAGATCGATGTCGGGCCATTCTCCGCGTTGCTCAGAAAGAAAGCGCTCGAAAAGCAGGTCCATGGCAACCGGGTCGACAGCCGTGATACCCAGTGAATAGCACACCGCGCTGTTGGCCGCTGAGCCGCGTCCTTGGACCAGAATCTGCTTTTCCCGGCAGAAGCGCACAATGTCCCAGACAATCAGGAAGTATCCCGGCAAATCCAGCTTTTCAATCAAGGCAAGTTCACGCTCAACCTGTTTTCGAGCCTTCTCGTTATGCGATCCGTATCGAGCGATCATTCCCTCCTCGACACGCCGCCGCAGGAAACTCATTTGAGTCTCGCCTGAGGGAAGAGGGTATCTTGGAAACCGATACCCCAAATCGTTAAGGGTGAACTCCAAACGAGAGGAAAGAATCCCTGTATTCTTCACTGCTTCAGGAAGGTCAGAAAAAAGCCGCGTCATCTCAGCGGGGGGCTTGAGATAGCGCTCGGAGTTCTGGGAGAGGACTCGCCCGGCCGTGGCCAGGGTTCGATGGTTCCGAAGGCAAGTAAATACATCGAGCAGTTGACGCTGCCCCGGGCGCGCATAACACACCCCATTGGTCGCCAGCAGAGGCAGGTGCAATTTCCTCCCAATTTCTATAGCCGCCTGGTTTCGGCTTTCCTCTTCACGGTTGAAATGCCGCTGGAGTTCGACGTAAACGTTTTCCCGGCCAAACACCCGGCAAAGCAGTTCCACTCGCTCAATTCCCGCGTGGATTTCACCGGTTCCCAGAGCGTATGCCAGCGGTCCTTCGTCTCCCCCGGTCAGGCAGACCAGCCCAGACGCTTTCTGCGCCACCTCTTCATCGAGGACATAACCATCCCCTTTTTTCCCCTTCAATTTCATTTGGGTTATCAAACGGCAAAGGTTCTGATACCCTGTGCGCGATTTGACGAGCAGGGGATAACGCCAACCTTGTGGCGATGCCACCTCGGCGCCGATGTGGGGGCTGAGGGATAATTTCCGTGCAGCGAGATGAAACCGGGGTGATCCATAAACGCCATTGCGGTCAAGCAGAGCCATAGCCGGCATTTGATAGTGCGCGCAGAGGTTCGCTAATTCCTCCGGGGTGCATGCCCCTTCAAGAAAACTGAACGCAGAGCGAGCGTGCAGCTCAACATAGCTCAATCGAAGGTCCCCCACACGTACCACCCCTTTTTGGCGCAGTCATAGCACACGCGGTAAACCCCTTGTTGCTTGCCGCTTTTTGTCTTCGAACTGGATTGAATCTCGAGATCCCATTCATCCTTGGCGTAAGAGTCCTCCGTCCACCAATCTCCCGAAGAGCGCCAGGGCCCTGAAGCAGCAATCACTCGCCCGCGAAAACCCGAAAAAGCAATCTGCACAGGATAGCCATTGCGAATTTCGACTCGAGCGGCCGGCGCCGGGCGGAACACTCGCAACGCACTCTGAACGTCTTTTTCAAGTCCGTGACTCGGAGATCGAGGCGCGCGGGCATGACCCTTTTGCTCTCTCTGGATTCTCCCCCCAAGCGAGCTCCGCGCTGGCCGGCAACTATCCCTCGAAACTGAAATAGGATCAAACCGACACATCCGGAACCCCTCCGGCCGATGCGTATCCAAGAGCTCTGGGGAGCCAATATTCGCATCTCCAACTAAGCTCGCCAGGCGCGCGACCGTCAATTCGACTTTTTCAGGGTCGGGGCAAATCGCGGAGAACAGGTCTCCTTGCGAAGTGCGTGGACGCACTGCATCCGCGGCCAGCATGATTTTCACAACCGGCGCGGGAGGAGGAGCAGATTGCAGACGTAAGACTAGCAACTTCAAGAGAGTGCTTGGATCGCTCATCGGCGCCGGAAGCCGCAAAGCCAATTGGAAAATGTCCGACGCCTCCCCTTCCCCCGGATCAGTCGTCTGGGCGAACGGATGCCCGGCCGTAATTCGACCGTCTTCGAACGATGGCCGGAGCTGAAGCCGCAGATCAATGCCCCCCGCAGCCAGGGAACGCGCAGCTATTCTTGAGCACATTCGCTCCAGCAACTGGCCCAAGAGAATTGATAAAGGTTCCATCTCAGCCACGGCGTCTTCCAACTCCATCTCCTCTTCAAAATGACCAGCCGGTTGGGCCGGGATCAGCGCTCGCACTGCGCCGCCGCGCGCCAGTTTGTGCAGGCGAACCCCTTCTTGGCCGAGACGCTCCGAAAGCTCCAGGACGGGTAAGGCCGCAAACGATGCGCAGGTGTGAACGCCCCAACGTTTCAGCGTTTCTAAAAGGCCCGTCAGATCATGTGCTGCGCCCGCGGTTTCGCCGTTCTGTCGGGAAACAGTCGCGCCTGCGGCGGAGAATAAAAGGGCAGTAACCGGCGCCTTCCCAATAATGGCCGCTTCTTCACCCTCAGGAATAACTGTGATCCCGGGGAAAGCACGGGAAGCAAGAATAGCGGCCTCAATGTTGCAGGCGGCGGCAATTTGCGTTTCCAGGCCAAGGCGCTCCGCACCTTCAGCCAGACGGTGGATGATCTTCTCGTCTGACCCGAATAAGGAAGCAAGCCCGGCAAGATCGAGGACGATGTTATCCGGCGCAGTATCTTCAACTCGGGGCGAAATCGACCAGGCAAGATCGAGCAACGCGGCGTGTGCGATTCGCTCCTGGGGGCGCGAGCGTTGGAGGATGCCAATTCCACCGAATTGCTCTACTTCGGATTTGGTAATTCCAGGTTTGATTCCTCTCGTCGCGGCCTGCTGGTTTAAGCATATAACTGGGCGGAGCGGCGAAGCCGCATCTACAAGAACCATGGCCCTAATACCGATTCCCGGCGCTGAGCGCACCACAGCTTGCAGCATAAAATCCGGAACGAAAATGGAAGCAAAAGACATGGCAGCACCGGGGAGTAACAACTCGGTACTCACCTCTTCGCGCCGCAGCTCAGCGAGCTCTTGAACGGAGCACTTTCGACATCAACCGCGAACCGCGGAACAGGCGCACCCCCGGATCCCCTGAGATCTCCTCGTGATTTTGTGTAGCCTCCAACCATTGGGCGCTTCCCGTCTCCATTTGCACCACAAGCGACGCACAGGATTTGGCGTGCGGTTCCTGCTCAAGCACAAGGAAGATGGTAGGCGTGTGCTCTACAGCTCGACGAAACCGGAACCACACGTAGAGTGGAAGGCTGCAGACCGTTTCCGGAGGGAAGTCGCCCAGGTCCAAAGCGACCAGCCCGAAGCCGCCGGCATGCAAGACTAAATCGGTAGCCCGAAATGCCTGATCGATGCTGGCGCAGCGCACCCACAATAGCTGGCTTAATTCCACACCGGTCGCCTCCGCGGAATAAGGGTCGAAAGCGTTATGCGCATCAATGAAAGCGCAGGCTTCGCCTTCGGCCGTGCGCAAGGCCAGAGCCGAAAGCATCAAACTGGTCCGGCCGGAACCGCTGGGCCCGCAAATCTCCGTGATGGCGCCGCGGGGCAATCCTCCGGTCAGGGAATCGGTCTCAAAGTTTCCGGTGGGGACTCTTTCCCCCCTTTTGGGGGTCCGCCAAGTAGAGGGATCTGGAATGCGGGAAGCCAGAAGCGAGGCAATTTGGGAGCGCAACAGTTTAAAATCCCGAGGCATGGCCTTACTCCGTATATTCGCTTTTTCTTCGCCTACCTCAAAAGTATCGCTCTGGCGGCCTCCCTTGTCAAGGCCTCACTCAATCCTTGCTTGTTTCGGCAATGTAGGAGGAATCTCTGCTCACCCGGCGGCAGTTAGACTTGCCACTCTGCCAGAGAGCGCAACCTGACTCTGCGGGTCTTTGAACTCAGTGTGGGAGGCCAAGCATTTCAGCGTGGAGGTCCAGGGCTTGGTAAATCTCATGCAGAAAGTCCTTCCGCAGGCGTGTGCTACCCGCGGTCTCAACGGAGCGATGCATTGACAGAAATGCGATGCGAGATTGGTGAGGCAACAGCCAAGTGTATCGCCACAGGTACAAGCCTGAGACAGGAAGGGAAGGCAGGTAGTATCCCGCTCCGCGCCGGCCCCAAAAGTGCGCAACTAAGATGACCTCGAGGATATACGACCCCAAGATTACCAGACCGCGCCAGAGCCATTTCGTGAACTTGTCCCCGTCCGTTGCCTTCTTGAGTAAACCCGTCCAATAGAGGACGGCCAAGGCCATAAGGTGATTGACCAGTCCGTAGATGGCGAGGGGAAACCCCAAAACCGTTTCCAGCAAAACGACGGCGCGGCCCGGAGGTGTGCTCAGCCATGTGCCGGCCTCTTCGGTCTCAAGGCGGTGGAGTGCGCCCCTGCGGCTGGCCTCGCGCCAAGCTGCAAGCATTTCCCGCAGCGAGACCAGCAAGCCGGGATGCAAGTAGTTCATCTGCTCTGCCCACTGAACCACAAAACGGCTGAGTTCAAACCCCTCGAGCTTCTGTTTCCCTCCCGGCTGCGACTCAAATTCTTCCTTCAGGCCATCGCGCAACGCATGCTCGAGGTCCGCCAGAAAATCCGAGAGCGCCGAGGGTTGAAGGCGGAAAGAGTTTTCCTGACATCTCTCTTCGAGTTGCCGGGCGACTTCCTGCGTTCGATCTTGCTCACTGCCTACAGCGCTTGAAATAAGGTCTTTCGCAATCTCCGGCCAATCAATATCGACCAATACCTCTCTTGTGCGTGTGTGACCCACGGGCGCAAAAAGGTGAATGGGGAACAGCTTGAGTCCCCCAAGCATGGAATTCGGGCCCTCGGCGGTTAGAGCGATCGAAGCCGCGTGCGTGGCGAGGGCACCTAGAGAATTCGCAAGGCCCGGTGCGACGAAGGTCACTACCGCAGCCTTCTCCGCCAAAAGGGCACGACAGGTTTCAAGCGCCGCCGGGTGGTTCTCGGGATTGTGGCCAATCATGCCCAAGCCCCGCGCCAGAATTGTTGGGAGCAATCCTTTGACTAATCTCGCGGGGACAAGGCAGCGCACCTGCCGCTCGAGCCCCGCCACCAGAATCAGGGCGTCATAAAAGCTCTCCGGGTGGGTAACCAACAGAAGGGCCGGGTCTGGCTCCATCAATCGATCCTCGTGCAGGACGCGGATTTTTCGAAACGTGAGGTCAAACCACAGCCGGATCACGCCTCGCCAAAACCTATAGATAAAGGGTATGGCCGGCGCCGGGTTGGGAGCAAACTCAATAGTTGCCGTGGTACTTTCCATCCGAAGCCCTCTCCGGTTTCATCTGGCCGCCGATCAACGGCGGCGCTGCGCGCGTCGCGAGGGTCCGCGGGTGGGCGGCGAATTGCTGTCCCATCCCTCGACAAACCCCTGCGGGCGCGTAATGGTATCAAACAAAGTGTACACCTTCTGAACTTTGTTCCCCTGTTCGTCCAGCAGATTGAGGCGGAATTGAGGGACTTTCGCATTCTGCGCCACGCGAAGGGGAAAGTACCCGTGCAGACCGCTTTCAGCGTAGGAGGTGACGTATTGTTGGTTTTTCACCCACCAAGTGAAAACACGAATGTGAGTGAAGTCCGCGTCCTGATTGGCGGCGCGATCGGCGGCGAGGTATTGTGGAACTTGCCGGCCATTGTCGGCCACCGTATTGAGCACCATCCAAGCCACCAAGTTATAGCCCTGGGCGTTGGCGCTGATCGGCACCGGAATATCAAGCGTAACGGAGCGGCCCAGTACCCAGCCTGCGCGGGTATCCGCCTTGACGAGATACCACGCTTCCTTGGCCGGCTGTGAGGCTGCATCGGCAGACGGAGAGGGCCGTTCCACGATCTTCCGCCCAAACACCTGGAGTTTCTGGTTGTTGGGAAGTTGAGCGAGAGAAACCGAGTCGCGCGAGGGTTCAAATCTTAAATTGATCGACTGCGGCGTGTGGCCTTCCGCCTGCACAGGAATGTTCTCCAGGTCCCTCAGCAGCTTTTGAGAGCCTTCGTAGGCTGGCGCATCCACGATGTCCTTGCCTTCCACCCATCCCGTGCGACCATCTTCGAGTTTGACTTTTGCCCAGTTGCGCGAGCGAAGAAGAACCCGCACCCGGTCACCCGCCTTTACCGATTCGACGGCGAGGCGGATCTCCCCCGGAGCATCCACGACTTCCAGCGAACTCGGCAGCACATAAGCCACATCTTGGGGGGAACTCGCTTTGCGCCGCGATGCATAATAATGGTAGCCAATGATTCCGGCAGCGATGATCAAGAGGAAGGCAAGAAGTTTGAATCGGATAGGCAGCCTCCCCATGTTCAGGATTCTGTCCTCACGCCAGGCTCGACGCGGCTTGGGTTACGGCACCTCCGCGCCTGCACTCCAAGAAGTACTCAAAATCTTGAGGCATATTCTACACTATTATAGAGGTGAATTACGAAAGTCGAACGACTTCTAATCCCGAGCCCGGCAGGAACGCTCGAAGCCCTTCTCGAGTGGGATCCCCGGATTAAGCCACGCGGCGCGGCGCTCGTGTGCCATCCCCACCCGCTCTATGGCGGGACGATGCACAACAAGGTGGCTTTCCGAGCCGCGAAGGCTGCCGTACATGCAGGCCTGCCGGCACTGCGCTTCAATTTCCGCGGAGTCGGGAAGAGCGCGGGGAGCTACAGCGACGGCGTCGGCGAAGGCGAAGACGTCACGGCGGCGCTGACTTTCCTCGCCGCGCGCTTCCCTGGTGTTCCGGTCTGCCTCATCGGGTTTTCTTTCGGCGCCAGTGTCGGGCTCCGGGTTGGAGCTACCGACCCGCGCGTCGCAGTGTTGGTGGGGCTGGGAGTTCCCGTTGCGGTCATGAATCTCGAGTTCATGCTCGGCGTGTTGAAACCCAAGCTCATCGTCCAGGGGACGCTCGACCGGTACGGGCCGCGCGCGGACGTCGAGGCTTTTTACAATTCGTTGGCTGGGCCCAAACAGATCCACTGGGTTCAGAATGCGGATCATTTCTTCACAGGGAAGCTCGAGGAGGTCCAGCGAGTCCTCAGCGACTTCTTGAAATCGGTGCAGAGCCTGCCCGCCGCAGAGTAGGCCGCCGCGCTGCCCCGACCATCAATACTCGCGTCATTCCGAGCGCAGCGAGGAATCTCGCTCTGCTCCGTGGAGGAAGTTCTCAGGGCGAGATTCCTCGCTGCGCTCGGAATGACACTGCTTAGGGCATAAAAAGGAAGGACTGGGAATAAATGACGGCGGAGAAGCGAACCCATGGACAAGGATGATGGTCAGGAAAGCCAGCCGCTCTATTGCCCCCGATGCGGCGAGGTGGTGGAGCCGCTGGTGTGCGGCGACTGCGGGGCGGTGATTTGCCGCCAATGCGGGGCGGCGCTGGAGCGGGTGGATGAATTAGGGATAGGCTAGATTTATAGCATGCTGTCATCCTGAGGAGCCACAGGCGGTCCTGAGCGAAGCGAAGGAAGGATCTCCGCAGTTTGTTGAAACCGCCACTGCCGGGATTCTTCGCTTCGCTCAGAATGACAGTGTGCAAGCGTTTTTCAGCAGCCCGCGAAAACCCGCCGCGCCGTTTCTAGTATGCCGCCAGGGCTCTCGCCGCGCGCACGATATCCGCAGGCTGGGGAAGCACCGCGTCCTCGAGCACAGGGTGATAGGGAACGTACCCGTCCTTGGCTGCCACCCGCCGCACGGGAGCGTCCAGAAACTCGAAAAGCTCGTCGGCGATCCGGGCGGCGATCTCCGCTCCATAGCCCCAGGAAATGTTGTCCTCGTGCAGGACCAAAACCCGGTTGGTTTTTTTCACCGAGGCGGCGATCAGTTCCCAGTCGTAGGGATTGAGCGAGCGCAGATCGAGGATCTCCGGCTGAATCCCCTCCTGCTCGAGCGCCTTTAACGACTGGACGGCGAGGTGCACGAGCGACCCGAAAGTCACGATGGTCAGCGTCGTCCCCTCCTGGACCAGTCTCGCTTTGCCAAACGGAATCATGTAATCGCGTCCGGGATAGGGAGCGCGGTTATGGGTCTGCCGGTAAAGGTGCTTCGGCTCGAGAAACAGGACGGGATCGTCGCAGCGGATCGCGGTGCGGAGCAGTCCATTGGCATCGAGCGCCGTCGCCGGCATGACCACGCGCAAGCCGGGCAAGTGCGTGAAGATGGATTCACCGGACTGGCTGTGATAAATCGCGCCTCCCGCCAGATACCCGCCGATGGGCGCGCGGATAACGAAAGGGCAGGAGAAGTCGTTGTTGGAGCGCCAGCGCAGGGTGAGCACCTCGTCGCGAATCTGCATCATGGCCGGCCAGATATAGTCGAAGAACTGGATTTCGACCACGGGTTTCAGGCCGCGCGTGGCCATGCCCATGGCACGGCCCACAATACTAGCCTCTGCGAGGTGGGAGTTGTAGCAGCGCGCGCTGCCGAAGTGACGCTGCAACCCGTACGTCACCTTGAACACCCCGCCCTTGCCTTTCACCTTGGCAAGTTCGTTTTCGTGGCTGCAGTCCGCCACGTCTTCTCCGAAAACCACCACGCGCGGGTCGCGCGCCATCTCGTCGCGCAAGGCGGCGTTAATGAGATCCACCATGGTCTTCGGCTCGCCATGAAATTTCGGCGGCTGGTCGAATTGCGAAGAAGTGGGGTCCACGGTGGGCGAGCAAAGGAAACGCATGACGGTACTCGGCGCAGCGGGCTCAGCCGCCAGAGCCTGATCCACCGCTGCGCGGATTTCACGGTCCACTCCTGCCTCAATTTCCTTCAGCTCTTTGTCGCCGACCCACTCTTCCTGTCGCAACAGGTTGGCAAATCGAGTCAGCGGATCCCGCCGAGCTTCCTTTTGGCGCACCTCTTCTGACTTATAAAGCCGTTCGTCGTCCGAGAGAGAATGGGAGTAAGGCCTGATGACGTGGGCATGGATCAGCGCCGGCCCTTTTCGCTGCCGGACGTAGTCCACCGCTTTCCCGGCCGCTTCATAGCTCTCCGGAAAATCCGTGCCGTCGCATTCCAGCACCAGGAGGTGCGGAAAGCTCCTCACCAGGCGCGAAATGCTGCCCCCGGCGGTTTGCACATCCACCGGCACGGAAATGGCGTAACCGTTGTCCTCCACCACATAGAAGACGGGCAACTTGCGGCTGCAAGCCCAGTTGAGCGATTCCCAGAACTCGCCCTCGCTGGAAGCCCCGTCGCCCAGCGAAACGTAGACGACTTCATCCGCATGAAAGCCCTTGGCAAGCTCTGCGGCTTCTTTCACCTGCTCGAAATACTGGCTGCCTTCGGCGGCGCCCACGGCTTGCAGAATTTGAGACCCCGTGGGACTGGACTGAGAGACAATGTGGAACTTCTTGCTGCCCCAATGCGAGGGCATCTGGCGTCCGCCGGAGGCCGGATCGTTTTCCGCCCCGACCGAACCTAAGAACATCTCGTAAGGCGTTACGCCCAGTTGGAGGCAAAGCGCCCGATCGCGATAATAGGGATAAAACCAGTCGTAGCCGGCTTTCAGATGCAGGGCGGCCGCAACCCCGACGGTCTCGTGGCCGACCCCGCTGATCTGAAAAAAAGCACGGTTCTGGCGCTTGAGCTGAATCTCCTTGTCGTCAACCCGCCGCGACATGTAAACCATCCGATAGGCTTCGACGAGTAGTTCCTTCGTAAGCTTCGTAGCCTTCACCTCATGGTTGGTGACAGTGGACATGTGCCCTCGCTGGAAGGAGCTAACAACCACACGGTATTGTGCCGACATCAAGCCCCGGGTGCCAAGTTACAAAAGTAATAGTACTGCCCCGGACCTGACCCTCGGCAGTTCATGGCGGGGGACTGCACCGCGCTCCCTCGCCGCCTTGTTTCCCCCGAGTTGACCATTTTATGGGCCGCAGGAGAATTATCAGGTTGCGAAAAGCCAATGTCAACCCGTGATGTGGTGCGGGCGTCCCGCCCGCTGTGGTGCGGGCATCTTGCCCGCTGTGGCGCGGGCATCTTGCCCGCTGCACCTTGCCCGCACGCGGGTGCGGGACGCTCCCGCCACAGCGGGCGAGACGCCCGCACCACATAAACCCGAAATAACAGTCCCGATGAAAACCATGCGCCCGCCTAGCCGACTACTTGTCACAGTCTCGTTGTGGCGTTGCGACTCCGGGGCCCTGACTTCGTTTTCGCAAAATGCCCTGTTTCTTGCTCCTTTCAGGGTCTGATTGGTGTCAATCTGCGCGCAAAACGCACGTAATTTGCACCCTGCAAGAAAGTGATGTCCTTTGTTTTCAAGTACTCCTTGGCTTCGTTCCCACTGTTTTTGTATTTTCTCGCGCGCCTCCGGATTTCCGCCAACCAGGCAGCTTTGAACCCTGCCCCATTCCCCCGCTCCAGACCCAGCCGGAATATGTGCGGCGTCAAAGAGCTCGAATTGTGCGTTTATTGCGCGCATTAAGCACTCAATTTGAGTTCGTTTTGAGTTCGTTTTGAGTTCGTTTTCGAATTGCCTAGTTTGTTTTCAATGACATACTGGCTTCGTTCGTACTATTTTTTGTTTTTTTCGGACCCCGGTTTTCCCGAGTGCCGGGACTATTGCGCTTTTCCTCGCGGTCGGAAGCCTGCCCACGACAATGTGTCCACAAAATGACCACAGATATAGGCTAGCACACCTCCGTGGATTTGTCAAGTGGAAAATGCGGAAAGACACGGGGACCTCCCCCTAGCAGGCTGCGGAAAGACTCTCGACAACTGTCATTCTGAGCGAAGCGAAGAATCTCGGCAGTCGCAATTTCAACGGACTACGGGCATCCTTCCTCGCCCGCTCCTCCTCAGGATGACAGCCAGAGGGGTTTTTTCGCGACCTGCTACGCCGTAGCCGTTGGAAGCTTGTGCATCTGGCTTCCGCTCATACCGCTTCACCTGTGCGCGTAATCCGTGAAGACGTAATCTCTTGTCTTCACGATCGTGTGGCACGCGAACCCGCACTTGGCGTCGTTCCCCTGCGGCGGCTTGTCCGTCAAGGTGCCGGGCCTGAACGTATTGGATGCAGCGTCGTACTCGAATGCGCCCCATCCCCACCCGCCGCTGTCCGCGAACCTCTTGCTGTCCTTCACCATGAAATCGACGTTAGCCTGGGTGCCTGGCACCGTCGCTGCGGTGAACGTCTCCATCTTTTTAGGGTTCCAATGGATCTTCGCCATCCTGGAGCCGTCGGGGAAAGGCTTGCCGTTGCCGGGAACGCCGGCCAAGTAAGCCTTGATCATCACAGGGTTGGCGACGATCGCAGCAATATGGTTTCCGTTCTGACTGATGGAGACAACCTGCCAGGCCTCGTATCCTCTGAACTCAGAGAACGCGAGCCCATTCGGCACTTTCACGGTGTACTTGTCCTGCGCGGAAATGGCCCAGCCGCCCACGACGGCGAATCCTCCCATAATAATCGCAATCGTCAGCATCCTTTTCCTCTTCATTGTCAGCACCTCCTTATCAAGTTTAGCGTCCGTGCCTCACTATTTGCCTCTTTCTGTCCTGGCTCACTCCTGCGCTACCATCTGCAAGTCAAATTCAACGGTGGTCGTCTCGGCAGAAAACGACGCCTACGACAGAATGTCCATGATACTTCGGAAACGGACAATTCCTCAACCAGCACCTCGACGAAACCTTGGAGTAAGTGGCGCGGACCGCTGGTTCTGCGGTCCGCTTCTTTTCCATGGCCGTTTGGCGATGCCCGATCAAGTTGCAGTTCTCGAATCAGAGGGTTGGCTTACCCGGATCGGGTGAGACGTGATAGGAATTTATCGTGACGGTATGGGTCGCCCGACGGGAATAGAACCCGCGGACCACAAAGGCGGTGGTCCGCTACTTGCTGTCATGCTGAGCGGAGGGAAGCATCCCTGTAGTTCGTCGTAACTGGTGGATCCGACGAGAAACTGCCGAGATCCTTCTCCCGCGGAAGAGCACGGCGGGCTCACTTTCAGCGTTGCGTCGGAACCCATTTTCCCGTATCCTGAAAGCCATGGATGTACAACTCACCCCGGATCAACAAGCCTTCGCCCGCCGCGCGATTGAAAGCGGTCGGCTGCAATCGGAGCAAGACGCCGTGCAAGAGGCGCTTGCTTTGTGGGAAGAACGCGAGCGGCAACGGACGGAATTTCTTCTGACCCTCGACGACGCCAAGGCTTCGCTTGCACGTGGCGAGGGCCGAATTATCACCCAGGAATCCATGCGGCAGCTTGCCCAGGAAGTGAAGGAACGCGGACGCGCGCGCCTTCTCGCTGAACTTACCACGTCCCGCTAATGGCACATCGCTTAGCGCCCCGCGCCGCTCACGGCGATTTGTGGTATGCTCACGGGCAATGGACTGGAAAAACCGACTCTACTTTGGCGATAACCTTGATATCCTGCGCCGCGAGGTGCCGGACTCGAGCGTTGACCTGATCTACCTCGACCCGCCCTTCAACTCCAACGCTACTTACAACGTCCTCTTCAAGGAAAAGAGCGGCGAGGAATCCGCCGCGCAGATCACGGCCTTCGAGGAGACCTGGCAATGGACCGTCGAGGCCGAGGCCGTGTACAAGGAGATCGTTACCGGCGGCCCGCGCAAGCTCACGCATCGAATACTCGACCCGGGCGAACTGGCACTGGCGTCTGCACTGAAAGGGGCTGAACATGATCTTCAAGGACCCTCGGATCAGAACCTGTAGTGGAGAAGACGCGGAGCTAATCATCCCACCGCACCCGGACCTAGATGAGTATCCCGAATGGCTGAAGGAGAAAGCACTGGAGCGATTCCCGGAGTATAAAGACGCTTGGCCAAACTCAGAGGCCGACGCTGTGAGCCATCTGATACAAGAGATGGACGCGTGGGATTGGCTTGATCATTGGGGGACAGCAATCTATGACGGACAAGAATTCCTAGTCTCGGAGCCCTACGACATGAACCGAGAGAAGATCGATCAGCTTCTTGGTTTGTGCGATGCCTTGAAGCTCGCATTCAGCATTCAATCATCCGGCCATCACTACCCGACCTGGACGATGCGCATTCTGGTTTGGCCCGGGGAATGGCCCATGGGCGACGAGCTCTGTTTCCACGACGAATTCTATGCGGACCAAGCTCCGTCGGGGCGGGCCTGCCTGGCTCGATCCGCCGAGAGACCGCGGCCACGCGCCGCTGGACGGGCAGCGACGCCCAGACGGGCCGCGGACAGCGACAAAGAAAGCGGGTTTGCCTTGGAAGAGCACCTGCGGGACTACCTTGCGAAAAATCTTCAGGTTCTGGAAGATGGGATGACGCTCTGGCCTGTGGATCGCGGTCAAAAGGCAGTCGAATTCAAAGTTAATGAAAAAAACCGAAGAATTGACATCCTTGCACGGGATGCAAGCGGAATCCCTACAGTCATTGAAACGAAGGTTCACAGAGGGCACGAAAGAACGGTAGGCCAGGTCCTCTTTTACCAGGACTGTGTTCGAAAGATTTTGAAGGTGGAAAAGGTGCGTGTTCTAATCGTGGCGAAGCAGGTTAGCACCGAGTTGAGGGGTGCCACCACTAGCCTGCCCGACGTGTCCCTTATAGAATATAGCGGCACAAAAACTTTCAGGAAACTGTAAGCCTTGAAGGTACCATTGAAGGAACTTTCAGGGCTGCTATCCCCGCCTGCAAATCCTCACCATCGCCGGACTCCTGGCGGGAAAGGAACTGAAATGCTCAGCCCGCCGCGTCGAAACCTTCACCAAAGCCGAGCGGAAGACGAAACACGAGCAGGAGGAGATGTTCTAGAAGCCACGGAAACATCAGAGCGCCGACCGTCGGCGGGCACTCCTTCGAGAGAGCGCAAATGAAAGATCGAGAGATTGTTTTATTTCTTGGTGCCGGTGCCTCAAAATCCTGCGGACTCCCAACAGTCGAACATTTCTTCGAGAAAGTAGAGGTGCCTCGGGAGAGAGGGTTCATGAACCTTTATGAAGTGCTCGCGCGCCGAATTGCAATTGAGGACGGGACCGGGCAGGCCTTTAAGTGGCGCAACTATGATGCGGAAAAGCTCTTTGGCAAACTCGAACAATGGGTAAATACAGCGGGCATTGCAGGGGAGCCTCCCATAGCAAGATTCGTACCCGGCAAAGACCACCTCGCAGTCCCCGCCGCCGAGCTTCTCACCCACCTCAAGAGGGAGATTGTGCGCATATACGGGCGGGCGCCTGAATTGGGCCTCCTGCGGCGACACTACACGGACCTTTTCTCCCTGCTGCTGCGCAGGAAGGTCGGCCAGACTCCGATCTGGGTCTTCACGACGAACTACGACTCAGTGATCGAGAAGCTGCTTTGGGACGTCAACTTTCTCAACCAAGTCCCCTTTTCCAACGCGGGCTCGCTGGACCTTCGGACCGGGTTCGTATCGGGTACGCCCGCGCGGTGGCGGCCACAGATGTTTACCGACCCACCTAGAACAGGCTTCTGTCCGGTCAACTTAGTCAAGCTCCACGGATCGGCAACATGGAAATGGGTGGATGAAGGTGGAGTTCGCGAGCCGGTTGACATTGGCCTGGCACTGCCGACGGGAGAATACGACTGCTTGGTCTACTTTGGGTACAAGAGTATTCCCGAAATTGACCCCTTTAAGACCCTGCACCGGTTATTGAAGGACATCCTTCTTAGGGACGTCTTGGTTCTATCTATCGGGTTTCGATTTGGAGACCCATACATCCGGGAGAGCTTCGATTTTGCATTGCGTGCCAACGCCGCCCTGCGGCTTATCTGCTCTTTGAAGTCGGAGCCCCCACCAGGGAGCTCGGTCGAGGAACTCATCAAAAACTTTCCGGACAAGGTTTCGCTTCTCGTGGGAGAGGACGGAGCTCCATTCCCGTTTGGACGCAATGAATTTTGCGAGCAGCTCGAAAAGAAACTCGAGTCGGCACACTGATTTCGCAGCTCTGAACGCACACTGATTCAGGCCTTCGCAGCCAGACTGGACCTGCATGTCAAGCCCGCGGCTTTCATCTTCAAATCCTCGGGTTCTCAATCGGCTGGCCAAAGCACACGATGCGGAAGTAAAGAGAGCGCAGACAAGCCGCGTGGCGGCCGTCCCGCTCTGCGGGATGGCCCATGGCGGCAGCCATGGGAAGAGGGGGCAATACAAGAGACGAACCCCGGCAGGAGTGACATAAATAATCGGCGGCTTTAAGCGACTCTGTCGCCCGCTAACGCGGGCTGCACTGTTAACAACTGCCGCTTCCCCACGGCTGCCGCCGTGACTGGGGCAGATCCTCCGCTCTGCGTTTGCCGGGCAACGACCCACCCGCCGCTGTCGCGCTTCTCGCTGCTACCGAGACGACTCTCCCGCTTTATCGAATCTCAACCACGCGTTCTCCGCTCAGGAGAGCCTGGTCGATGCACGGCCACAGCCGGACGAAGGCCTCGATTAAGGCGCTGGTGCGGCAATTGCCCAGGCGCACCCAGAGCAAGCGCGCGCCGCTCTCGGCGCGGCTGGCGAGGTAGAGGAAGTCCTCATCTTTGGACACTACGACGCAGCCTCGCTGGCTGGCGTACTCCCATATCTTTGCGTCGGAGGCTGCGTCCAAGTGAACGGCTTCCACGTGCTCGCAGTCGTGGCCAAGGGAAGTTAGGTGCCGCGCCAAGGCGACGGGCAACTGGTTGTCAACAAGAAGCTTCACGACGCCTGAAGGACTGCGTGGTCAGTCTGGTGTGCGGCGTACTCGATCGCGGCGATGATGTCTTCCTTCTCAAGCGCCGGGTAGTCCGAAAGGATTTCCTGGAAGGAAGCACCCGCCGCCAAAAGCTCAAGGATGTCGGACACACGAATGCGCAGCCCACGAATGCAGGGCCGCCCGCCGCATTTCCCTTCCTCCACCGTAATCCGCTTCAACCACTCGTTGTTCATACCCCCAAGATTACTTGCTTGGCGCTGAAATGGCAAGGGCCACGAAGCGTTCTCCCCACGGGCGCCTGCCGTGAACTCTCGCGGGTGCCGCATACATCCACTTGTCTGCTTGCGCCCAGCCTTCGGCATCAAGCCAGCCCGAGGGTTATCTTGACGCACGAGCGTATATTACTGTAATATACATGTTTGATGGCAGAATTCCCCGAAGAACTTGCGCACTGCTCCGGCTTCGATTGGGATGCCGGTAACGCGGACAAGAACTGGGATCTGCACCAAGTCACCCCGGCTGAATGCGAGCAGACCTTCTTCAATCGGCCAATTCTGGTGGCGGTCGACGAGAGGCACTCTGCCGAGGAGCGGCGGTACGCGGCGCTTGGGCAGACGAAGGCTGGAAGGCGGCTAGCGATAGTTTTTACGATTCGCGGCACGCTGGTTCGAGTAATCTCGGCCCGCAAGATGAGCCGCCGTGAAAGGAGAATCTATGAGCGTGTCGAGGAAACCAAGTAGAAAGCCGATTCCCCGTTTCGCAAACGAAGACGAGGAGCGGAAGTTCTGGGCAAGGCATGATACGGCCGACTACTTTGACTGGAGCAAAGCCGTTCGCGCGATTTTCCCGGAACTCAAGCCGTCGACGACGACCATCTCCTTGCGCGTGCCGGCATCGATGCTAGAAGAACTCAAGACACTGGCGCACGAAAAGGACGTCCCGTACCAGTCGCTCATGAAAGTCTTCCTGGCAGAACGAATCGCTCACGAGCGCGGCTCGCGGCGTAAGATGCGAGCTTGATTTCTACGTTGCGCTCCAGCGCCGCCCACCCGGCAAATCCCTGCGATCGGCAATTTGAGATTCGAGATTTCAAAAGCCTGCGGAAAGACAGCCAGGGAAATCCCTGCGATCGGCGATTTGAGATTCGAGATTTCAAAAGCCCACGGACAGGCAGATCACGAGATCCGGGATATTAGATTCGAGATTTGGAGATCGTGCCGAGCTCGTCGGTTCCCTTGCCGGGGACGGCTCACAAGTCTGTGTGAAAACCCGCCCGGCCTGTCATCCTGAGGAGCCGCAGGCGGTCCTGAGCGAAGCGAAGGAAGGATCGCTGCAGTTCCGTGATTTCACTAGCTGCGACAAACTGAAGGGATCCTTCGCTGCGCTCAGGATGACATGATGAACGAGTTTTCACTCAGACTCTCAGGCCTTGCGGTGGAATTCGAATCGGGAAGTGCTCTCCTGGCCCTTCTGGAGGAACGTCCAGTCTTGATAGTGGTGATTGGCATCCACGAAAGTGATCTTGAGGCCCACCATGTGGGGCGCCGAGGGGCTGGAGAGGTTGGTGGCGTCCTTGAACACAAAGGTGACGACATTGGGTTCGGACGAGGGCACGAGGTGGAAGCGCGGCTGGTTATGGGCGCCGCAATAGTGGGTGGCCAGCAGATCACTGTTGTCCATGTGAAACATGGTGACCATCTCGTACTTCGTGCCTTCGCCGAGCATGCTCATCAGCGCCGAGCCGTCCGAGACGAGACGGAATGAGGTGGTGGCGGGCATCTGCTTCCCGCCTTCCTGCATGGTGCCTTCCCACTGGCCCGCCAGGGACTTCAGCTTGTCAAAACTCGCGCCGGCCGCGGTGGGCCGTTTCGCCGGATTCGTCGCCTGGGCAAGAACCACGCCGGCAAACACTAATACCGCAATGAGCACCTTCGCGCTTTTCATGATTGACCCTCCTGAGGCGATTATACACTTCTCGGATGTCTCAGGCGACAAAAAGTCTGCTGTTGCCGCGGCGCTTGTGTGGCGCGCTGGCGCTGGCGGGTAAACCACAGACTCGAGATTTGAGATTTGAAAAGCGTGCTCAGGCGTAGCCGAGCTAACCAAGGGGGATCGACGATTTGAGATTTGAGATTTGAGATTTGAGACGTGAGATTTGAAAACGTGGCAAGGAGTTTCGAAGGGGTTGACAATTGCGGCCGGAGTGTCTACATTGTAGTCATGGCGGAAACCCTGGGAACCTTCGAGCAGGCGGTGCTGGTGGTTACTCTGCGGCTGGGCAAAGGCGCTTATGGCCGCGCCATTCTGCGCGAGATGGGCGAGGCGTTAGGGCGCGATGTGGCGGCGGGCGCCGTCTATGCCACTTTGGACCGATTGGCAGCCAAGTCCTACGTAACCTCGCGGCTGGGCGAGGGAACGGCGGAACGCGGCGGACGAGCGAGACGCTACTTCCGGGTCACCGCCGCTGGCGTTCGCGCCTTGAACGAGGCCAAGACGGTGCTGGAAACACTTTGGCAAAAGGTGTCCTGGCCGGTGGGAGGGCAGGCACGAAACGACCGCCGAATCCAACGCCACCCCGCTGGCTGGAAAAACTGCTGGTCTGCGCCCTGCCCCTCTCGCGGCGGGACGAAGCGATCTCCGCGAGGAATTCCACGCGCGCTCGGTGCAAGGCGCTCCTGCAAACCTCTGGTATCTCCGCCAGGTTACGGGGCTGCTCGGCCGCCAACTCTATTCGGGAGGCAAAATGCGGACCACACTGCTGACGGTTTGTGCGTTTACGCTGCTGGCCTGTGCCTGGCTTACCACCATGGAAAGCGTCCTCCGCCATCCGGGATACCCTTCCCGGATGATTCTGGATGCGCTGCTCGGCGCAGGGAGCCTGATGATTGGGATAATCGTGCTGTTTCTAGCCACCACAAGCTGGCGTTGGCTGGCGCTGGCGGCAGCGCTGGGCGCGGGGGGAGTTGGCGTCTCAGCGATTGTGCGTAACGCGCGCGCGGACCACTTCGAGGGCTTCGTTCTGTTGATTGGAACCGCGCTCTGCGTGCAGGCGGCGCTGGCGCTTTGGGTTCTGGTGTTTCGCCCCCGAACGGAGCGCGTGTGAGCCCAGCAGACCTCCTGGGCGCACGAACCGTAGCGGGGGTATCCCGCGCGCGGGAGCGGGACTCTCCTGCCGTGAGCCCATCGCCGGAATGGTATCAGGCGCAGACTTAACCGCGTTGTCTTTGCACATCTCCAGCATCATTCGGCATCCAAGGATGAACCCTCGCCACTAGCCTTTCTCCGTCCCAATTGCGAACACCCGTGTCCCACAATCGAACAGCGGTTGCGCGGCTTGCCACGCAATGCACGCGTATGACATAGTAATTACAGGACCTACGCGGGGTGAGGGGTGGCGCGGTAATTGCGTAGTATCACCCCGAGGGCTTCTAAAGTCGATTACAACACGAGAGTTCTCCAGTTCCAGTTTCCGAGGGTTCTGGGGCGGCGGGGCCGCGCGAAACCGGCTCAAAACATACTGGGGCTGAAATTAAGGGAGAGAACCTATGAGCAGCCTGCTGCAAGATTTGCGCTTGGCTTGGCGCGTGTTGCGCAAATCTCCCGGTTTCACGGCGGTGGCCGTCGTGACGTTGGCGTTGGCCATCGGCGCAAATGTAGTGGTGTTTAGTGTACTGAATGCGCTGATCCTGCGCCCCGTGAATGTGCCTCGGGCGGAAAGCCTCTACACCCTCGAGCGAGTGAGCGATCATAACCCGCCGGAATCGTATGCCAACTATCTCGATCTGCGCGATCGCAACCGCAGCTTCGAGAGCCTGGCAGCTTACGCATTCTCTCAAGGTGGTCTGGACACGGGTGGAAATCCGGCGCGAGTCTGGTACCTTGCGGTCAGCGGAAACTACTTTGACACGCTGGGGATTCGGCCCTGTCTCGGCCGGTTCATCCAGCCCTCTGATGACCATGGTCCCGGCAGTGCTCCTTACATTGTGCTCACCTACGCGTACTGGGACAGCCATTTCAACCACGATCGCGGCGTGGCCGGCCGCGTCGTTCAGGTCAACAAGCACCCGTACACGATAATCGGCGTTGCGCCACGTGGTTTCGAGGGGACCTTGTTGTTCTTCCATCCCGCTTTCTTTGCAGCGATCGTCAACAATGACGCAGATACACTGAACGCGCGCGGAAACCGCTGGGTCGATCAGGTGATCGGACACCTGAAGGCCGGAGTTACCCCTGCGCAGGCCAGCGCTGATTTAAACTCGATTGGCTCTTACCTGGAAAAGACCTATCCCAAAGATGATGGCCAAATGACCTTTACTTTGGTGCGTCCTTGGCTTTTTGGCGACTACCTGGCGCGTCCGGCGCGGGCGTTTCTTACCGGATTGATGCTGCTGGCGGCGCTGATTCTACTGGCCGCTTGCGCCAACTTGGGAAGCTTGTTCGCGGCCCACGCCGCGGACCGTTCCCGGGAAGTCGCTTTGCGGCTTGCCCTGGGAGCAGGGCGCCTGCGCATTCTGCGGCAACTTTTCACCGAAGCTGTGCTGATCTCGCTGGCGGGAGGCGCGGTGGGGCTCTGGGTCAGCGGAGGCTTGTTGACTGCCCTCAGCACCTGGAATCCGTTGCACAGGTTTCCGGCCGGACTCGCCATCAACCCGGACCCGCGTGTTTATGGCGTGGCCTTGCTGTTAACGGTGGCGAGTGCCTTGCTTTTTGGTGCGGTCCCCATCAAACAGGTATTTCAAACTGATCCCTATCAGATCGTCAAGTCGGGATCAGCCGGTGCCACGGGGCGGCGGATAGCGATGCGAGACCTTCTGCTGGCCTCACAAATTGCCATTTGCGCCGTCCTGGTGACTTCCTCGTTGGTTGCGGTGCGTGGGCTGGTGCGCTCGCTGCGCAGCAATTTCGGCTTTGAACCGCAGAACGCCATGGTGGCGGAAACGGATTTGGCCTTTGCGGGTTACATTGGCGACAAGGTGCCGCCAATGCAGAAGCGCATGATCGAGGCTGTGGGCGCGATTCCCGGCGTCGAGACTGTGGGATTAAGCGATGGGCTGCTGCTGGAGGACACGAACGATTATTCCATGGTCTTCGGCGGTGATGCAACCGAATTGAGGCCGGCGAATGCCGCCGCCGACGCCTACATTTACCACACCTCTCCCGGATACCTCCGCGCCGAGGGCACGTCCTTGCTGGCTGGCAGGACTTTCACCTGGCATGACGACCTGAACTCGCCGCGTGTCGCTGTGGTGAATCTCGAGTTCGCGCGCAAGATCTTCGGCGCCGAAAGCAAGGCTCTGGGCGGATATTTCAAGATGCCGGATGGAACTCGGGTTCAAGTGGTCGGCATTACAGAACAAGGAAAGTACGACCACCTCACCGAAGATCCACTGGCGGCGATGTTTCTTCCTATCCTGCAATGGCCGTCCAGCCAGACGTGGCTGGTGGTGCGCTCGAGTCGCGACCCGAAGCAACTCGGGCCCGCCATCAGGAGCAGCCTGCGGCAACTGGACGCAAGCCTGCCGGTTCGCATTGGCACCCGGTACAACGAACTGGACGCAACGCTGTTTGGCCCGCGCGTGGCGACCATTGCGCTCGGCGTACTCGGGCTGATGGCCGCAATGCTGGCTGTCACCGGCGTCTTTGGCATGGCGGCGTATTCGGTCAGCAAGCGGCTGAAGGAATTGGGCATTCGCATGGCTCTTGGCGCGCAGCGCAAGGAGGTGCTACAGGCAGCCTTGGGGCGCGCACTCAGATTGTTGGCGGTTGGTTCGGCGGCGGGATTGCTCCTCGGAATTCTGGCGCGCCGGGTGCTGGCTCTCGTCGTCTATGAGGCCACATCTCGCGATCCGCTGGTCCTCGTGGGTACTGTGCTGGCGATGGCGTTATTGGGGCTCGTGGCGGCGTGGATTCCAGCGCGGCGCGCGCTCTCGATTGATCCTATGACCCTGCTGAGGGAAGAGTAAAACTGAGCGCCAGCCGCGGCGCGGCATTTTGAATTGCGCGGGTGAAACACCGTCAGTATGTGGATTCAAGCCGTTTTGGAGGTATAAAAACCAATCCCATGATCGGACGCCCAACGAAATCAGAGGCCGCAGAATATTATTTCACCTATATCGATCAGGTCAAAGGCGACGACATTCAAGTCGTCCTCGCAACCCAACTGGAAGAAAGCCCGGCATTCTTCACCGGGATCTCCGAAGATAAATCGCTGCACCGCTACGCGCCCGAAAAATGGAGCATCCGGCAAGTGCTGAACCACATCAGTGACGCGGAACGGGCATTTGCCTTTCGGGCCCTCTGGTTTGGACGGAACTTCTCAACGCCATTGCCGAGCTACGATCAGAACATCGCGGCATCCGCGGCGGAGGCCGACAGAATCTCCTGGGCCGCCCATATCGAGGAGTTCCGGAGCGTGCGCCTTGCGACGATCTCGCTTTTTGCGAATTTGCCGTCCGAAGGCTGGATGAGGACCGGTGTGGCGAGCGATAACCTCTTTACGGTGCGCGCCCTCGCGTACATTATCGCCGGACACTACGCGTACCACGTCAAAATCCTCAACGAACGGTATCTATGAACGCTATCACCGCTCTACAAACCTGGTTTAGAAAGAAAAAACCTTTTGCAGGGTTTCCAGTGTTTGGACCAGAGTGGGTGACGTAATGCTCCCCAGCCGTTTGACCAGCCGGATCTTGTCCAGTGCGCGCAACTGGTCAAGCAGGATGAGCCCTCGCTTTCCCTCAAATGTCACGGAGATGCGGAAAGGCGCGGGGCGGGCTCCAGTGGTCATCGGCGCCACGATAACAGTGCGAAGGTGATCGTGGATCTCGGGTGGGGAAATGACGACGCAGGGGAGGGTCTTCTGAATCTCACTGCCCACGGTGGGGTCGAGCGCCACCAGCCAGACTTCTCCTCGGCCTACCACTGAAGGTCTCCGTCACTCTGGTTTCCGAATTCCGGCCAGATCAGCTTGTCATCCCCCGCTTTGGCAATTCGGCGGCTGGCTTCCGCCCATCCTTGGCGCAAATTGGACTTGGGCTTTCGCAGCACGATGGTTCCTCGCTCCAGGACGATTTCGGCTTCCTTCTCCAGCCCCGCTTCCTTCAGCATCGGCTTGGGGATGATGATCCCCTTTGAGTTTCCTATGCGCCGGATCTCGGTAACCATAACAGCCTCCTTAGTATAACAATGTTATAACACGGACGGATACCGATGGCAAGCAGCAGTCGACAACCTTCTTGCGACGTTACGGCAGAACTCTGGACTCTGCGAATTCTTCCGCCGCCTGCCGCACATGCTCGGGCGTGCCGATGTCCCGCCAATAGTATTCGTCGCCGCGAAAGGCCATGATCTTCTCCCCCTGCGCTGCAAGACGCAAATAGGTGGTAAAAATCGGGAAGGCGCCTTCTTCCGTCATCATGGAAAAGAGGCGGGGAGAGATGACATGCATGCAGGAAAAAGCCAGTGCCTGCGGGTGCTCTGAAGGCCGAACCAATTGGTTGTTGCCGTCGCGTCCGTAGCGTCGTCCGCAAAGCCGAAAGTGCTCATCGATGAGCAGGAATCGAAAAGTCTCCCGATCCTGCACGGCGATGGTGGCCAGCGCGCCATGCTCAGCATGAAATTCCGCCATGCGCGCCAGGTCAAACGTGCTGAGGATGTCGACGTTGTGCACGAAGAAAGGTTTATCAAGGTCGCCGGGGCTTTCCAGGAAGAACCAGGAGGCCTTCTTCAAGCCGCCCCCCGTTTCCAGCAAGGCTTCCTCACGAGAAACTTCGATGCGCATCCCGAAATTGTCGTGCTCTTTCAGGTATTCGATCATCATGTCGGCGAAGTGATGGACGTTGATGATCACTTCGCGAACGCCAAAGGCTCGCAAGCGCGACAGGGTGATCTCCAGCAGCGTGTGCCCGGCAATCTCCACCAGCGCTTTGGGACGATGGTCGGTGAGGGGCCGCAGGCGGGCGCCGATGCCGGCCGCCAGAATCATGGCTTTCATTTGTCCATTTCCTCTAACTCGAGGTGGCGCACGGCGACCTCGATCCCGGGCTTGCTGCGGAGCCGTTGCGCCAACTGTTCCGCCAGGTAAACCGACCGATGCTGCCCGCCCGTGCAACCGAACGACACCATCAAACTCTTGAAGCCACGCCTTAGATAGTTGTTGACGCTGGAATCCACCAGCATGGTGGCGGCGTCAAGATACTGGCGCACACTGTCATGGCCGTTGAGATAATCGATTACCGGCGCGTCCTTGCCCGTCAAAGCCTGAAGGGCCTCTTCGCGTCCGGGATTGGGCAAGCTGCGGGCGTCGAAGACGTATCCGCCGCCATTCCCGCTCTCATCTTTCGGCTGGCCATGATGAAACGAAAAGCTGCATATGCGCACCACCAGGCTCTTTCCTCTGGAAGCCAGGCTCTGGAGCTTTTCCGAGCCCAACATGCCTTTGAACGCGTCCGTGAGCGCCGGCAGCGCGATGGGCAGCTTGATGCGATGAAGCAGCCAGCGCAGGTTCTTCATGGCATAGGGCACGCTCTCGAGAAAATGAGCCTTGCGCTCGTAAAAGCCGCGAAATCCATACGCGCCCAAGGCCTGCATGATGCGGACGTAAACGTAGGCATAGTAGTAGTGCATGAACTCGGCGCGCTCGAAGCTGATGAAATCGCCCAGAACATCGAGATAATAATCGAGCAGTTGCTGTCGCAACTCCGGCGGCAGGTCGGCCTTCGCATCGAATAAGAGCGAAGCGATATCGTATTGCAGCGCGCCCTTGCGCCCCCCTTGGTAATCAAGAAAGTAAGGACGCCCTTCGCTCCACATGACGTTGCGCGACTGATAATCCCGATAGAGAAAGTAATCTCGTGGAGCGCTCAAGAGAAACTTCGTCAGGTGGCTGAAATCAATTTCGAGCGCCTGTTCGTTGAACGGTATACCGGCAAGCCGCAGAAAGTAATACTTGAAGTAGTTTAAGTCCCAGGCAATCGACTGACGATCGAAGCTGCCGCGAGGGTAACACACTTTGTAATTCAAATCGCGGCCGGCTTCGATCTGAAAACGCGGCAGCATGGCCGCCACCTGGCGGTAGGCATCCACCACTTCGGGAGCAATGTCCTCGCCGCTGCGGTTCTTCAAGAGAAACTCGAAAAGAGTGGTGTCCCCCAGGTCTTCTTCGAGATAAGCGCCGCGGCTCAAGTCCTCGGCATAGATTTCCGGGACGGGCAGGCCGTGGCGGCGAAAATGCCTCGAAAACTCGAGGAAGGCCACATTCTCCTCGTGCACGTGATACAGGATGCCCACCGCGCTATGGTTGACGTTAGCCAGCCGGATGATGTTCCGCCCCGAACCGCCAAGCTGGCCCTGCAGCGGCTGCACACGCGCCACCGGGGAGCGGAAGTGCCGCTCAAAAAGCCTTTCTAGAACGTCTCTGGATGTGGTTTCCATTGAACACCAAGATACCATCGAAAAGGGGGAAACAGGTAGCGTGCAGAGGGGACTGGGGCCTTTTCCAACGCGTGAAAAGAACTTGTCATCCTGAGCGAAGCGATGGATCGCAGCAGTTATTCCTGGTCCTCGAACTAGACCCAACTGCAGCGATCCTTCGCTCCGCTCAGGATGACACGAGTTGGTTCTCCAGCTCACAACGACTACTCAATAATCACTTTGGCGGGGGGGAAAGGTTACGGCGGAAGAAAGCCAGTGTCTCAAGGGCAAGCTGCCGGCGGGCTTCGGGAGTGCGGAAGGTGTGGGCGTCGTCGACTTTCATAAACGCTACAGGCACTCCGGCGGCCTGCAGCTTCTCAAAGAGTTCTTGCGCTTGTGCGATCGGAACACTTCCATCCTGGGTGCCGTGGACGATTAAGAAGGGTGCGTCTTGTTTCGAAACGTGATCGGCGGGCGAGGCCTCGCGCCATACCTCGGGACGCTTTGCGTAGTCGCCCCCGAAGAAACGCGCCAGAAATGCGGTGTCTTCCGGAGCGTTCTGCGTGGTGAAGTCGGTGGGGCCGCTCACGTCCACCACCGCTTGCACCCGGCTCGAATACCTGGCAAGCTCCGGATCGGAATTGTCCCGGGTGTCTTCCATGCCGAGCAGCGCGGCCAGTTGCGCGCCCGCAGAATGCCCGAACGCGCCCAGGTAGTCAGGATTCACAGCATGATTTCCGGCATGGGCGCGCACCCAGCGGACGGCCCGCTGCACGTCGTCGAGTTGCGCCGGCCAAGGGTTGTCCTTGCCGTTGAAGAGGCGATAGTCGACCGCAAAGGACACGAAGCCGAAGCGAGCAAGAAACTGTCCCATGCCGCGCATAGTGCTTTTGTCAAAATCCGTCCATCCACCCCCGTGGATCAAGATCACTGCTGGACGAGGGCCGCTGCCCTTGGGGGCGGGCGCATAAACATCAAGGTGCAGTGGCGAACCGTTGACCGTGGCGTATGGGGCGTTTTCCTCGACCGTGAAACTCCCGGCAGCAGGCTGCGCCGTGTCCGTCGAATCCTGAGGCGCCACAGCGCCCCAACCACCTGTCGGAAGCGCTGTCATCAGCGCCGCAACCCACAATCCCACCAATAGCGAAGAAGCAGTTCTGCTCATCAGATAATCGTCCTGTTGGAGAGGCCCAGAAGGGCGAGACTAGCCCACTGCCGTCCCACCGCCCAAAAACTATGAATTACGCCACTGACTGACAAATCGGTTTCACGCAAAGCCGCAAAGGACGCAAAGCTCGCAAAGAAAAGCGAAGACCTTCTCCTTCGCGCTTCTTTGCGCCTTAGCGTCTTGGCGAGAGATGTTTTGATTTCTTGACGGATTCTCGCTCTGAGGGCCCACTTTCCGCCGCCTCGCCGCGGCCAACCGCTCTTTTCACCCTACTGTTGCTTACTCTGCTGTGCCGCCACGTTCGTGCCGTTAACCTGCTCGTAGCGAGTCAGGTGTGGAAACTGCGGAGCCAGTTGGAACGGCATTTTCTCGCTGGGGTCGACAAGCGCCACGGACTTGCGATTCGGGAAGCTGACGCTACCGTCCCAAGCGTTCACTTGCACTCTGGAACCGAGCGGCAAGGCCGCGATCTGGTCGGTTTTCGAGGGTTGGAGTTCAGGCGCGCTTCCCATGAGCGCTCCTAACCGCACGCCCCCTTGAAGAGTCACCAGCCGGTCGCCCAGGTGGGCGCCGAAAAGTTCTGGGGTGTGCGGCGCTGCCGCCGCTGCCGCCCTCAGAAAGAGGCCGGCATTTCCCAACTTGTCTTTATAGGGTGAGTTCTTGAGGAACTCCACGGCTTTCGCATCGGCAGCCGCTTCCTCCTTGGGCTCGCGGGCAAAATCCAGCCTCTCCAGGAGATCTTCATCCCGCAGGATCAGACGATCGTTGAACGCATACATCGTGTCGAGCTTGTGCCCCAGCACCACGTGAGCCAGTTCGTGGGCCAAGATCATGGCCAAGCTCGGCTCGTCGGGCAGGACATCGAGAAGTCCCCGGCTGAGCACAATGGTGTAGCGCAGGGGGAAAGACTCCAGAGGAGAGGTCAGCACCACGCGGCAATGCAGGGTCGGCAGGCTGGTGAGGTTATTGGTGACCACCAGGTTGTTCAGCACGGTCTCCGCAATCTTGTCAACGGGGCCCGGGGGTGCAATCAGACCCGCCTTCTCGAGCCGCCACAGCACGTTTTGTTCTGCCTCCAGTTCCATTTGCCGCTTGCCTTCCACGGGAGACAGGTCCGCAGCCGCATCGCTCGAGTCGCGAACCGGCGCCGGAGCATCCACGAGAATCTTCGTCCACGCCTCCTGCTGACGCGGCGCCGTAAGATCGTAGCCCCAAAGCCGGGTGCTGGCCTTGTAACGGATCGGGCTGCCGGGATCACTCTCCTCACTGTAGATATACACCGGCAACCATTCGTGCGGCTGGAGGTTCTCACGCCAGGAATCAAAGTGGGTATAGAACCTGAGACGCCGCGGGTTGACTCGCACGCCGTTCAAGCGGACGATCGCGTAATTGCGATCTTCGACCCAGATCCGGCCTTCGAAGGCCCCTTCGATCTTCCTGCCCTGCGGATGAACGTCCAGAGCAAGACAGCGCACATCGCCCAAGTACTCCCACCCCACCGGTTCGAAAGAATAATGCTGCGTATCGAACGTCTGCGCGTCCACCAGGGTGGCCGTCATGAATTGATCCACCATGAGCCGGCCCACAAAAGGCGCCTTGAATCGCCGCAGTCCACTGTGCAGCCAGTGGAAGTCGCTGAGAGCAACTGGGGTGAAGGAGATTTCCTGCGGCTTGCCCGCAAAGCTCATGCGGCCCAGAAAATAGCCATCTTTCCTCACCTTGTCGCCTAGTTGGGCGTCGGCGTCGTCGTACTGGAGATAAGTCTCGACGCGAGGCGAGTACTTCTTCAAATTCTCCACGTAGCGCTGCTCACCAGCGATAATCCGGTCGATGATGCCGCTCGCCTGAGCCGGCGGCTGCACCTGGCTCCCCGCAGCGCCCTGGCAATATCCGGCGGCGGGGATAGTCGGAAGCAAAACCAGCAACAACGCGAGCGAACTGCTGAGATTCTTCGCTCTGCTCAGAATGACAAGTGGTGTCAGCGGTGAGCGAGCATATCTACGGGTAACGATCATCACTTCCCTCCTCTCTCCATCGGACTCACAGACGAACCAAGACCACCCTGCGTAAAGTTAATTCCCCTCCCTAACCTGCTGTAGGGGGACGGCTTGCCGTCCCCAATGAACGGGGTAGGGCAAGCCCTACCCCTACACGATTTCAGAGCGGGGAGAATTCTCCACCGTACAAGGACGATTTCTCACCGAGGCAATTGGGCCTACGCCAACCGGAACTCGATGTGCAATACCGCGGGAAAGCTCGTCGGCTTGCCTGCTTGTTCTGCCGGTTTGAATCTGATCTGTGTGGCGGCCTGTTCCGCCTTCTGATCCAATCCATGCCCAAGTGATTTAATGACACCCACCACCTTGAGTGTGCCGTCGGCCTGAAAGATCACCGAAAGGACTACCTCGCCCTGCACGCCCAGGCGTCGGGCCTCCTCGGTGTACTGCGGCGTGGGTTTGGATAGGATTTCGACGGGGCGCATTTCCGGAGTCCCGGCCATCTGGCGGTTCGCAGGCCGTTGGGCTGGTTCAGGCGCTGCGAAGGCGCCCGTTTTCACGGCGGCGGGAGCTCCGCCTCCAGACACTCCATTTGCTCCGGCGTCGATGCCGCCGTTTCCGAACCCGGAAGTGGCCACCCGGCGCGACGTGTCGGAATCGTCAAGCTCATTGACCAACGCCATCTGGCGGCGTGCTCCAAAGCCCGCGTCGGCCACAACCCTCGGCCTTCCCTCCGCTCCCCCCGTTCCGTTTCCAGTGCCGGGCCCGGCAGGCGCATCAAAG
>Ga0209517_10001979_pt1 | contig 29898 bp, 22 predicted proteins | sample PeaSoiMetSII2010_FD_187695 | JGI IMG/M metagenome (GOLD analysis project Ga0209517, IMG submission 187695) | Peat soil microbial communities from Weissenstadt, Germany - SII-2010 (SPAdes) (version 2) | ecosystem: Environmental > Terrestrial > Soil > Wetlands > Peat | place: Germany...
GAAATCAGGTAGCAGATGTCTCCGCACAACATCGAGAATCTTGTGCGTTACCGGAGTGAACTGAGCTTGAACAACAACTTGATCGGCAGAATGATCGCAGCCATAGCGATGGGCGCCATATTTGGCAGCTACATACACTATGACTACGTGAGGTGGGGGCAACGCGGCCGAGAGGCCTTTCTTGCCTACCAGACGCAACGGTTCGATCAATATATGGCCAACCCGCGTCCTGCGATTGCGACGGTATTCGGCGCCATAATTGCCATAGTTGGTGCTCTGGCGATCTACGAAGGCTTAGTTTTTGTCCTCGCCACGGTTTTGAAGGGAATGTCAGGCAGCGCGACCAACCAATGAAGTTTGCGAGGTCGGCGGCGTGCCACCTTTCACGACCTGAAACATCTAATCACTGTCGAAATAAATCATTGAAAATGGAGTTGATTCATGGCCGAGAAGACGGCAGAAAAGATCACGAAGACCGAGGCGGAGTGGAAGAAGCAGCTTAGCGACGAGCAATATCATGTGACCCGCGAGGCGGGGACGGAGTGTGCGTTTACCGGAAAGTACTGGAATACGAAAGAGCCGGGGATGTATCACTGCGTGTGCTGCGGCGCGCCTCTGTTCGATTCGCAGACGAAGTTTAATTCGGGGACGGGCTGGCCGAGTTTTACCAAGCCTGCCGAGGGCGGGGGCGTAGTCGAGCATCGCGATTCGAGCTACGGCATGGTGCGGACTGAAGTACGCTGCGCCAAGTGCGATGCACATCTGGGGCACGTGTTTGAGGATGGTCCGGCGCCCACCGGGCTGCGCTATTGCATGAATTCGGCGGCGCTGGATTTGCGGCCGGCGGAGAAGAAGTGAAGCTCCTGTAGAGACGTAGCTGGCTACGTCTTGCCGGCGGCGCATGGGTAATGGCGAGAGAGACGTTGCAAGCAACGTCTCTACGCGAATGAGATACGAATTCGGCGAAAACAAAAGGGGCACGCGCGAGCGTGCCCCTTATTTTTCCCCAGACGTTCGGCCCGGCAATTACGCGCTGGCCGTGGCAGCCAGGGCCTTCGGAGCCTCGGCTGGCTTGGACTGATTCTGCTGCGAGTTCTGTTTGCCTTCGTTGCGGACCTGAATTCCACCCTTGAGCGAGGCACCGTCTTCGACGCTGATGCGCACGGTGGAGATGTCTCCGGCGACCGAGCCTTCGGCGCGGATATCGACGCGATCGCTGCACTCGATGTTGCCGGTCACTTTGCCCATGACCACAACTTCCTTGGCCTGGATGCTGGCGTCAACTTTGCCGTTGCGTCCGATGGTGACGCGGCTTTCGGGCATGGTGATTTTGCCTTCGATGCGGCCATCGATGTAGAGAGCTTCGGAGCCGCTGATTTCGCCCTTGATGACCAAAGTGCGGCCGATGGTGGCCTGATCCACGGGAGCGGTAACGGTTTTAACCGGGTTGTAAGCGTTGGGGTTGAGAGCCGGCGAGCCGGCCTTGTTGAACGAGTTCTCCGAAGACTGAAGCATGCGACCTTCCTTGGGTTCCCGCGCGGCGCCTCGCCCTTGGGCCCCTGGCACCGATTCCATGCGGTTGGTCTTGAAATTTGTGGCCTTCGGCAGTTGCTGGCCACTTGGCCAACCTGACTATCGCACAGAGGTAAGTGGAGGTGAGAGATTACGGAAGATGGTGTACGGCTGCGGAGGCGTGTCTTGCGCTAGTCGGAGCCCTGCAGGGCTTCGGCCATGTCTTCCCATTCCTTGATCAGCGCGGTATGGGCGGCTTTTTGCTGGTCGAGTTCCTGCGATTGCCGCTGGCTTTCGTCGGCGCTGACGAAATTCTGCAGCGCGGTTTCGAGACGCACGATCGCGTCCTCGGTCCGGCTGATTTTCTCTTCCAACTCGTGGACGCGGTCTTCCAGTTGCTTGCGCTTGATGGGATTCAGGCGCTTCCTGGCTTCGATCGGCGAGGAAGTCTCAGTATTGTTTCCGTTCGTTGGACTCGACGCTGGCTCCGTCCCACTTCTCGCAACAGGCGCGAGAAGTGGGGCACCAGACGGTTCTGACTTCGCTTTGCTTTTCCCCGGAACATCGTCGAGCGTGGGCGCGACGTGCTGCCCGCCCTGTTTGCGCCAGAGATAGTCTTCGTAGTTGCCGGGGAAGACTTCGACCTTGCCGTCGCCGACTTCGAAGACGCGCGTGGCCAGCTTGTCGATGAAATAGCGGTCATGCGAAACGAAGACGACCGTGCCCGTGTATTTGACAAGCGCATCGAGCAACACGTCTTTGGCGCGCAGGTCGAGGTGGTTGGTGGGCTCGTCGAGCAGCAGGAAATTTGCCGGATGCAGCAGCAGGCGCAGCAAGGCGTAACGGCCGCGTTCGCCGCCGGAGAGAACGCCAATTGTTTTGAACACGTCGTCTTCCGAAAAAAGGAAACAACCGAGCAGGCTGCGCAGTTCGGTCTCGCCGCGGCCGGGCGCTGCGTCTCCAAGATCGTCAAGAATCCGCGCGTCGGGATCGAGTTCTTTGTATTGGTCCTGCGCGAAATAATCAGCTTCAACGTTGTGGCCGAGGCGGTATTCGCCGAGCGTGACCGCCTCGGTGCCGGCGAGCAGTTTGATCAGCGTGGATTTGCCGGCGCCGTTGACGCCGACCAGGGCGATGCGGTCTCCGCGCTCGATCATGAAGTCGACGTTGCGGAAAACGTTTTTTGGGGCGCTGCCATTCTTCCCCGGATAAGTCTTGGCCACTTCCTCGAACTCGGCCACGATGCGTCCGCTGGGCTTGGGCTGCGGGAACGAAAAGTGGATGGTCTTTTCTTCCGGCGGAATCTCGATGCGCTCGATTTTTTCCAGTTCCTTGATGCGGCTTTGCACCTGCTTGGCCTTGGTGGCCTGGTAGCGGAAGCGGTTGATGAAGACTTCGAGTTGCTCGATGCGGTCGCGCTGGTTGCGGTAGGCGGCCTGCAACTGCTCGTTGCGCTGCGTCTTCTGGGCGAGGAACTTGTCGTAGTTTCCGGTGTAGAACCAGAAGCGCTTGTTCCAGATTTCGGCGATCTTGTTGACGGTGACGTCGAGAAAGTAGCGGTCGTGCGAGATCAGCACGAACGCGTGCGGATAGTTCTGCAGATATTCTTCCAGCCAGTTGCGGGCTTCGAGGTCAAGATGGTTCGTCGGCTCGTCGAGCAGCAGGAGGTTGGGTTGCTGAAGCAGAAGCTTGGCGAGGGCGAGGCGCATCTGCCATCCGCCGGAGAATTCGTCGGTCAGGCGCGGCCAGTCTTCTTTGGTAAAACCCAGGCCCATTAGGACCCGCCCGACTTCCGCTTCGATGGAGTAGCCGTCGCGGGTGCGGAACTCGTGTTCCACGCGGTGGTAGCGGTCGGCGACGGCAGAGTATTCCGGGCTGGTGTGGTCGAGCTCCGCCATGCTGTAGGTCAGCGATTCCAGCTCCACTTCCATCGCGCGCAGATCGTCGAACACCGACATGCATTCGGCGAAAACGCTGCGCCCGGAGAGCGTGAGGCCGTCCTGCGGAAGATATCCGGCGGAAGTGCCTTTGGCGATGACCAGGCTGCCGTAGTCGAACGTGTCCATGCCGGCAAGGACCTTCATCAGCGTGGACTTGCCGGTACCGTTGCCGCCGACGAGGCCGATGCGGTCGCGAGGCGTGATGAGCCAGTCCGCGTTTTCGAAGAGGAGTTTGTGGCCGAAACGTTTTCCGGCGCCGGAAAGCTGAATCATGGGCTGGTGTTATCGTCTCATAAAACCAGTTGCCAGTACTCAGTTGCCAGTTGCCGGAAATACAAAAAACTCAACCACAGAGGACACGGAGGTCAAATAGGAAAAACAGACTCACGGCCAGACTACGTTGGCGATGGGATCTTTGGAGACAGCGGCAGGGCGGGCGTTGCGGGGGCCGGGATAGGCTCCCCAGAGTTCGTGGTGGAACTGGATGCGTTCGAGGGCGCGGTCGATCACCGCTTCCAATTCGCGGGAGTACTTCACCTCGCGGCCCTTGGCGAGGCGGCGTTTGGCTTCTTCGGGACTCACCCACGAGGGGCGGCGATTGGCTTCGTCGGGACGGCGCATCTGGTGGATTTCCATCAGGAAGGCTTTGACCACGAATTCCTGCACGCCGCCGGGCTGCCAGAACACACCTTTGGAATGAATGTAGAGGTGAAAGTGGCGCGGCTCAATAGTGCCAAGAGCCCCAGCTTCTTCGGCGGCTTCCCGCTCGGCGGCCTGGCTGTGCGAAAGGCGAGCGTCGGTGGACCCCTTGGGGAAAGTCCACTTGTTGCCTCCGTTGGTATTAACCAGAAGGAACTCAATGGCCGTGCCGCGCCTGCGATAGCAGACCGCCGCCACCTGAAGTGGCAAAGACTTCGCGACGCGGGATGAACCCATTGGCGGCCTCCTGAGAACCTAAGACAAGGTTACATGAAAGATATTTCACGAATGTTAAAGTGCAACAATAATTGTGCACCCAGGAGGGTTACGAAAGGGTTACGTACCCTTTTCGGGAATCAGTGCATCCACTTCACATTTGTCATCCTGAGCACGTTGTCATCCTGAGCGAAGCGAAGGACCTATGCAATTTGCTTGTGGTGAGATGCCGTCGGTAAGCTGCATAGGTCCTTCGCTTCGCTCAGGATGACAATCGATATTAGATGACAACACAACTTTTCGTCGCGATTCTGGGGTGCGACGCCTCACAGTCCTTTGCCATACACCGGGATTGCCGCTCCAGTTATATCTTTTCCCGAGTCTCCAGCCAGCCACACGATCAGGCTGGCGACGGACGCGGGCTGGACCCACTGCGACGTGTCGGCGCCGGGCATATCTTTTCGGTTAGCGGAAGTGTCCATGGTGCCGGGAAGAATCACGTTGGCGGTGATGCCGGCGTCTTTGTTTTCGAGGGCAACGGTGCGGATCAGAGAGACCAGCGCTGCCTTCGACGCGCTGTAGGCGCCGACGGTGGGGCCGGGATTCTCGGCGGCGCGGCTGCCGATGGCGATGATGCGTCCGGTTCCCGCCTTGCGCATGTGCGGAATGACTGCCCGCAGAATGTGGAACGCGCTGTTGACGTTCATGTCGAACATGCGCCGGAAGGTGGCGTCGTCGGTGTCGGCGATAGTCTGGCCTCCGGCGAACCCGCCGACCAAGTGGGCCAGGACGTCGATCTTTCCGAAGCCCGCGATGACCGAATCAACAGCCTTTTTCGCGGCGTCTAGACTGTCGAGCGATGCGGGCAATGCGGTGAAGTTCGGGTGGTTGAAGTCGGATTGCTGGATTCTAGGTGCGAGTCCGACGACGGCGAAACCGGCGTCCAGCAGGGCTTTCGTGACGTGGGTTCCGAGGCCTCCGTTGGCGCCGGTGACGAGGGCAGTTTTTTCGGGCATAAGCGCTCGGTCCTTAAGGGAATTCCTTCAAAAGCTTTTGTCGATCTCATCCCTATATAAGGACTTCAATGGCAGCAATCTTATCTGCGACAACGTCAAGTATCAGCATTCCCTCTTTTGGTTGAGAGCAACATTGTTTGGCCCGGTCCGTAGGCTCCATCTGGCTTCGGTAAGACGTAGAACATTCCGCAGAAATCGTCTCCGCAGCGGCACCGCTCGACGACGGCCAAACCTGGCACCTGAGCCGCCCGTTGGGGTTCGCCCTGCTCAGCGAGGAGTTCCTGCAGTTCCGTCGCCAGCGTGGGGAACATGTCGACAAGGAGTCTTCGTCCGTTAGTGGTCACGAATCGCGAGTATACCCCAGACGGCCGAGGCGGCCGCCGCCACATGACTCACGCCAGATTTCGCTGCAGCGTCTCCCGCCCCAGTTCGTTCTCCCAGCGCGCCACCACCAGCGTGGCCACGCCGTTGCCGATCATGTTCACCAGGGCCCGAAACATGCTCATGAAGCGGTCGATGCCGAGGATGAGTGCCATGCCGGCCACAGGAATCGTGGGGATCACGCTCAGGGTTCCGACCAGCGCGATAAACGAAGCTCCCTGCACGCCGCTCGCGCCTTTCGAGGTCAGCATCGCGACAGAAAAGATCGTCATTTGCTGCAGCACCGTCAAGTGCGTATTGGTCGCTTGCGCGACGAACAGAGCTGCGATCGTCATGTACAGGGCGCTACCGTCGGTGTTGAAGGTGTAGCCGGTGGGCACGATTAGGCCGACCAGCGAGCGCGAGCAGCCCAGGGCTTCCAGTTTTTCCATCAGCGTGGGGATAGCGGTCTCGGACGAACTGGTGGCCAGCACGAGCAGAATTTCTTCTTTGATGCGCAGCAGAAATTTCAGCAGGCTGAATCCAGCGAGCCAGGCGACTGCGCCGAACACGATAATGACGAACAGAATCGAAGTGACCCAGAACGAAGCGATCAGCCGCAGCAGCGGGCCCAGCGACGCCAGTCCGTATTTGCCGACGGTGAAAGCCATGGCGCCGAATGCGCCGATGGGGGCGAGGCGCATGACAATGTTGACCATGCGGAACACGACCTTGGTCAGTGACTCCAGCAGGGTGACCAGAGGTTTAGCGTGCGCGCCGGCCGCCGACATGCCAAACCCGAACAGGATCGAAACGAAGACCACTTCCAGGATGTCGCCTTTGGCGAAGGCATCGACGATGGTCGTCGGAATGATGTGCATCAGGAAGTCGGTGACGGTCTGGGCCTTGGCTTGTCCCGCATAGTCGGCGACGGCGCGGGTGTCCAGGTGGTTGGGTCCACGTTGAAGCCGCTGCCGGGGTGCACGACGTTGCCGACAATAAATCCGACGACGAGTGCCAGCGTCGACACGATTTCGAAATAGAGAAGAGCTTTCCCTCCGACGCGGCCGACCTTGCGCAAGTCCTGCATGCCGGCGATGCCGGTGACGACCGTGCAGAAGATCATCACCGTAATGATCATGGTGATCATGCGGATGAAGGCGTCGCCCAGCGGTTTCATGGCGACTGCGTGCACCAGGCTGAGGTAGCCGAAGAGGACCGCGGCTACGATGGCGACACTCACCTGCACCCAGAGCGAAGTGTGGAGGCGCTTGGGGCGCGGGGCGGGAGCGTCGAGTGGGGGGATGGGGATCGGAGTTGGCATCTTTCGGTCTTTCGCCTGAGGGAATCAGTTTCGCTTGCTGGGCCGCCGGGCTTCGCCCAGGCGGGACAGCCGAAGGCGGCTGTCTCCACATGAGCATTTTGAGCATTGCTAGTTCGCTGGCATCGCCAGCGTTTTCACCAGCCAGGGTATGATTACTTCTTTGAAGATCCTGGGATCGGGCCACACGCCCACCTGCCGTCCGAGATGGCCGCCGTGCGGGTTGATCCACGCTTCTTTGGGGACGTCGCCTTTGCTCAGCAGCAAATATTCATCCTCGATGGGAACCTGCGTGTCGAGCACGCCTGCAAGGATGAGCATGGGCGCCATTGGCTTGCCCAGCAGGCCCTGGTGCACCAGCGACATCTTCGGCAGGTACTCGCCCATCTCGTCGAGGGTGTGAACCCCTTCGAGAATATTCATGAGGGCGGGGACTTGATCGAAAAGATATTCGCGATTACCCAGCAGCGAGTTCATCAGAAATTCTTTTTGGAAGAATCGGTCGACAGGTGGCGATTGCGCGCTGCAGCCACGCAGGCGAACGCGCTCGACGATGGCCATCTTGGTGGCCCAGTAGGCGCCCCAACTCACGCCGTGCAGGGCGATGCGGTTCTTGTCGATCTCCGGGCGGGACTGGGCGTAGTCGATGACTTTCGAGAGCATGCGCTCGGAAGTCTCGCTGACCTTGATCGGCGCCTGCCCGGTGCCGGGGCCGTCGACGGCGAGGAATCCGATGCCGAACGGAAGAATCGCGCCGAAGCTCTCGGTGAGATCTTCTTTGCGGCTGTCGAGGCCGTTGACGGCGATGACCAGCGGCACTGGGCCTTTGGAACTTTTCGGCAGGCGCAGGTAGCCGATGATTTCCTTGCCTTCGAAGGGAATGTGCACCACTTCGAGCGGGGAATCGAAAAACTTCGCGTGCGCAAGAAATGCCTCGATGGCCTTTTCGTAGGAGCGCTGCTTGCGGGGGGATGCGGGAATCGGCCAGCGTCCGAAGGAATAGATGCGCCAGGCGCGGATGTAGTCGGCGTTGGCCTTGGTAGGATCCGTTTTTTCCAGCGACTTGGCTTCGTTGAAGTAGCGGTCGGCGACGCGCATGAACCCGGAGGCCCACTCGTCTTTGTCGGCAGTGTGAATGCTCTCGAAAGCTTCCCTGACGTCGGCGGGATCGAGGCCGATCAGGGGGTACTGGCCGACTTCGGCGCGATGAATGGCCTCCGTCTTGACTTCGTCGATGGTGCGCTCGCGGCGCTCCTGCGAAAAAGCCGTTACAGAAACGACGACAGAGCCCACCAGCAGCAACGCGAAGAAAACGAATGGAGTCCAGTTTTTCATAATATGAAGTCCCATAATATGCAGTCCCATGGTGTCTGACTCGGCGCGGAGCCAGCGCATTCCAGAAGAAAGGCGCGGACGGAATCAGTCCGGTCCGTGGGCTGCGGCAGGACCCCACTTCTCGCGCAAAAGGCGCGCGAGAAATGGGGCACCCGCGAGCTAGAAGACGAACTTCGCCCCGAGTTGGATCGAGCGTGGTCCGCCCGATCCAACGGCAGGGTTGGCCGCCGCGATGTCGGGCGTAGCGCAACCGCAGCCGAACGGGCGCACCGACGGATCATTCAAACCAAATCCGTTTTGGCCGCCATACGGATTGGCAAAGTTCGGGTGGTTGAGAATGTTGAAAAACTCGGCGCGAAACTGAAGTCGATACTGCTCGCCGAAATGAAAGTTCTTGGCCAGCGAGAAATCGAAGTTCTTGAAGCCGGTGTCCTGAAACATGTTACGGCCCATGTTTCCGAACTGGCCCAACGGCGGCGGAATCATAACTGAATTGCCATTGGCATAGCAGCCAAACAGATTCAGAGCCGCCGTCGAGGCTCCCGCCGATCCGCCATCGACTGCCAACGCCTGCGCGAGACAGGAGGAAGGAATCGGCGGCACAGTGGTTCTCGAGAAGTACGGGATTCCAGTTCCCTTCTGAGACTTGAAGTCCGAGGTCTTGCCGTAGAAGCTCCAACGAATTGGACTGTTAGCAGGCGGGCTTACCGGCAACGGCCCAACTCCTGCGGCGTCGGTTCCCTCGTCCATCGGTCCCCAGTACTGCGGGCTCTCCAGTGTTGTGATGGTGTTGATCTCCCAGCCTTCCGCCATCTGACCGAAGCCCTTCTTTCCGGGGATTGCGTAAGTCAACGAAAGCGTCAGCCGGTGGCGAATGTCGAAGTCGCTGTCGGCATACTCGCGGGCCACATGGGTGGAGTCCTGGGGCAGGCCTGAGCCGTAGCCGAAATCCCAATTCGCGCCCACATCGTCGGACGCGTGCGAGTAGGTATAGCCCGCCACCATGCTGAGGCCGTGGTAGTTGCGCGCGTTCAGCGTGACTTGCAGTCCGTTGTAATTCGATCGGTAGACGTTTCCCATCTGGAAGATGTTATTTAGGAAAGGGAACTTCCCGTAGAAGGGTTGATTCGTCACCTCGAACCCACTGTCTGCGGCGCAATTGCTGTAACCCGTGGAAGCGCTAGCGAGGCAAGCGGTTAGAGTTCCAGCAGAACCTGGCTGATTGGTTGTCCAGCCCGAGCCCACCGGCGGTTGGTTAATGTCCCGAATCCCCGTCAGATTCGTTCCGCGATTGCCCACATAAGCGGCTTCGAGCGATAAGTTGGGAGTGAAGGCGTGCTGCAGGTTCACGGTCCAGTTCCACACGTATGGAGTTGTGAGGTTACGGTCCACGGTCATGATGGGACAAGGGCTATTGGGCGGCGCCGGGGGCGGCGCCGGCGTGCAATTCAGCGATGTGTTGTAAACCGGCCCGTTCGCTGCGTCCCAGGTAGTTGGGAAGGCCAGGAAATTCTTCCTGGTTTGGTTTCCGGTGGTGATCGTGCCACCGGAGGTGTCGCCAGCCGCGTCAATCGGGGCTCCCGTTGGGACGCTGCCCGGCCCGAAGGCATTGTTGAAGGCGACGAACGACTGCCAGTTCACCGTCTCATAGATCAGACCGCCGCCTCCGCGGAGCACCGTCCGCCCGTTGCCGCCGATGTCCCATGCGAAGCCCGCGCGGGGGCCGAAGTTTTTGTGATCGGAGTTGTAGAGGCTGCTGATCTGATGGCCCACCTGCACCATGCCCACGTTGGGGTCAAAATTTCCCAGCAGGTTGTGGGCCTCCTGGGGCACGCTGCTGAACTCGTAGCGCACGCCGAAGTTGAAGGTCAGATTCTTGGTGGCCCGCCAGTCGTCCTGGAAGAAGCCTGAGTACGCCCAGTTGTGCAGCTGCAGAGTCGGATTTCCCAACTCGACCGATGACTTGAATGGCGCGCCGGCAAAGAAATCTTCCAGCGGAGACGTCGGCGGAGGAACACCGGCGGGAGGGGGGCCGGGACTCACAACTCCGCCCAGAAACGTGATACTGCCGCGGGCATTGCCATACGCGGCGTTGGTGACCTTGTTGTAGTGGAGTTCGCCGCCGAATTTCAGGGAGTGCTTGCCCGCGGTATACGAGACATGGTCCACAAACTGCGTGATCGAATCGGGTCCCTGGAACTTCGGCCACTTGAAGCCGCCCAGTCCGGGGAAGAAATATCCGCCGAAACCGATGCGCGGCAGGCCACCGGTATTAGGACCGCTTACGCCCGTACTCAGGCCATACGCGGAGGCGGGCGTGTTCAGATCATCTGGCAGCGTTGGCTGGTAGAGGCGATTGTAGCCAACTCGGGCTTCGTTCACTACGCGGGTGCTGGGAGTCCAAATCCAGCTTCCGCCCACCACCTGCGCGCGGGTGTGAATAGTAGACAGCCACTTCTGCTGCAGTTCGGGGAAGTCTTCCACGTTTCCTGAGTTGTTTCCAAAAAAGTAGGTTCCGCTGATGCTGTTTCGTTCGTTTAGCCTGTAGTCCACCTTGCCGACGAAGTTGTTGACGTGGACGACGTTGTTAAATCCGTTGGAGATGTTGATGTTCTGAGCATTGTTCGTGGGAAACCCGCTGCCATTGCAAGTGACTGATGCCGAGCCTGAAACGGTGCATCCGGAGATCATTTGGCTGGCGGCGCTGATTGGATTTGCGGGGTTGACGCCGAACGACGCGGCAGCCGGCTGGAACAGATCCGCAATCGCATCCGGAATACTGTTGAAGCAGTCGCCTGCAAAACCGAACGGACAGTTGGCACCCGTAGACGGTACCGGCATGTGCACCATCGAAGGACTGGTGACTCCTCCGTAGGAGTTGCCCACGTTGTAGCGCTGGCCTTCGTAGGCGCCGAAGAAAAACGCTTTGTCCTTGATGATCGCTCCGCCCAAACTGCCGCCGAACTGCTCCAGGGTGCGAGTCAATTTACTCGCCGGGGCGGCGTTGAAGAAGTTCCGTGCGTCCATCGCTCCATCGCGGCCAAAACCAAAGGCCGTTCCGTGGACGGTATTGGTGCCGGACTTCAGACCCACATTGACCACCGCTCCCGGCTTCCATCCGTATTCGGCGGGTGGGTTCTGTTGGAGGTTGAATTCCTGAATCGAATCGATTGGCAAAATGGTGGCGGAATCGCCGGCAATACCCGCACCGTTGATGATGGCCTGTCCGGAGTAGGGCTCGCTGTTAAACAGACCCTCGACGAAGTAGGCGTTGTCTTCAGCGCGCAGTCCGTTGGAACTCGTGGTGGAAAATCCGCCGCCGGGATAACGCATTACGCCGGGGCGCAATTGCAGCAGGTTCTCGTAGTTGCGGCCGCTTAGCGGCAGGTCGTTGATCTCCTGGTTGCTGAGCGTACCTCCAAGAGTCGAGGAGGTTGTGTTGACGAGGGGAACGTCCTCTTGCACAACCACCGTCTCCGTGATTTGCCCGGTCTGCAGGGCGAAGTCGGCACGCACGTCGGTGGCAACTTCAATCACCACGTTCGGCCGCTCGGTCGTCTTGAAGCCCTTGGCTTCCACGCGGATCTTGTAGGTACCGGGCTGCAGGTCAGGCGCGGAATAACCTCCGGACTCGTCGGTAGTCAGCGTGCGCGAGCTGCCGCGCTGGACGTCGGTCACCACCACTTTGGCGCCGGCGACCGAGGCCCCGCTCTGGTCGGTCACGGTGCCGAGAATGCGGCCCGCCGTGGTCTGGGCCATGGCGCAGACCGAGCACAGAAGCAGGGTGAAAGTGACGAGCAACAACCGGGAAGCTGCAGTCATCCGTCCGTCGTGGGACGTAGCGGCGCTGACAGAGCGCGATAGCATAGGGAACCCCTCCAGAATTTCTGGTCCGACAGCCATACCACTATCAGAGAAACAGTGTCAAGCAAATTCAAATTTTGGATGGAATCTGAGGAAGGTTATACCACGATCGAACACCCGGGGAAGTCACCAAGACGGTAACCCGGAAGTTGTTGGACTTCAAGGGTGTTGGTAGGGTTGCACCGGCGAGGCTCGTTGTAGTAGCATGGCTTTGGTCATACCACCAGACCTTTATACCAAGTCCATGTCTTCCACTCAACAAACGCGCCAGCGGCCTGTGGATATGCGGTATAGTAACCGGACCATAGCCAGCGCACCGGCTGGCTGCGCGTGTGCGGGGGGCAGAACTTTGTACAAGCTAGTTCGTACGTCTCGACTCTACGAGCAAATCGTTCAGCAGATTGAAGAGTCCATTGTCAAAGGCGATCTGAAGGCGGGAGATCAACTTCCGGCAGAACGCGATCTGGCCCAGCGTTTTGGCGTGAGCCGCACTGCGGTGCGCGAAGCGGTAAAGGCTCTGCGGGAAAAAGGCCTGGTCGAAGCGTACTCGGGCCGCGGCACCTTCATCACGGACGGCACGACGCAGGCTGTGCGCCAGTCCCTAGACCTGATGGTGAAGATTGGTCAACCGGAAGGGTCGACCCATCTGGCAGAAGTGCGGGCCATCCTTGAGCCGGAGATCGCGGCGCTGGCCGCGGTTCGCATCCAGGAGCCAGAACTGTCGACCATGCGGGAGGCGGTGGCGGCGATGGACCGTGCCGGGCAGGATCCGGAAACTTACATCGAAGCAGATCTGGATTTTCATCTGGCGCTGGCGGAAGGCGCGGCTAATCCGCTCATCCTTTCGCTGCTCGACTCGATCGTGGGACTTCTGCGGGAGCAGCGGCTGCGAATCTTTAAAGTTCCCGGTGGTCCGGAACGCGGGCAGATTCATCACAAGCGGATTCTTGGCGCGGTCGAGCAGCATGATGCGGAGAAGGCGCGGGAAGCCATGCGCGCGCACCTGTCGCAGGTGCGCGACGACAGTCAGACGTCGGCGGCGAAACGCGCACCCGGCAAGCAAAGCACACACTAGCAGATTGCTGAAAAGATCCGGACGCTTTGAAAGGGCGCGGCTTCAAGCCGCGCCGTAAGTGGAAAGAGAATGAATGGCGGCTCTCTAGCCGAGAAGGATAAAGGATAGCGGATGGCGAAAGTAGGATTCATCGGTTTAGGCGTGATGGGCAGCCAGATGGTGAATCGGCTGCTGAGCAAGGGTCACACGGTGACCGGCTACAACCGCACGCGGACGAAAGCGCAATGGCTGGTGGAGAAAGGCATGCATTGGGCCGACTCGCCGCGCGCCGTGGCGAGTGCATCGGACTACTCCTTTGCGATGGTGACCAACGCCGCCGCGATCCAGGCCATCACCGAAGGTCCTGACGGACTGCTGGCGGGCTTGAGCGCCGGGAAAATTTTCATCGACATGAGCACAGTGAGTCCGACGGTCAGCCGCGGGTTGGCTGCGAAGGTGCGCGCTCTTGGCGCCGACATGGTGGACTCGCCGGTCTCGGGCAGTGTGATCACCCTCCAGGAAGGCAAGCTCTCGGTGATGGTTGGCGGTAAAAAAGAAACGTTCGACAAGATCAAGACGCTTCTGCTCGACATTGGCCCCAAGGTCAGTCACGTGGGCGACAATGGCCTGGCGCTGTCCATGAAGATTGCCATCAACCTGAGCCTGGCGGTGCAGATGCTGGCATTTTCCGAAGGCGTCCTGCTGGCGGAAAAGAGCGGCATTGCTCGCGAGGTTGCCGTGGATGTGCTCGTCAACAGCGCAGTCGCGTCTCCCATGATCAAGTACCGCGGTCCCTTCGTCCTGCAACAGCCGGAGGAAGCCTGGTTCGACGTGAACATGATGCAGAAAGACATGGTGCTGGCGATGGAACTGGGCCGGCAACTCGACGTACCGCTGCCGACCACGGCGGTGAGCAACGAATTTCTTACGGCCGCCCGCGGTATGGGCTGGACGAAGTACGATTTTGCCTGCATGTTCGACGTGCTCGCCGCCATGTCTGGCGTGACTACTCCTGTCACCGCGGGAGGGAAGAAGTGACCACCGCTACTTCCAACGCGGCTCCTGGTCCCTCGACTCCTGGTTCCTCGGCCCCGGGTTCCTCGGCTCCGGGTTCCGAGGTTACGGAAAAAGACAAGTGGCTGCGCGCCTACCGCCAGATGGTGAGGATCCGCCTGTTTGAAGAGCAGGTGAATGAACTCTACACCCGCGCCCTCATGCCCGGGCTGGCGCATCTGTACAGTGGCGAAGAGGCTGTCGCGGTCGGTATCTGCGAAGCGCTTCGCATCGACGATTACATCACCAGCACGCACCGCGGCCACGGACACTGCCTGGCCAAAGGCGCTTCCCCCGACCGCATGTTCGCCGAGTTGCTCGGCAAGGAAGCTGGATACTGCCGGGGCAAAGGCGGATCGATGCATATTGCCGATCCCGCGACCGGCAACCTGGGCGCGAATGCGATCGTCGGTGGGAGCGTTGGCATCGCGACCGGAGCGGCGTTTGCGGCGAAGCGACTGGGAAACGGCCGCGTGGCCGTCTGCTTTTTTGGTGAAGGCGCGCTCGGCCAGGGATCGCTCTACGAAGTAATGAACCTGGCGCAACTGTGGAAGCTGCCCGTGATTTACGTCTGCGAAAACAATCTCTATAACGAGTACACGCACTTCTCGGAGACGACGGCCGGAACCATTCTTGGACGTGCTGGAGCTTTCGGACTGGAGGCTGCGTTGGTCGACGGACAGGACGTGCGTGCCGTGAATGAAGCCGCAGCGCGGCTGGTCAAGCGGGCGCGGGCGGGCGAGGGCCCAGCATTCTTGCAGGCCGACACCTACCGTTACAGCGGGCATCACGTTGGCGACATCAATCGCGAATACTACCGCTCGAAGCAGGAAGAACAGCACTGGAAGATGGAGCGGGATCCGATCAAACTGCATGCGAACTGGCTGCTCAGTCAGGGGCAGGCAGATGCATCGGCGCTCGAACAGATCACCTCCGAAGCGCGCGCCGAGATGGAAGCCGCGGTGAAGTTTGCCATCGCCGCGCCGTATCCCAGCGTCGACCAGGTAGAACAGGACATCTACGCCTGAACTTTATGCCAGAACGTGAACTCACATTTGCGCAGGCGGTGCGCGAGGCGCTGGCCGAAGAGATGCGCCGCGACTCGAGGGTGTGCATTTTCGGCGAAGATGTGGCCGAAGCCGGGACGCCGTTTAAAGTGCTCTCCGGACTCGTGGAAGAATTCGGTGCCGAGCGCGTGGTCGACACGCCAATTTCCGAGGCCGGCTTCACGGGCGTCGGCGTCGGCGCGGCGATGACGGGCTTGCGGCCCGTGGTCGACATCATGTTCGGCGATTTTCTGACGCTGACCATGGACCAGATGGTGAACCAGGCCGCCAAAGCTCATTACATGTCGGGCGGGCACTGGCGGGTTCCCATGGTGATGCGCACCACGCTGGGCGCGACCCGGCGGTCGGCGGCGCAGCATTCGCAGTCGCTGCACGCGTGGTTCAGCCATGTTCCAGGATTGAAAGTCGTTCTGCCTTCAACTCCCTATGATGCGAAAGGCTTGCTGAAGACCGCGATCCGCGATGAGAACCCGGTGATTTTTTTCGAAGACAAGATGATGTACAAGCTGAAAGGCCCCGTTCCCGACGAGGATTACACGATCCCGTTGGGCGTTGCCGACGTAAAGCGCGTGGGCGACGACATCACTCTGGTGGCTACCAGCAGCATGGTGCAGGTCGCGCTGGGCGCGGCGAACATGCTGGAAAAAGAAGGCATCAGCGCGGAAGTGGTCGATCCGCGAACGACCTGGCCGCTCGACGAAAAGACTATCATTGAGTCGGCGAAGAAAACGTCGCGCGTAATTGTGCTGGATGAAGGTTACGGGCGGTATGGTGTGACGGCGGAGCTAGCGGCAGTGATCGCCGAAGGCGCGTTCTACGATCTCGACGCGCCCGTGAAGCGGATGGGCGCGATGCACGTCCCGATTCCATTTTCACCGCCGTTGGAAGATGTGACCGTTCCGACGGAAGAAACAGTTTCGGAAGCCGCGCGGAAACTATGCAACAAATCGTAGAGAAGTAGCTTGCTACGTCTCTGCCGGCAGCGTTGGTGAAAGCCTAATTTTCGAGACGATGCCGGCAAGACGTTGCAAGCAAGGTCTCTACGAAGGAGACACTTATGGGACTCAAAACTCACGGAACGATGGCGGTGGATTGGGAGAACCGGATCGACTTCGACCGGCTGCGCCGCGAGCGCCTCCAGAAGGCGAAGGATCTGCTCGCCAAGTCGTCGATGGGATCGTTGCTCTGCTTCGACATGAACAACGTGCGTTATCTGACCTCGACACACATCGGCACGTGGGCCCAGGACAAGGCCAACCGCTTCACGCTGCTGCCGCAGAATGACGAGCCGATTCTGTGGGATTTCGGATCTGCCGCCAAGCATCACCAACTCAATTGCCCGTGGCTCGACGGTCGCTCGCACTCCGGGATCTCCGTTCTGCGCGGAGCCATGACGCCGGAAATGGGCCGCGCCGAAAACGTCGCCAGGAAAATTCGCATTGAGCTCGAAAAACGCGGCCTGCACAAGGATCCCGTCGGAATCGACATCGTCGAGTTGCCGGTTCTATTTGCGCTGCAAAAAGAAGGCATCGAAGTCGTCGACGGGCAGGCGCTCATGTCCGAGACCCGCGTCATCAAGACGCAGGACGAAATCTCGCTGCTCAATACTTCCGCGATGATGGTCGACGCCGCCTACGACGAACTCTACCGCGCCATGAAGCCCGGCCTGCGCGAAAACGAAGCCGTGGGTCTGGTCAGCAAGGTGCTTTACGATCTGGGCTCGGAATACGTCGAAGCGGTGAATGCGATTTCGGGAGAACGTTGTAACCCGCATCCGCATGTGTTTTCCGATCGCGTGCTGCGGCCTGGCGATCCCGTGTACTACGACATTCTGCATTCCTACATGGGATACCGCACCTGCTACTACCGCTGTTTCACCGTAGGCTACGCGTCGCATGCGATGGTCGACGCCTACAAGCGCTGCCGCGATTATCTCGACGCAGCCATCGAATTGGTCCGCCCCGGCCGCACCACTGCCGAGATTGCAGCAGTGTGGCCGAAGGCTACCGACTTCGGTTTCCCCAACGAAGAGGCCGCTTTCGCTCTGCAGTATGGCCACGGCATCGGGCTCGCGATCTGGGAGAAGCCGGTGATCAGCCGGTTGGTTTCATTCGATCATCCGGTGGAGATCAAGCCCGGCATGGTTTTTGCTCTCGAAACCTTCTGGCCTTCGACCGACGGTTGGAGCGCGGCGCGCATTGAAGAAGAAATCGTGGTTACGGCAACCGGGCACGAAGTCATCACGCGTTTCCCCGCAGAACAGCTTCTCGTCGCGGGTGCGCACTACTACACAGTAAACGGACCGCTGCCGACTACGCGAGAAAGTGAAGCTTCGCCCAGCGAACGTGTGCTCGAGATGATCGAGACCAGCGCGAAAACTGAGCGGGTAGGAGTTTAAGGGCTGAAGTTTCTCGTCTTGAATCTTTCTTGCTTTGAAAGGGCGCGGCTTCAATCCGCGCCGTGAATCATCGAAACGGATCACGGCTTTAGCCGCTGAGGGAAGTCGCAACCTCAGAGAAAGAGTCTTCATCACCTGGAAAGCCGCAGTCGGCTTCCCCCATTCACCACTATGGCCTTCAGCGTGGTAATGCCCGCCCTCGAGATGGCGCAGGAAACCGGCAAGCTCATCGCTTGGCGGAAACAGGAGGGCGACCGCGTCACTAAGGGTGAGCCACTCCTCGAAATAGAAACTGACAAAGCCGTCGTCGAGGTGGAAGCGCCCGCCGACGGCATTCTGGCAGACATCAAGGCGGCGGCCGGCGACGACATTCCCGTGGGGCAGACCATCGCGTGGATTGTTGCGCCCGGTGAAGCCCCTCCTGTCGAGAGCGAATCGACCGCGCCGGGCGCCAGGGCCGGGTCGCACGTGAAGGCTGAGCCTTCCCACGCCGCGACGCCCTCAGCCGGTCTGGCACCGGCGCCGCCATCCAACACGAAAATTTCCCCCAAGGCTCGGCGTCTCGCCAAAGAACTGGGCGTAGATCTTGCGACGGTGCGCGCCTCGGGTCCGGGCGGAGAGATTCTCGCATCGGATGTGCAGGCTGCGGCCGCCACGCCCACAGTATCCGTCGCAGTTGAGAAAAAATCGGGAAGCGTCGAAGTTCCCAGCTCACTCGGTCGCATCATGGCCGAGCGCACGACGCAGAGCTGGACGACCGTCCCTCATTTCTTCGTGAGCCGCGAGATCGAAGCGACTGCGCTCAGCGAATATCGTGAACGCATCGCCGCTGAGATTGAGAGCGCGCACCAGGTTCGTATTACTCACACCGATCTGCTGGTGGCCCTGACGGCTCGCGTGCTGCTCAAGCACCCCCGCCTCAACGCGAGCTGGAGCGCCGAGGGAATTCGACTGCACGATCACGTGAACATGGGGATCGCCATCGCGGTCGAGGACGGGGTGGTCGCCGCGGTGGTGCACAACGCGCATAGCGCGAGTCTGCCGGAAATCGCGATCCAGCGACGCGATGTCGCCGAGCGTGCACGGGCAGGAAAACTCCGGCCAGCCGACATCGCCGATGCCACGTTCACCATCAGCAACCTCGGCATGTTTCAGGTGGATCAGTTCAGTGCGATCATCACGCCACCGCAAGCCGCCATTCTCGCGGTCGGAACCATTGTCGACCGGGTCGTCGTCGTTCAGCGCCAGCCCGCGGTGCGGCCCATGATGATGCTTACTGTCTCGTGCGATCACCGCGTTGTCGATGGCGCCCGCGCGGCGCGGTTTCTCGGCGATCTGGCGGAAGCAACTCGAGAGCCGGCGAAGATTCTGAAATAGAAAAGATTCTGAAATAGAAATCTGCTGCAAGGGGCAGGCTAATCCTTCGCTGCATGGCGAATCGATTCTTCTGAGTCCGTCGACCGGTTATTCCCGGAAGACATCCCGCCCTTTTGAGCCCGGACTCTCCTCCACAGAACTTTCAGGAATGTCTGCACCACGGGTGAGGGATCGTGTTCGCGGTAGGCGGCCAGCAATTCGGTACGCGCTCGCACTCCCGCGAGACGGCGGAACACCACGTCCTTACGTTGCAGGTTGCCAATGCATTTCGGCACGATGGACACTCCGATGCCGGCCGCGACCAGGCTGAGCGTGGTCTGAATTTCCACGGTACGCTGTACGACGACAGGACGAAACCCGGCTTGCTGGCAAAGGCCAATGACGTATTCCGTCCAACTCGGACGAGGATGGTCGGGGTAGAGAACGAAGGCCTCCTCGCTTAAGGCCGACAGCGGCACTGCGGGCAACTGCGCCAGGCGGTGCGAACCTGGCAAGGCAACATACAACGGTTCGCGCGCGATCGCACGAAACACCAAGCCTTCAGTCCTGGGGGGAAGACGCAGCAAGCCGATGTCGATGCGCTTTTCGGTGAGTGCTTCGATTTGCGCGTGAACGGTCATCTCCGAAAGGGTGAGGTCCACGTGCGGAGCGGCCTGTAGAAACTCGCGCAATGCTCCCGGCAAAACGTCATACGTGGCCGACCCCACGAATCCGAGATTGAGGGTGCCGCTCACGCCGCCCCCGGCACGTTGGGCCGCGAGCACGGCCTCGTCGGTTCGGGCCAGAATCAGGCGCGCTCGCTCGAGAAAGACCTGCCCCGCGGGAGTAATCTGGACCCGGCGCCGGTTGCGGAACAGCAGTTGTACCAGCAGGTCTTTTTCCAGAGCCTGAATCTGGCGGCTAAGGGCAGGTTGGGCGATGCGAAGACGGTGAGCGGCGTGGCCGAAATGCAACTCCTCGGCAACGGCAACGAAATAGCGCAGCTGGCGCAAATCCATGGGCATCATTCTAATGCCGAATTGCTATTACTGGAACCATCCAATGTATTGGACGTATCAGCCAAATCAGGGGCATAGTAGTAGCCTGTGTTTCTACGACTTCTTGGGATCAAGGTAGTCTGAGGGCACATAGCGGGCTCAGTTCCTGGCCTGCCATCGGTTCCAGTTAGGTCAACGGTAAGGTTATGTGGTTAGTGCGACTGGCGCTGCGGCGCCCCTACACCATTGCCGTCTCCTGTCTGCTGATTATGATCCTCGGCGTGTTATCGCTGACGCGCATGACGGTGGACATCTTCCCGGTCATCGATATCCCGGTGGTCGCGGTGGTGTGGACCTATCCCGGACTCTCGGCGCAAGACATGGAACGCCGCGTTGTGCTTATCAGTGAACGCGGCTACTCCACCACGGTCAACGGAATCTCGCGCATCGAATCGCAGTCGATCCCGGGGGTTGGACTGCTGCGGATTTACTTCCAGCCGGGGACGGAAATTGGCGCGGCCATCGCGCAAATTTCCTCCGTGTCGAGCACCATCCTTCGCATCGCGCCTCCCGGCATCACGCCGCCCAGCGTGATCCAGTTTAATGCCACCAACGTTCCTGTGGCGCAGTTGACGATTTCGAGCAAGACCCTCTCCGAGCAGCAACTGTACGACTATGGCGTGAACTTCATTCGCGTGCGATTGTTTACGATACCCGGGCTTTCCACGCCCGCACCGTTCGGCGGGAAGGAACGCCAGGTCATCATCGACATTAACCCGCAGGCGCTGGCCGCCAAGGGCCTGTCGGCGGGAGATGTCGTCAGTGCGCTGCAGACTTCGAATGTGATTCTGCCTGCGGGCGACGCCAGAATCGGCAACACCGACTACACTGTGCAACTCAACTCCAGCCCCGACACGGTGGCGCAGTTCAGCCGCATCCCCATCAAAGTCGTGGGCTCGGCAACCGTTCTGCTGGGGGATGTGGCCAAGGTTTCCGATAGCTTTGCCGAGCAGCGTGGCATCGTGCACGTCAACGGTAAGCGTGCGACCTATCTTGCCATCCTCAAGCACTCCGACGCGTCGACCTTGGCTGTGGTGGAAGCGATGCGCGAAACGTTGCCGACGATCAAGGCTTCTGCGCCGCAGGGGATGGACCTGAAGATCGACTTCGATCAATCCGTGTTCGTGCGCGCTGCGATCATGGGGGTGGCGCGCGAGGCCGTTCTTTCTTCGATCCTGGTCTCGCTGATGATTCTGGCGTTCCTCGGAAGCTGGCGCAGCGTGATTGTGGTTTGCACTTCCATCCCGCTGGCCATCTTCACCGCCATCATCGGCCTGAACCTGAGCGGGGACACGATCAACATCATGACTCTGGGGGGCCTTGCGCTCGCCATCGGCATGCTGGTGGATGACGCCACGGTCGCGATCGAGAACATCAACCGCAATTTCGACATGGGCAAGTCGATCACGGTGGCGATCCTCGACGGCGCCAGCCAGATTGCCGTGCCCGCGATTGTGGCGACGCTGGCCATTTGCATCGTGTTCTTCCCGGTCGTCCTGCTCTCCGGCGCATCCAAGTATCTTTTCACGCCAATGGCGTTGGCGGTGGTGCTGGCCATGCTGGCGTCGTACGTGCTTTCCCGGACGCTGGTCCCGACCTTGACCCGAATTCTCTTCGAAGGCCATCGCGAATCGGATCATACCTCTGCAGAGCCGAAACGATTCGAGCGCCTAAACCGCAAGCGCGAGAAAGCCCTCGAGCGCCTGCAATCTGGCTACGGACGTGTGCTGGATCTGGTGCTGCATCACAGAGTCTTTACGATTTGCATGTTCGGACTGATGTTCGCGGTCACCGCGGTGCTGCCCTTCATCATAGGCACGGATTTTTTCCCCACGGTTGACGCGGGGCTGATGAAGCTTCACGTCCGCGCGCCCGTCGGCACACGGCTGGAAGATACGGAGCAGTTGTTGATGAAGGTCGAAGGACGGATTCGCGAAATCATCCAGCCGGACGAAATCGACACGATTAACGATATGGAGGGTCTGCCCACTTCCTTCAATCTCGCCTTCGTGCCCATCGACAATGTGGGCGACATGGACGCCGAGGTCCTGATCGCACTGAAGCCTCTGCATCACCCCACCGAAGGCTACATGGAGAAGATCCGGCAGCAACTGCCGCGTGAGTTCCCGGGATCGAGTTTCTATTTCCAATCGGCGGACATCGTGAGCCAGGTGCTCAATTTCGGTGTGCCCTCGCCGATCGACATTCAGGTCGAAGGGCCCAACCTCGACCAGTCGTATGAGATCGCACGCCAGCTGAAAGATGAAATCCGCACTGTGCCCGGTGCGGTTGACGTGCATGTCAAGCAGGCGATTCGATATCCCGCCTTGCGTGTCAACGTGGACCGCGAGAAGGCCGCGCAACTTGGCTTGACAGAACAGAGCGTGGCCAACAGCATGCTGATTTCGCTGTCGTCGAGTTCGCTGATCGCGCCGTCGTATTTCCTGAATCCGGCGAACAACGTCAACTACATCGTCGCGGTTCGGATTCCGCCAGAACGTTTCGATTCCGTCGCCACCCTGATGAGTACTCCTTTAAGCCTGCCAGGAGCCGCGACCCCACTCCAGGCTGCGAGTGTACCGCAGACGCAACCCGTGCCCCAACCGCAGTATGAGACGCTGGCCAACGTTTCGCAGGTCGTTCCGGACTCGGTGCCGGCGGAAGTCAGTCACTACACCGTGCAGCGCGTGGTCGACATCAATGCGAACCTGCAAGGCCGCGATTTAGGCTCGGTCGTGGCCGGTATTCAAAAGAAAATCGATGGCCTGGGGAAACTCCCTCTCGGCATGCGCATCAGCATTCATGGCCAGTTCGAGGTGATGAATTCGTCGTTCCGCAGTTTACTGATGGGGTTGATTCTCGCCATCGTGCTGGTGTATTTGCTGATCGTGGTTCTGTTTCAGTCCTGGCTCGATCCATTCATTATCATGATTGCGGTTCCGGGAGCCTTGGTGGGAATCCTGTGGATGCTGGCCGTGACCGGCTCAACTATCAACGTGGAATCGCTGATGGGCTCGATTATGGCGGTGGGAATCGCGACTTCCAACTCGATCCTGATAGTGAGCTATGCCAATGACGCCCGGGTCGAACACGGCCTGTCGCCCGTCGAGGCGGCCCTGGAAGCCGGGAAGACGCGGCTTCGCCCCGTGTTGATGACGGCGCTCGCCATGATGATCGGAATGGTTCCCATGGCGCTGGCAATGGGCGAGGGCGGCGAGCAGAATGCTCCCCTCGGCCGCGCTGTGATTGGCGGGCTGCTTGTGGCGACCGTGGTGACTCTCTTCGTCGTGCCCGTGGTATACAGTCTGCTGCGAAGGAATTTCCCCACGCGGCACTTGCTCGATGCAAAGTTCATCGCCGATGCGCGCGGCGAAGAGTTCAAAGCGGAGGAAAACTGATGCCTGAATCGCAGGGCCAACGCCGCGGATCTGCCTGGCTCTATCTTGCCGGCATCCTCGTCGTTCTGATTGCTGGCGTCATGGCCTTCCTTCTTTTTACCCGCCAGCGCACCCACGTGGAGGCTGCGACCGAGCAGTTGACGGCGGAAAGTCAGAAGGGGCCGGCGGTCGAGATTGCGATCGCCCACAAAGTCGCGGGCTCCGATTCGGTTCGCTTGATCGGCGAGGCGCGTCCCTACCAGTCGGCGATCCTCTATGCCAAGGTCAGTGGCTATATGCGCAGCATCGGCGTGGACAAGGGCGACTCCGTTCGCGCAAACCAGATCATCGCGGTCATCGAATCCCCCGAAACCGACAAGCAATATCAAGCCGCAGTCGCCGACGCGCACAATAAAGATCTCATCGCCAAGCGCGCAGCCACGCTGGTGAAGAAAGAAATGATCTCGCAACAAGATGCGGACCAGGCCGAAGCCGACGCCGCGGTCTCCAAGGCGAACCTGGAGCAGATCGGCACCTTGAAGTCGTATGAGGAGTTGCGGGCCCCGTTTAGCGGAACCGTGACAGCCCGCTATTCCGATCCCGGTGCGCTCATCCAAAACGCCGCCACGTCTCAGACCAGTGCGCTGCCCGTGGTCGAAGTTTCGGAGATTTCGCGCCTCCGCATCTATGTGTATGTGGACCAGGCGCATGCTCCCTTTGTACGCAACGGGGATATGGTCACCGTCACAGATCAGGCCAACCCAAGTCTGAAAGTGGTGGCGCGGGTCACGCGAACCAGCGGAGAGATTGATGCCAAGACTCGCACCTTATTGGTCGAGATCGACGTGGATAATCCGCACAACCGCATCCTGGCCGGGAGCTTCGTGCAGGTTGAGTTGAAGGTGCAGACCCCACGCTACGTCGAGGTGCCGTCTGACGCGCTGATCGTTCGCGGAACGCAGACGTTCGTGGCAGTGGTCACCCCCGACAACACAATCAAGTTCACGCAGGTCGCGGTGGCCGAGCAAACCGGCGAGACCGCGCGACTATTTAGCGGGTTGGACGAAGGCGAACGCGTCGCTCGGAGCGTTGGAGAACGGGTGCCCGAAGGGGGCAAGGTGCAGCCAGTCGTGCGGCCCGGCAGCTAAATGCAGGCGCTCGATGATGCAAGCGTCGATAAACGAATTTTGGGGATCGCGCAACAGGAGGGTTCGTATCAGGGCATCGCTTCAGCGATGCCGTGGTCGGAGCACAAGGAGCGCGGCTTTAGCCGCTGCGGGGCCCAATCGCAGACGCAATGAACAGACACCACCATTTCGCCTCACTCGCCATGTTCGCTCTGACAGTCGTGATTCCTCTTGCGGCTCAGGACAAGCGGCTGTCGCTGGCGGATTGCTATCGCCTCGCTGAGCAGAATCAACCGGATCTCGCTACGGCCGAGGCTCAAGTCCACGTGGCCGAGGCGCATCTCAAGGAACGCCGTTCTCCGTATTTTCCTCACCTCAGCTTCGGCGCCAGCCATAACCAGCAGACCTATAACTATGCCCCTGGACCGGGAATTTCTCCCTCCACCGCCAACAGCCAATTCAATGGCGAGAGATGGTCAAATTCTCCCTACTACTACACGGGGTTGAACTTCAGCCAGAACATCTATGACTTCGGCCTGACCCGAGGTTCGGTGGAGCGCGGGAAAGCGGAACTGGCCCAGGCTCAGCAGAATCGCGACCGTGTGCGCCAGCAGACGCTGCTCAATGTGCGCAACGGATATTTCAGCGTGCTGGCGGCGCAGCAATTGGTCCAAGTGCGGCAGACGACGGTTCAGGATCAGAGCAAGCATCTCGAACAGATCAACGCCTTCTTCCAGGTGGGACGTGTTCCTAAGATCGATGTGACCCGGCAGGAGGTGCAGTTGGCCAATGCGCAACTTGACTTAGTGCAGGCGCAATCCGATCTCACGGTGGCCCAGGCGTCGTTAGCAACTGCGATGGGCCTGCCGGTGAAGAACACATTCACCCTGGTTGATGTGTTGAATGCGGCGCTGGTGCTGGACCCTGTGGATGGCTATTTGACGGAGGCGCGGACTTTGCGCCCCGATCTGCGGGCGCTGCGCGAGGCCGTTAAGGCGGCTGAAGGGGACGTTGTATCCGCGCGCTCGAACTTTAAGCCCCGCTTGAATTTCTCGAGCTTCGCCGATTTTCAGAACCTGAAGTTTCCCCTGATCTGGAACGTCGGGCTCGGCGAGAGCCTCCTGCAGCCACTTCTGAGCGGCGGCTACAATCGCGCCTTCCTCACCGAGACGGAACAAGCCAGGAGTGCCGCGGAGTCGAACCTGAAATCCGCCCAACTGCAGGTCGATCGCGAAGTCTACACCGACTATGCCAACACGACGGTGGCCGAGAAGCAGATCGATTTGGCCACGAAGGCCGACCAGGAAGCGAGGGAAAATCTGGCGTTCGCCGAAGGCCGCTACTCAGCGGGAGTAGGGAACATTATTGAATTGACCGACGCGGAATTGTTAGCTGCGACTGCGGGAGCCCAGGTGGTTAGAGCTCGCTACAATTACCAGATCGCGTACGGCCAGTTGGAAGTCGCGGCCGGCAAGGATCCGAGCAATTAGCTCCGCTGCTTAACTCGTCGTTTCGACCGGACCGGAATACTCGTGGTCGCTCCACCAGATCCCCGGTTCATCGGGCGAAGCCTTCTTCTTGTACCCGAATCCCAGCCTCTGCAGCTCCTGCAGAATGGCATCAATGGCTGGTTCCACCGACCGACGAACTGCCGAACTCAAGGGGTTCCCAGGTTCGTAACACTTGCCCGAGATTCCGACCAGCAGCACATGCTGCGGCATCGCGCCCAGCATCGCCGCAGTCATCAGGCACTCCGACAGGGCGGGCGAGTGCGGATCAAGACGCTGCGCCGGCGTTTCCCGCAGGATATCTTCTTTTGTATAGAGGGCGAGAGTGCCTGCAGTGTCGTCATTCGCTACGGAATCCACCAGGATGAGCGCCTTCAAGCCGACGATCTGATGCGTCAGGTCCAGCGCTGGAGTGCCGAGGTCGGCAATCTCGACGCTCTCGTCGAAGACATACATCGACTCCAGAATCCGCACTACATACGGACCCACGCCGTCGTCTCCCAGCAGGACGTTACCGATGCCGCCAATCAGTGCTTTTCTCACAGGATCTTCGCCACTCCGATCTTTCGACCGAGAGGATCGAAGGCGTGACACGCGCAAGCCATGCATGGATCGAAAGAATGCACCGTTCGCAAAACTTCGAGAGGCTCTTCCGGCCGGGCGAGCGGCGTGTGCAGCAGGGAAGCTTCGTAGGGACCATGCGCTCCGGCCCGATCCCGCGGGCTGGCGTTCCAAGTGGAAGGAACGACGGCCTGGTAGTTCTTGATCTTCTCGTCTTTGATCACGATCCAGTGCGAAAGCGTTCCGCGCGGCGCCTCGTGAGTTCCCACGCCCTCGACCTCATGCGTAGGCAGAACCGGCTGGTTGTGAACCGTGTAGTCGCCTTTCGCGATGTTATCCGTCAACAACTGCAGATGCTTCTGCGCCAGTTCCCCCAGCATGCAGGCGCGGATGGCGCGAGCCGCGTGGCGGCCAAGCGTGGAATGCAGCGCCGCCGGCGTGACTCGAACTCCACCGATCGCTGCAATCTTTTCGATCGCCAAATCGGTGTACTTGCGCGTCAGCGGATGTCCCTGCGCATAGCCGATCAAGACCTGCGCCAGCGGTCCCACCTGCATGGGTTCTCCGTTGAAGCGTGGTGCTTTCACCCAGGAATATTTTTGCTCGCCGTCCCATCCAGTGAAGGCAGGCTCGGTTTCTCCGCTCCAGGGATGCAGAGCTTTGTCGCCCTGATAGTAGGCATGCATCACATCTTCAGTGACCGACTGCCGGAAGATCGGATCCGAAGCCGTTTGGAATCCTTTCACGCCCGCGAGATTGCCGTCGCGAATGTAACCGCCCGGCAGGTCATACGCCGAGCCCCGGCTATCCAGCGGCAAGTCGGGTACCGCAAGATAGTTGCGCACGCCGCTGCCGATCTTGAACCACTCCGGATACATTGCTGCGACGGCACACACGTCCACGAAATACACCTGCTGCACAAACTGTACAACTTGTTCCAGCAGTGTGCGGATCATTTCCAGTTGGCTTATGCCCAGGGCAGAGGTGCTGTCGAGGTCGATCGCATTGGCGACACCGCCCACCGTCAGATTCTGAATGTGAGGCGTCTTCGATCCCAGAATGCCGACGACCTGCAAAGCCTTGCGCTGGTACTCGAGCGCCTGCACGTAGTGCGAGAACGCGAGCAGATTCACTTCAGGCGACAACCGCATCGCGGGATGTCCCCAATAGCCGTTGGCGAAGATGCCGAGCTGCCCGCTGCTGGCGACGGCGTTCACCCGGTCCTGCGCGGCTTTCAATTCGTTGCGCGAGTTCCGCGTCCAGGGCGAGAGCGTCTCTGCCAGCTTCGACGTCGCGGCCGGATCCGCCTTGGGAATCTGCATCACATCGACCCAATCCAGCGCCGACAGTTGGTAGAAATGCACTATGTGGTCGTGCAGCGCGTGCGCAATCAGAATCAGGTTGCGGATGTATTGCGCGTTCAGCGGGATTTCCAGCTTCAGCGCATCTTCTACCGAGCGCACGCTGGCCATGGCGTGAACGGTTGTGCAGACGCCGCAAAAACGCTGCGTGAACAGCCAGGCGTCCCGCGGGTCGCGGCCGCGAAGAATCTTCTCGATGCCTCGCCACATGGTGCACGACGCCCATGCGTTGCTGACCGCGTTGTTGTCGACCTCCACGTCGATACGGAGGTGGCCTTCTATTCTGGTGATGGGATCAATTGTGATTCGTTTCGCCATAAGAAACCTGCTGTTAGTCGAACTCTGTTAGCCGGACGTTGCTAGTCGGAGCCTGAAGCTTCTGTTTCGTCTTCACCGAAATGTCCGTATTTGAAGTAGCCCGTCCACCGGATGTAAGGCCGCCGGAACCGGAAGTAGCTCGCCATGTCGTGCCACTCGCTGAGCGGAGCGGGAAGAATGGCCAGCCGTTTCACCGCGATCAGAAAGCCCACGATGCCCAGGGAAATGAAGCCCAGCGACACCAGCACTTCGATGGTTGCCGGGAAATATAATGCTTCGGGGTTCGGCCGGAACGCCAGCGTGGTTGGGCTGAAGCGATAGATCATGCCGCCGAACGAACTCAGAATGTATCCAATGAACATGGGTTGCGGTGCGTGATCGCGTGAGGCGCGGCGCAGAAGCAATCCGCCAATGAAGATCAGAACCATTTCCAGCCAGAACACGCCGGCGAAACGGTCGAAGTGAAACGCCGTCCCAATCGCCCCGCGAAACAGGATGTCGAGCAGGCGCAGGCCCATCCACCCAAAAATCAGCCATGATGTAATGCGGGCAGCCTCGTCGAGAACTTCCATGTCCATCGCCCGCTTCCACACCAGGCAGCACAGCATGGTGGTTCCGGCGACACAGCCGAACGACATGAAGGTTGCCGCTCCCAGATAGAGCACCGGCAGCCACGGAGTCTGCCAGAGCGGGTGCACGCGTTCGCCGGCCAGCAGCATCAACGCTCCCAGCGACGATTGGTGCATGCCCGGCAGCAGGTAGGCAGCCGCAATAATCCACGGGAAGAAGTAGTGGAGCCGTTTTTCGATGAGTTCCACGCCGGGACGCAGACGGGAATCGAAGTACCAGAGCCGTTCCAGCACCGGCGGAATGTTTTCCACCGCCAGCGGGATCATGGCGTAGATCGACATGCAGATCGCCACTTCCGCCAGCGGCGAGTGCATATTCCAGCGCCAGGGGAAAACGATCCAGTAGAAGTTCCACGGGCGCCCGGCATCGATGCCAAGCAGCAGCAACCCGCAGGCATACGCCAGGAAGCTGGTCAACAGCGCCATGCGCATCAGCGAGTGCATCCGTTTGCGACGAAAGACCCATGCGGCAATGCCCACCGCGAATGCGCCTGAACCCAGCGCCGTCAGCACCATCAGGTTGAAGGTCTTCCAGATTCCCCAGCCATAGGCATCATTCATTCCGCTGACCGGACCCAGTCCCGCCAACTCCCGGTACCCGCTCAGCACGAATGCCACCAGGACCAGGGCAGACAGACAGAGAAACCATCCGTTCACCACCGGAAACCCGTAAACGGGTACGGCTCGTTCCCATCGACTGTCATTTGGATCACGACCAATGCCTGTCGGTACGCTGCGCACGGTTGGGCGGTTTATCGTTGCGCTGCT
>Ga0209517_10001980_pt1 | contig 29896 bp, 25 predicted proteins | sample PeaSoiMetSII2010_FD_187695 | JGI IMG/M metagenome (GOLD analysis project Ga0209517, IMG submission 187695) | Peat soil microbial communities from Weissenstadt, Germany - SII-2010 (SPAdes) (version 2) | ecosystem: Environmental > Terrestrial > Soil > Wetlands > Peat | place: Germany...
GGCCGTTCGAGGACGCCAACAACAAGGACTGGGGCGGCGGGGATTTGAAGGACCTCGTCGCGGCGGTGAAGCACTTCGGCGGCAAGGGCGACATCGACCCGAAGCGCGTCGGCATCACCGGCGGCAGCTACGGCGGCTACATGACGCTGATGGCCCTGGCCAAAACGCCCGACGTGTTCGCCGCCGGCGCCGACTTCTACGGCATGCCCGACCTGGTAATGGATTATCTGCTCACCAAGAGCCGCTTCGGCGACTGGTACGAGACGGAGATGGGCAACCCGAAGCGCGACGCCGCCCTGTTCCGCGAGCGCTCGCCGCTGCCATACCTCGACGACGTCAAGGCGCCGCTGCTCGTCTTTCAGGGGGCCAACGACAGCAACGTGCCGAAGGCGGAGTCCGACCTGCTCGTCGCCGTGCTCAAGGAGCTGAAGAAGCCGCACGAGTACGTCGTCTACGACGACGAGGGGCACGGCTTCACGCGGCGGAAGAACGTCCTCGATTCGTCGCGGCGGACTGCGGAGTTCTTCGTCAAGCACCTCGGGAAGAAGTGACGGCGTTTAGCCGCCGCCCTCGGGGCGGCGCGGCTGCGAAGCCGCAAGCGGCGTCGCGTCCGGGCGGCGCAGGAACACCGCGACGCGCCCCGACTCGAAGGCCCGCTCCCAGCGGGGCGAGCGCTCCACCTGCGGCAGCAGGTCGGCGTGATAGCCGCCGGCCGTGTCCAGCAGCAGGCAATCGACCTGGTAGCCATCGAGGATCTGCTGCCAGTCGGCCCGGCCGCGCGTCACGGCAGTGTATTCATCCCATACCCGATCCGAATAAATCTCGATGCGCCCGTCCATGAAGACCTTGTAGTCCGGCGCCATTGACCAGCCGAGATACTCGCCCCACTCGAAGCGGCTGAAGATGCGACCGCCCGGCCGGCGCTGGCGCAGTTGCTCGGCGACGGTTTGCAGCTCCAACTCGGGCCGGCCGGCGCGGTGCAGCGCCGTCAGCAGCGGGTTGTAGCGCTCCAGCCAGGGCAGGCTGAGCACGCAGACGGCGACGAACAGCGCGAAGGTGAGGCCGGTGCCGGCGGTCGCCCGCCCGGAGTCGTCCTCGGCAAGGGCGCGCGGCGGCAGCAAGGCGGCGAGTTGGGCCGCCGCGATGGGTGTGCCGACGAGCAGCCACCAGGCCACCATCCGCACCGAGCCGCACGCCATCGGCAGGAAGCACAGGACGAGGCAGATCTCGCTCGCACTCGGCCGCCGGCCCGGCAGCGCGAACAGCACGATCAGCCCCAACACCGAGACGATCCATACCTTGCTCACCAGCAGGTTGAGTCCCGGCGGCACCCACTCGTCGATGTGCCGTGCCGCTGCCACGCCGGACGTGTGCCAGACGTAGTAGTAGACGCGCCAGCCGTAGGGGTTGAGCAGCGTCGCCAGCAGGCAGCCCGTCAGGCACAGCGCCAGGGCCCGCAAACGGCCGTCGTGCCAGAAGGAGCGCCCCCGGGCGCGTGCGGCCTCCCAGGTTGCCGCGACAAGGTAGCAGCCGACGAGGATCAGGCCGATGGGGAAGCCGCCGTGCAGGTTCGCCCAGAGGGCCAGGATCGGCGGCGCCAGCGCCAGCAGGGCGCGCCGGCCTGCGGACAGTTCCAGGATGCCGTACAGGACGACGAACAGGAGCATCGAGTAGGTCTGCGGCCGGATGAGCAGCAGCTGCCACAGGCCGACGAAGGCGAACGCCGCCAGCCCCGCCGCCAGAGTGAGCGAGCGCGACCGCCGCCAGCAGAGCCACACCAGCACACCCGTCATCGCCGTCAGTAGCAGCGAATTGGCCAACTGCACCAGCGGCAGTCCCCCCGCGGCGTAGAGGTAGTGGTAGGACAGCTGCGCCAGCCAGTTCGCGTCCTGAAAGGATTGGTCGGGCGGCACGGTGCAGGTGAACAGGTCGTGATCGACCATCGCGCCGCTGTCGGCGATGGCCCGGCCGCGCGCCAGGTGATGCCAGAAGTCGGTCTGGTAATTGCGATCGACGGATGTGGCGACGAACATGAGGACGGGGGCGAACAGCGCCCGCGTCCAGGCGGCGGTGGGCAGGGGCAGGGAGCGCATGCGGCCTCGCGTCCAGGGTGCCGGGGGCTGGACAAGTATAGGTCGCATCGCAGAGTTTAGCCGCGATCCGGAGGGGAGCGCGTCGGACGCGCTCCCCTCCGGGTGTTGACTATAATTCTGATCGGCGGTATCGTGCGGGCATCATGCCCTGGCAAGTCATCCTGAAAGAGTCGGTCATCGACGACCTGCGCTGGTTCGGCCGCAGAGAAGGGCGGCAGATCCTGAGGGCGGCGGAAGAGCTGCTATCCGCCGCTCCCCTGGCGGAAACCCGCAATCTCAAGACGCTGCGACCCAACCCAGTCGCCCAGCGCGAGCTGCGGTTATCCGGCAAGTACCGCGTTCTTTTCAACGTGGACGCGGAGGCAGAGGCAGTGACAATCATTCTCGTCGGGGAAAAGCGAGGCAATTCGCTCGTCGTACAGGGAGAGGAGTTCACGGGACATCATGAAAGTCATTCCACTGAGTGAAGCCAAGGCCCGCCTGAGTCTTTACGGGAAGTTGTGCCAGGAAGAGCCGATCATCGTCACGGTGAACGGGTTGCCGGCCTTTCAGCTCATGCCGATCCAGGACGACGACGACCTGATCGACCAGCTGCTGAAGCACAACCCGAAGTTCCGCGAAACCCTGGAATCCCGGCTGCGCGAGAGGGGTGTGTCAGCCACCGAGGCGGCACGGCGCCTGTGAAATGTCCGGTCAGCGCAGGTGTTTCTCGCGCAACTCGCGGAGGTGGGCCAGTGCCGGCTTGACGTTGCCGCCCGCATCGACCAGTCCGGCGTGCGGGAAGGTGTGCGGTTCGGCGTCGTTGAAGTGAGTCCAGTGGACGGCCTGGACGTACGGCTTGCACACCGCCAGGGTGGCGAAGGCCCGCGCCCAATCGGCCTGGTCTTGCGGCGTGAAGCCGCCGCGCCAGTGGCCGGCGTCGGCGCGGAAATCGGGGTCGGCGAGCGGGTCGGGCGAAGCCGACGACGGGTAGCCGAGCGTCACCCGCAGCGGCAGCCCCAGCAGAGCGTACATGTCCAAAAGCCGCGACGTCTCCAGCAGGTCGCGGGCGTAACTGCCGCGCGGCGTCACCCCCATGACCAGTTCCACGTCGAGGGCGGCGAGCGTCAGGCCGGAGCGGATCAGCGTGTCGGCGAAGATGAACGGCGAGTGGTTGCGGTCCTCGACGGCCATGTACTCGCCCCACGGCTGCGCCAGGCCGACGATCACCTCCAGCGCCGGATCGACCTGCCGCGCCGCCTCGGCCATGCGCACCGTCAGCAGCAGCAGTTCGTCCTCGCCCAGCGACAGCAGGGAGGCGCTGTTGCTGGCGGCGGCGAGCTGCCAGCGGCGGACCCGGCCGCGATAGCGGCGCACCGCCGTCTCGACGTAGCGGCACATGAAGCGGCCCAGCGCCGACAGGTCGCGCTCGTGCGACCAGAGCCAGTCGGGCAGCCGTGCGGCCGAGAAATCGACCAGCGGACCGGCCGTCACTTCGAGGTCGTGCGCCTCGGCCCAGGCCAGCAGCGCGTCGTGGGCGTCCCACTGCCAGGCGCCGGCGGTGGGTTCGCTGACACTCCAGGCCAACGGCAGGCACACACTGTTGCAGGCCGCGGCCAGGGCATCCGCGGCGGCGCCCTCCGGGACGGCGGCGCCCAGGCGGGTGCCGAAGGCGGTGTCGAGGCGGGGTTGACGGGCGTGGCGGATCTGAAAGACCTGGTCGAGGTAGACGCCGACCAGGTCGCCGGCGGCGCGGTAGGCACGGTTGATGGCCTCGCGCGCCTGGAGGACGGCGGCCTCGGAGGGCGGCTGGGTCACGGCGCTGCCGAAGGCGAAGGTGGCTTGCTGCACCTCCTGGACCAGGGCGGGGGGGATGGCCAGCCCGCCGGCGCGCCAGTCCGCGGACTGGCAGCGAAGCTGGTTGACCTTGCCGCGGGCGATCTCCACCAGGAGCGAGTAGGGGACTGACCGCTCCATCAGGGTGGCGCTGCTGCTCATGAGCCGGCCGGCACCGTCCACGTCCCACGGCACGACCAGGGTGCCGCTCTCCTCGACAGAACGGCTGACGAGCAGGTGGTCGCCCTGGACGTGGGCGTCGGTGGGCCAGGGCATGTTGTCCGGCCCGCCGGCCACGCAGGCGCGCTCCAACTCGCGCAGCGCCTCCGCGCTCAGGCCCGACGGCAATAGGAAGCTCATCACGCCCATAGATGCCCGTGGTCGCTTGGGGCCAGTGACCGAGGTAACCCGGCGGACGCCGGTGGCGCCGGGCGCAAACGGCCCGGCTCATTATAGCTCGCCGCCGCCAGCGCCGTCGTCCCCGATTATAGGGGCGGGGGGCAAGCGCTCAACGCAAAAGCGCCTTCATTGCCGCTCTTTTATGCGTGGCCGTTCCGCTCCCGGCGCAGGCGGGCCGTCTCGCTGGCAATCATGGCGCGGCGCTCGTCCTGGATGCGCCGCATGTGCTCGACGCTGTAGCGGCGGATGGCGAACAGCTCGTAGCCGGCAATCGCGATAATCCCCAGAACCAGCAGCAGCAGGACGATCCAGTAACCGACGTAAAGGCGCACGAACTCCTTCTGCGATTGCTCGGGCTTCGGGTTCTCGTCGTGGGCCCGGGCGTCGTCGCCCTGCCGTTGGATCTTCAGGATCGGCTCTTCGAGGAAAAACATGCCGACGAAGAGCCCGGCGACGAGGAGCAGCAGCACCGCCCCGGCCAGTCGCCGCCACGCCTGGTTGCGCAGGAAGCGCCGGTCGTCGTCGGGGGTCATGTCCTCGGCGCGCAGGCGCCGCAGCGACTGCCACTGCTGCCAGGCGTAATAGCCGCCCAGCGCCGCCGTGGCGACGACGATCAGGATGCCGAAAACGAATTGCCCGGTATCCACGGGCCAAACCTCATTTCACGCGCTGCAGCCACACGCCCAGGACGCGCGCCACCTGTGCCATGGTTTCGCCGGAGCAGTTCTCCGGCGTGTCGCTCAACTTGTGCCAGTGCGGGTAGTTGAAAATCTGGCGCCCCGACGTGGTCAGATCGATGACGTCGATGGCGGGGATGCCGGCCCGGTTGAGCGGCAGGTGGTCGTCCTGGATCTCCGGACCCGGCTCTTGCTCGAACTCCTTGACCTTTAGCTCCTTGGCGATGGCCCAGACGTTTTCGACCAGCCCCCCGGCCTTCACCAGGGAGTTCATCTCCCCCGGGAAATGGGCCTCCTTGCCGGCGACCATGTCGAGGAGGATGGCGGCGACGTACTTGGTCTTGGTCTTGCTCTTCTTGTATTCGTCGGCGAACTGCTCGGAGCCGAGGAAATAGCGGTCGCTGTCGCGGTCGCGGATGTACTCCTCGCCGTCGAAGAAGACGAAATCGATGCCGGCGCGGCTGTCGAGGTCTTTCACGTGGTTGCCCAACTCCATGAGCAAGGCGACCCCGGAGCCGCCGTCGTTGGCACTGACGAACGGCTTCTCCCAGTTGCGGCGGTCGTCCTCCTGGTCGGCGATGGGGCGGGTATCGTAGTGCGAGCAGAGGATCACGCGGCGCTCGCGGTCGGGGTGCCAGGAGACGATCATGTTGGCCATCTCGGTCGGCTGTCGGCGGCTGACCTGGCGGGCCGTGAACTTCTGGTACCGAACCTTGGCGTCGAGGTCCTTGAAGTGCTTCTCGATCAGCTCCTGTTGCTTCTTCATGCCCTCGGTGCCGCTGATGCGCGGGCCGATCTTGCAGATCGCCTCGAGGTAGCCCATCGCCCGCTTGGCGTCGAAGGGGACCGCCTTGGCGCCGCCACGGCCGGCGGCGAAGTCCGTCTCCTTGTCCTTGTCCGCCTCGCCGGCCGGCGGCTTGGACAGGACGTAGCAGCCCGACACCACCAGGATGGCGACGACGACCACGACGGCAGCCGTTTTCCACACCATGACAGGCCCCCCGGGCGACGGCCACGAAATCCCCCCCATGATAGCCGCAAACGCCGTGCGGAGCGAGTCCGCTTTCCCGCAGAGTGTCACCCGACGAACTGGCATTCCCGCATCTCCGTGGGCCGTGAATCGGCCGCTGATTCGCCTCCCGATCGATTCTACCCGCACCCCCCGCTGGACTCCAGGCGTTCTCACCGAGCGAGAAGGCTTGCCCTGCCCCGCACCGCCGGGTAGCGTCACGGTTGCCATGACGCTACCCGTACCCACCGCCGACGCTTCTCGTTGGGCCGCAGCCCGCTGGCTGCGCTGGGCCGTGGCCTTCGTCTGGCTCTGGACGGGTCTGGTGGTCCTCCACCCGCACTACCGCGACCTCGGCGAATCCTCCCTGGCACCGCTCGGTTTGCCGCCGGCGGTCATGTACGGCACCTGCGCGGCGGAGGTGCTGCTCGCCCTGCGCGTGGCACTCGGCCGGGCGGCGACCTGGGTGACGCTCTTGCAGTTGGTCCTGATCGCGGGGTTCACGGCGATCCTGTCGGTGTCGCAGCCGGGGATGTGGCTCGACCCGTTGGGCCTCTTGACGAAGAACCTCCCGTTGCTGGCGATGATCGGGACCGCGTGGCTGCTGGAGCGCGAGGGGTGGAGCGATCGGGCGTTCTGGTTGCTGCAGGGCGGGTTGGTCCTTTTCTGGGCCGTGGACGGGCTGGCCGCGTGGCTGCTCTCGCGCGGGGCGTCCTTCGTCGGCCCGAACTGGCAGGTCGGCTGTGTCGAGTTGGTCCTGGCACTGATCCTCCTGCGGCCACCGGGCTGCCCGGCCCTGCTGATCTTCCTGGCGCACCTGTGGTATCTGTTCACGATGATGGTGCTTGCTTCCCTGCGTGAGCCTCTCCTCTGGTTCCACCCGTTCGGGCCGCTCACGAAGGAGGCGGCGATCCTGGTGGGCACGGTCGTCTTGACATGCGGCGGGTGGACGGCACAGGCCGCACGTCGGTACGATGACAAGCGCGGCTCTGCGAGCCGCCGCTAAACGAAATCGAGGATCCGATGGCGAACGGCGCGAAACCGGCGGTGGTGCTGCTCAGCGGCGGACTCGACTCGGCGACGACGTTGGCGGTGGCGCGGCGCGACGGCTTCCGCTGCCACGCACTCAGCATCGCCTACGGCCAGCGGCACAGCGTCGAACTGGACGCCGCCCGGCGCGTGGCCCGGGCGATGGGTGCCGCCGAGCACCGCGTCATCGACGTCGATCTGCGCGCCGTCGGCGGCTCGGCGCTGACCGCGGACGTCGCCGTGCCCAGGGATCGTCCCGCCGAGGAGATGGCCCACGGCATCCCCGTCACCTACGTCCCGGCGCGCAACACGGTCTTCCTCGCCCTGGCCCTGGGCTACGCCGAGGTTCTGGGGAGCTTCGACATCTTCATCGGAATCAATGCGATCGATTACAGTGGCTATCCCGATTGCCGTCCGGAGTTCATCGTGGCGTTCGGGGAGCTCGCCAACCTCGCCACCAAGGCGGGCGTCGAGGGGAAGGGCCGGTTCCGCGTCCACGCGCCGTTGGTGCAGTTGGCGAAGGGCGACATCATCCGCCTGGGCCATGCGCTGGGCGTCGATTACGCCCTGACGCATTCCTGTTACGACCCCGCCGCGGACGGTGCCGCCTGCGGCCGCTGCGACTCCTGCCTGCTCCGCCGGGCCGGCTTCGAGGCCGCCGGACTGCCCGACCCCACCCGGTACTGCGAGCCAACGTGTTCGTAGTGACCGCATTTATGCGGTCCGGGTCAGCCCCGACCCGACCCGATAAATCGGGTCACTACGAGCGCCAGCCCCGAGGGCGGCGGCTAAACTCACCGGGCAGCGGCGGAGCGCTCCGGCTTCGGCTCGATCACCTGCAGGTCGAGCGCCGATTTTGCGACGTGGTGGGGCGGCGGCGTCTGTTTGAGGCCGGACGGGTCCGCGGGCAGGCCGGTGATGTCGCGCACCTCGACCCGCAGCGTGTAGCGCCCCGGCGGCACCTTGCGCGGCACCGAGAAGGAGCAATTCACGAAGAAATCATGGCGGGCGCTCTGGCCGTGGTGGACCTCCGGCGCGAAATCCTTGCGGTAGGCCGACTGACCCTGGAAGTCGAGCAGCTCGATGCTGCCGGCGAGGCGCGTCTCGTAGGAGTCGCCGACCTGCCGGCTGGACACGTTGCGCAGCTCGACGTAGACCTGGACCGGCTCGCCGGGTTGGTCGCCGGCGCCGCCCTCGAAGGTGGGGATACCGTTGACCGTCTCGCGCACGGCGTACTCGCCGAAGTCGTCGATCTTGCGGCAGAACAGCATTTTCTCGATGCGCAGGGCCGCCCGCTGCCGCAACCGTTCCTCGACTCCCTGCATCAGGTCGGCCAACTCCGCGGCCTCGCGCGGCGACATTCGGTTGACGTCCCCCTCGGTCAGCCGGGCGGCGAAGGGGAGCGCCACCAGAAGGATCTCCTGGTTCGCCTTCTCGTAACGGCCGAGGGCGTCGAGGGCGTCGGCCGGGCGCTTCTGCAAGTAGGCCCGCAGCGCGTCCACCAGCGGCTCGTCGCTGGGGGCTGTCTTCTTGCTCTCCTGCTGCCGTTCCTGTGGGGACACCACCACCGGCGGCGGCACGGCGGGATTGCCGGCGGGCGGCGTCGGCAGAGGTGGAAGCTGGGGGGGCGTCTCCTCCTTCTTCGGTCGGGGCGGATCGTCGGGCATCGGCGTTTCGTGGTTGGCCAGCTTGATCTTCTCGGGCGACGGTTGGCCGGCGTCAGGCAGCTGATGGTAGGGCGAGTCGGGACGACGGGTGGACAGGTTGGGAAGTTCGGGGAGATGCTCGCGGGGGTCGATGCTCATCCCCGTGGTTGAGGCAGTGCATCCCGGCAGCAAGGCGGCACCCAAGCCCACGACGCACGTCAGCAACCCGTTGCGAAGGCTCATCCTTGACCTCGCCTGTTCTGCCCGCCGACGGTCCACCCAACCGACAGGAGGGGGCGGACGATACCAACGTGGGGCCGAACCGTCAAGCGCGCGTTCCACGCCCGAGCAGCCGCGCAGCCGCTTGCGGCTTAGCGTTCGCGCTAAGCCGCAAGCGGCTTTACGGCGTCAGCACGATCTTTCCCGCCAGCGTACCCGCCTTCTGCAAGGTGTTCTCCTCCTGCAAGCCGTGGGCCGTGGCGGCCTCGGACAGCGGCAGCACCCGCCCGATCAGGGGGCGCAGCTTTTTCTCCGCCAGCCAGCGGTTGATGTCCTCGGCGGCGCGGCGCTGCTCCTGCGGCGTGGCGTTGAACATGGCAAAGCCGAACAGGGACAGGTCGTTGACGTAGAATGGGCCGACCGGGAAGACCGGCTGCGCCTGCCGGCCGGCCATCACGACCATGCGGCCGCGCCGCGCCATCAGCGGCACCGTCTTCAGAAAGTCCGGCTCGCGCTGCGTCTCGTACCAGACATCGACGCCGCGGCCCTTGGTGAACTCGCGGACAGACGCCGGCACGTCGTCGGTCTTGTAGTTGATGACACGATCAGCGGCCCACTGCCGGCACTGGGCCGCCTTGTCCGCCGAGCCGACCGTGGTGACCACCTGCGCCCCGACGGCCTTGGCCATCTGCACCACCATCGAGCCGACGCCGCCGGTACCGCCGTTGACGAAGACGACGTCTCCCGGCTGCGTGGCGGCGCAGCGGAACAGGCCGAGGTGCGCGGTAATGCCGGTCAGCGCGACCGCGGCCGCTTCCTGATCGGAAACGCCGGCGGGGGTGGGGTAGAGCCAGTCTTCCAGGACGCAGGCGTACTCGGCGAAGGTGCCCTGCCGGCCGAGCAGCCCCTGGTTGGACCCCCAGACGCGGTCGCCGACCTTGAAGCGCTTCGCCCCTGGCCCGAGCGCCTCGACGGTGCCAGCGAGGTCGCAGCCAATGACGAACGGCTTCGGCAAGGGCATGTTGACCGCGCCGGAACGGATGTAGGTATCGATGGGGTTGACTGCGACGGCGCCGACGCGGACGAGGACTTCGCCGTCCTTCGGGATGGGCTTCGGCAAATCGCCGTAGCGGATGACGTCCGGGGCGCCCGTTCCTTCGATGAATGCGGCTTTCATGGGGGGAATCGTCCCAAGGGTGAGAGGGCTGACACGTCGGCTCATTGTCCCCGCTCAGGAACCAAGATAAAATATTGTATGCCGATGACGGCGACCGGAGAGGTCAGTGGTCGGTCTGGCATGAGAGGCATTTGTCATGGAAAAAGCCGCCATGCTTGTCGAGTACGGAGTGGCTATCGATCCTCGAACGATGGTCGAGCCGCCGGACGCGGCCGAGCTTGAGCTGGAACCGGGTCACCCCGGGCTGGGCGACGAGGAGTACGTACGCCGCCGGAAGGACTTGTTCGCCCTCTGCCGAAGGCACCGGCTGGGCGAACTCGGCCCGCCGATCCTCGACTACACCCCGGAAGAGACGCGCATCTGGCGGGAGGTCAGCCCGAAGCTGGACGAACTGCACGTCAAGTACGCGAGCCGGCTCTACCTCGACGCGAAGCGCGAGTTGGCCATCACGCGCCAGGAAATCCCGCAGCTGCGGCACCTGAGCGACCGCCTGCGGCACGAGACGGACATGCACCTGGTCCCGGCCGAAGGCGCCCTGCCCTACCGGACCTTTTACGAATACATCGCGGACCGCGGTTTTCCGGTGACGCAGTTCATCCGCCACGGCTCGCACCCGGAGTTCACGCCCGAGCCGGACATGATCCACGACTGCCTGGGTCACGTCCCGCCGCTGCTGAACCGCGACTACGCCGAGCTGCTCGTCCTCATCGGCAAGGCCGTGGCGACCACGACGCGGGGTGACCAGGTGCTGGCCCTGAAGCGATTCAGCTGGTTCAGCATCGAGTTCGGCCTGGTCGAAGAGGTGGGCGAAACCAAGGTGTTCGGGGCCGGCATCCTTTCTTCGACCGGGGAGATCCCCTATGCGCTGTTCTCCCCCGAGGTGACCCGGCAGCCGTTCGTCACCGACGTGGTCATCGGTACCGATTACGACCCGTCGCGGATGCAGGACCACTTGTTCGTCGCCCCGTCGCTGCCGTTCCTGCGCCGCGAGTTGGAGGGCCTGGTCCGCCGGTTCGGGATTCCGGTGCTCTGAAGCGCGAGTCATCCCGTGCCCGTGCCCGTGCCCGTGCCCGTGCCCGATTCCAGACCGGGCACGGGCACGGGCATGGGCACGGGTACGGGCAGAGGATGCTCCTCATGCCTGCTGATTCGATACCCCTTCGCCGCATCGACCACCTCCGCTTCTTCGTCGGCAACGCCCGCCAGTCGGCCTACTTCTACCGCAACGCCTTCGGCTTCGACGTGGTCGCCTACGAGGGCCTGGAAACCGGCGTCAAGCACGAGGCCGGCTACGTCCTGCGCCAGGGGCACATCACCTTCGTCCTGACGTCGTCGCTGCGCGCCAACGACCCGGACAACATGCGCCTCATGTTCCACGGCGACGGCGTCAAGGACGTCGCCCTGGAGGTGGACGACGTCAAGCACTCCTTCGACTACGCCACCGGCCACGGCGCCATCGGCGTCCTGCCGCCGACGAAGATCGAGGACGCACACGGCGCCTACGAGTATGCCATCATCCGGGCCTACGGCGACACGACGCATAGCTTCGTCAACCGCGACAATTACAAGGGCGTTTTTGCCCCCGGATTCACTCCGATCGACCCGGAGCGCTACAGCCCGACCACCTTCCGCCCCGTCGGCCTCAAGGCGATCGACCACATCGTCGCCAACGTCGAGGAGGGCAAGATGGAGGAGTGGGTGCGCTGGTACGAGCGCGTGCTCGGCTTCACTCAGCTGGTCCACTTCGACGACAAGGACATCAGCACCGACTACACGGCGCTGATGTCGAAGGTGATGCAGAACGGCAGCGGGCGGATCAAGTTCCCGATCAACGAGCCGGCCAAGGCCAGGCGCCGCTCGCAGATCGACGAGTACCTGCAGTTCTACGGCGGCCCCGGCGTGCAGCACATCGCGATGGCCACCGGCAACATCATCGAGACGGTGCGGGCCATGCGGGCCAACGACGTGTCGTTCTTGCGCGTGCCGCAGGCGTACTACGACCTGCTGCCCGAGCGCATCGGCAAGATCGACGAGGACCTGCGCGAGTTGGCGGAGCTGGGCATCCTGGTGGACCGCGACAACGAGGGCTACTTGTTGCAGATTTTCACCAAGCCCGTCGAGGATCGGCCGACGCTGTTCTTCGAGGTCATCGAGCGGCACGGCTCGCGCAGCTTCGGCAAGGGAAACTTCCGGGCACTGTTCGAGGCCATCGAGCGCGAGCAGGAGCTGCGCGGGACGCTGTGAGTGAAACCATGACTACGAACGCCGTCCAACTCGGCCCGCGGGATTACCCGGATTACGTGGCGGCTCTCCGTGCGACCGCGCCCGACCTGGCGCGGGACGTCGAGGCGTTTACCGGCGTCGGCCAGGTGCTGGATTGGATGCAACGGATGGGCTTGGACCTGAAAACGATCGATTTCGTCAGCCAGGACGAGTTCGAGTACGATTTCCTGTTGGAACTGGAGCCGGGCGGCCGCTGGCTGGCTTTCGGCGTCACCTGACTCGGGTCGCTCACGGCGGTCGCCGTGTGGCCCGCGAAACCGTCGCCCGATGAACTGCTGGCACGGCGCGTCGAGGACGGGTGGCACCCGGTGCCGTCGCGGCTCAAGGAAGGGGCCGTGATCCTTGGCCATGCGGCGTGCCTGGCGAGGTGGGAGAAATAAAGCGCCTGCGCGATCGCGAGCCGTGGAACTGTAGCGGGCGAGGGGGAGCATGTGGCGACGATGCCCCTACAGGCTTCGCAGCGGCTTTCGGCAAGCCGGGCTTCGGGAATCGCAGCGGGTCGATCGTTTCAAGGCTTTGATGCTTGGCGGCGAATGGGACTTTGAGGGGCAAGGAGCAAGCTTCGTGTACTGGCAGCAGGGGCGCACGGTGTGGGTCGGGGAGGGGCACCACCGGGCGAATGCGGCCCTGGAAATCGGCCAGGCTTCCGGCGACTGGAGTTACCTGCACCGCCTGCTGGAACATGGCACGTGCGAACCGAGCGTCCCCCCGCCTGCCAACCGCGGCCGGTTTCCCACACGGGGGTGGTTGTCGCGGCTGCTGACGATACTGGGGTGGTAAATGGCAGACGACGTGGCGCGCATCGACCCGACGCCGCTTTCCCTGGAGTGTCTCGGACTCACGGCCGGGGGACATCATGTCCCCCCCTTCCAGTTGCATACCGGCGAAGCCGTCTGCTTGCACGTCGAGCCTGCGTCCCCCTCCTGGTATGACGTGCTGCTGCCACTGCTCACCGGCCGGGTCTCGCACCCGCGCCTGCTCATCCGTGGGACCGTCAGTTACCTGGAGAGGCCCATGCCTCGTCGCGGCTGGTTCGGCCGGCGCAAGGACTGCACGGCCCGCGATTGGCTGATCTCCGAGAGAGGACTTGCGCCGGCCGAAGCGGTTCCCGTCCTCGATCGCGCTTCTGTTCCGCCCGAGATGAAAATTGGCTGGCTTGGGTGGAACGAGCGCACCCTGTTCGCCCTGGAGTCTTACCTCGTCCGCCCGCCGGACATCCTGGTCTTCGATACCGCCGGGAACGACCCATTGGGCATCCGCCGGCTTTTCGACCGCCTGGCGACTCGTCCACGAAGACTGGCAGTGATTTATTTGAAGACCAATTTGGGCACAGCATCGCCGTGCTACCCGGGTAAGGGGTGCCTCGACATTGCCGCGCGACCGCTGGAAATCGCCTCCGTGGAGTGATCCCATGCCCTTCTACCGCCGACTCGGCAGCCTGCCCTCCAAGCGCCATACCATCCTTCGCCACGAGCCCGGGTTCCGCGGCGAGGGCATCTACTACGAAGAAGTGCTGACGTTGGCCGGCTTCGGCCGCGCCTACAGCATCGCCTATCACCTGCGGCCGCCGACGCGCGTTCGCAAGGTCGAGGCCGCCGGCGCCGTCCCGTTGGAGACGGTCGAGCAGCCCACCTTGCGCCACCATCACCTTAAGACGGGGCCGATGAAGTGCGGCGGTGACCCGATCACCGGCCGCGTGCCGTTGCTGGTCAACGACGATGTGATCCTGGCCCGCTGCCGGCCGACGCAGGCGCAAGGCGAGCTGTACCGCAACGCCACCCACGACGAGCTGCTCTTCGTCCACCACGGCTCGGGGCGCCTGGAGACGATGTTCGGCGTGCTGACGTTCAAGCCGTTCGATTACGTCGTCATCCCGCGCTGCACCACCTACCGCATCGAGTTCGACGCCGCGACACCGCCCGACCTGCTCGTCATCGAGTCGGCCGGCAACGTGGTCATCCCGCCGCGCTACCTCAACCTCGACGGCCAGCTCCGCCTCGGCGCCCCGTACTACGAGCGCGACCTGCACGGCCCGACGGAAACCCTCGTGATCGACCGTGAGGCGGACACGCCGGTCCTCATCAAGGACGGCAGCCGGCTGACACGCTACGTCCTGGCGAATCATCCGTTCGACGTGGCCGGCTGGGACGGCATGGTCTACCCGTACACGTTCAACGCCGACGACTTCGAGCCGATCACCGGCACCGTGCATCAGCCGCCGCCGGTCCACCAGACATTCGAGGCCCCCGGCTTCGTCGTCTGCACGTTCGCGCCGCGGCTGCTGGACACGCACCCCGAGGCGATCAAGGTGCCGTACGCCCATTCCAACGTTCAGGCCGACGAGGTGCTGTACTACGTCCGCGGCCGATTCGGCAGTCGGCGCGGCGTCGAGGAGGCGTCGATCACGCTGCACCCGCGTGGCATCCCGCACGGCCCCCATCCCGGCACCATCGTGGCGAGCCGGCCGGTGACGCGGACGGACGAATTGGCGGTGATGGTGGACACGATCCGGCCGCTGCTGCTGACGCGGCAGGCGATGGAGATGGACGACCCGGCGTACCCGTACAGCTGGCTGGAGTAGCGTCTTGAGTCGGCGGGGTGTCTTCGGTAGAGTGGGGATAGCTGAATCGCTCCGACACTGAAGCAGAGGACTGCCGTCATGCGCGCGGAGGACGTTCTGGCCGAATTACGCCGACAGCCGTTCGTGCCCTTGCTCATCCGCCTCTCGAACGGTCGGGAGTATGTCGTCCGTCATCCCGACCTGGTGTTTGTCGGCCGTTCCTCGCTTAACATCGGCACGACTGCCCCGGACTTGCCTCCCGGCGTGTACGATCGCTACGAGGTCGTCTCACTGCTTCACGTCGCGCAGATTGCTCCTGCCCCGAGCACCCCCGCCGCTCCTGGAGGGAACGGGGCAGGCGGCTGAGTTGCGAGATTCGTCCGGGCCGACCCGTTGCGCTTTCTCGAGCTGCGCGGGTAGAGTGGCGCGTCCGCGGCATTGCTGCTTGACATTCGTCGTCGCATCCGCTCTGCTGGGCAACGTGTCCCAACACCGTCCCTGTCGCGGCAGAGTTCGATCATGCCCATCTCCATCGATTGCCCCTGCGGCAAGCGCCTGCTGGTCAACGAAAATCTCGCCGCCCAGAAGGGCCAGTGTCCTTCGTGCGGCCGGACCCTCGACATCTCCGCCGCGACCGCCCCCGCGGAAGCGCCGCGGGCGCTCCAGGCTGTCGAGGTTCCTTCACCCGAAACCAGCGACCACGGCCCGGCGCCGGCGGACAGGGCAGGACAGCGGCAACAGACGACAGACGGTCGCTGGCTGCCGCCCGCGGAGATGTGTGACCACGGCGGCTCGGCCATCCCCGAGGACGCCGACTTCTTCGTGCCGCCGCCGGCGGCCATCGGTGAGGTCGTCAGCGCTTACACCTCGCTGACAAGGGACGTCCAACCCACGCCCTCGGGCACCCGTGCCGCCTGGGTGGGCGGCGCCGCCTGCGCCGGCGCCCTCGTCGGCATCGTCATCGCCATCGTGGTGCAAAGTCCAGTCCCCCTCGTCCTCTTCGGTCTGCCGCTGGGGTGTATCGGGATGGCCCTCGTCCTGTATGCCACGCGCTTCCGCTACCGCTGCACCTACGTCGGCCGCGAGGGCGTCGCCCGCTTCCGCTGTTCCGGCAGCCGCGGGCAGTTGGACCTCGAGGAAGTGTTCCGCTTCCGCGACGCCGCGGAGGTGCGCGTGAAGCAGGTGAGGCGGTTCGTCAACGGCGTCTACCAGGGCACCGATTACGAGTACGCGTGGAGCGACGTGGCCGGCCTGGCCTGCTACCTCATCAGCGGCACCCACAAGGGCCGGGACAACCCGCCGCCGCCGCGCGACCCCTATCACTACGCCCTGGCCGCCGAGTTGGCGTGGTCCAACTACATGCTCGGCCAGGTTCGGGCGCGGCTGATGATGTCCGGCCCGATCTTCTTCGGACTCGGCGGCGGCGATTGGGTGCGCCTCGGCGAGCGCAAGATCATTCTGTGCCTCAACGGCCAGACCAGCGACTGCGACGCCGACGACATCGAAGAGGTGCGCATCCACCAGGGTTGGTTTCAGGTGCGCCGCAAGGAAGGACGCCCGCGAGGGTTGGTTCTCCTCAACGGGCATCTTCAAATTCCCCTACAGCGGCCTCGGCAACGCCCAGCTCTTCCTGTTCCTGATCGACCGGCTCGTCGGCGTGCGCATTTCGGGATGAGGCGCGGCCCGGTCACACTTCCTCGAATTTCGCCGTGAAATGCCGCAGCGCCTGCGGCTCCTCGATGATCCGCAGGCCGCGGATCCGCTCCCGCTGCCGGAACACTTCGGCCGTCGCCTCGATGACGTAATCGATGTGGCTCTGCGTGTAGACCCGGCGCGGGATCGCCAAGCGCACCAGTTCCATCGGCGGGTGCGACGACTCGCCCGTGTCGGGATCGACCCGGCCGAACATGACGCTGCCGATCTCCACCGCCCGGATGCCGGCGTGCCGGTAGAGAGCGCAGACTAACGCCTGCCCGGGGAACTGCGCCGCTGGGATATGCGAGCAGAAGGCGGCGGCGTCAATGTAGATCGCGTGCCCCCCCGGCGGCTCCACGATCTGCACGCCGGCCCCCAGCAAATGCTCCCCCAGGTACGCGACGCTGCGCAGGCGGTATTGCAGATAATCCTCGTCCAGGACTTCCACGAAGCCTTGCGCCATCGCCTCGAGGTCGCGGCCGGCCAGCCCGCCGTAGGTGACGAACCCTTCTGTCAGGATGAGCAGGTTGTTCGCCCGCTCGGCCAGGCGGTCGTCGCGCATCAGCAGCACGCCGCCGATGTTGACCAGGCCGTCCTTCTTGGCGCTGATGGTCGCCCCGTCGGCCAGGTCGAACATCTCCCGGGCGATGTCGCGGGGCGTGCGCTCCTGTTGGCCCGGCTCACGCTGCTTGATCAGGTAGGCGTTCTCGGCGAAGCGGCAGGCGTCGAGGAACAGCGGAATCGCATACCGTTCGCAAATGGCCCGCACCTCGCGCAGGTTGGCCAGCGACACGGGCTGCCCGCCGCCGCTGTTGTTGGTCACCGTCACCATGCACACCGGCACGCGCTCCGCTCCGACGTCGGCAATCAGCGCCACCAGTTTGCGGGGATCGAGGTTGCCCTTGAAGGGGTGCCGGCTGCGCGGTTGGGTGCCCTCCTCGATGACCAGATCGACCGCCCGGGCCCCGGAGTGCTCGATGTTGGCCCGGGTGGTGTCGAAGTGGTTATTGCTGGGGATCACCTTGTCCGGCCCGCCGATCAGCTCGAAGAGGATGCGCTCGCTGGCCCGTCCCTGGTGCGTCGGCAGGACGTGCGCCATGCCGGTCAGCTCGTGCAGCACGCGCTCGAAGTGATACCAGCTGCGGGCGCCGGCGTACGACTCGTCGCCGCGCATGATGCCGGCCCACTGCTCGCTCGACATGGCCGAGGTGCCGCTGTCGGTCAGCAGGTCGATGATGACGTCCTCGGCCGGCACCTGGAAGACGTTGAAGTGCGCCGTCCGCAAGATGGCCTCGCGCTGCTCGCGCGTCGTTAGCTTGATCGGCTCGACCATCTTGATCTTGAACGGCTCGATGATCGTCTTCACGAAACGACCTCCCGGAATGCGAAAGCCCACGGGCTGCGGCCCGTGGGCTGCGCCGACAGGTCAACGGCCCCCTCAGCGAATCTTGCGCATTTCGGCGCCGCAGCACCGGGGTGAGGGGTTCTCACTCGGCGCCGCGATGATCTTGCCGCAGTCCTCGCACTTGTACGAGGAGATGCTCCGGACTTCCCGCCCGTCCCGCTCGCGCTCCAGTACGGGAGCTTCCGTCACAGGCATGGCCAACCTCCGTTCCAAATGAGACGAACCTACTCTGCGGGGAACCGGAGCGGCCCGAAGCGGGCCGAGGTTCCCTCGCGCTTGCCCTAGTCTAGCACATGCCGTGCCGCGCATCGTAAAGAAGGCGCGATGAGTGCGCGAAGCGCGGCGCCAGGATGCCATCATTCGTCACAAGTAGAGTTTCAGTCAAGAGTTACGGGATCGACCCGTTTAGCGAGGGCGGAGGAGCCAGACCAGCCGTCACGCCGAGCTGAGCAACGCCGGCAAGGAGGCGAGCCGCCGAATCGCCCGCTCGAAAAAAATTTCACCGAATGCCTTGTCAGCCGAATTTCGGCGGCTATAACACACTTTCCCCCCGGCCGAGTGGTCGGGAGGAAAACTCACAGCGGGAGCCGAGAAGTCGCTCCCGTGAGAGGCAGTCAGGAAAGAAGAAGTGGCGAATCTTTTTTCGAGTCGCCACGTCTAACTTCCCTGACTGATTGGCCGGCTGCGAAATGCCGGCCGACTGTTCTTTGACAATTAGGCAGCGATAAGAGTCAAATGAAGTCGTACGTGGTCGGCGTGAGCCGGCCGCGACACGGTTTCACAAGCGATCTCTGCATGAGCCCGAGAGAAGCGAGGATCGTTACTTCGGCCCCCCGTCGTTCCACAGCGAACGGCGCCGGGGCCACGGTAGCAGCCTTTGGCGACCGGGGCCGGCGGCGCGCGAGCGACCGGCGGGCCCGGGGTCAATGCGGCCAAGCTACTAAGGGCGTGTGGGGGATGTCTTGGCGCCAGGAGGCGATGAAGGGCGCGGAAGACTGCGATAAGTCCGGGGGAGCCGTCAAACGGGCGTTGATCCCGGAATTCCCGAATTATCACGGGCTGAATCCATAGGCCCGTGAGGCGAACCCGGGGAACTGAAACATCTCAGTACCCGGAGGAAAAGAAAGAAACCTCGACTCCGTCAGTAGCGGCGAGCGAACGCGGAAGAGCCCAAACCACCCGGACTCGTCCGGGTGGGGTTGTAGGACCGGCACTTAGTCCCCTTGTAACCTAGCGGAAGCGGCCTGGAAAGGCCCACCACAGCGGGTGATAGTCCCGTACGCGGCAGGCGAAGGGGGATGAGCCGGCACCTGAGTAGGACCCAACACGTGAAAGTGGGTCCGAATCCGCGGGGCCCATCCCGCAAGGCTAAGTACTCCCTGGCGACCGATAGCGAACGAGTAGCGCGAGCGAACGATGGGAAGAACCCCTACGAGGGGAGGATAGTGAACCTGAAACCACACGCCTACAAGCGGTCGGAGCCCTATGCCCCGCAAGGGGAAGGGGTGACGGCGTGCCTTTTGCATAATGATCCGGCGACTTACTGTCACTGGCCAGGTTAAGCGCCTCTGGCGCGGAGCCGAAGCGAAAGCGAGTCCGAATAGGGCGTTCAGTCAGCGGCAGTAGACGCGAAACCACGTGACCTACGCATGGGCAGGTTGAAGTGGGGGTAATACCCCATGGAGGACTGAACTCATTAGTGTTGAAAAACTATGGGATGACCTGTGTGGAGGATTGAAAGTATCATCAAACGTGGAGATAGCTCGTTCTCTCCGAAATAACTTTAGGGTTAACGTCTCAGTAGTTGCACGCGGGGGTAGAGCGACTGAATCGGAAAGGGGGCCTACCCGGCTACCCTTCCGAACCAAACTCCGAATACCGCGTGACCAAGCTGGGGCAGCTAGACGGCGGGGGATAAGCTTCGTCGTCGAGAGGGGAACAACCCAGACCGCCCGCTAAGGTCCCCGAGCCATGCTCAGTGCGAAAGGAAGTTGGCCTCCCGTGACAGCCAGGATGTTGGCTTAGAAGCAGCCACCATTTCAAAAGTGCGTAATAGCTTACTGGTCGAGGGGGCCTGCGCCGATAATGAACGGGACTAAGCATGGCACCGAAGCGGCGGGTAAGCAGCAATGCTTACGGTAGGAGAGCGTCGTGCGTTAGGGCGAAGGGGTACGGACAACGAACCCTGGACGAAGCACGAGTGATCATGCCGGAACGAGTAACGATAAAACGGGTGAGAATCCCGTTCGCCGAAAGCCTAAGGTTTCCTGGGGAAGGTAAATCCGCCCAGGGTTAGTCGGACCCTAAGGCAAGGCCGAAAGGCGTAGTCGATGGACGGCAGGTTAATATTCCTGCACCCGTCCTGGGGACAAATCGGAGGACGCTTCGCGGAACGAGAGCGGCCCGCCAGTCGTGGCCGTCCCGCAAGGGCGAGGGCATTTATGACCCCGAAGTCTCAGGAGGCGAAGTCGAGAAAAGCCCCGAGGAGGTTGAACCAGGCGGCCCGTACTAAAACTGACACAGGTAGGCGAGAAGAATATTCTCAGGCGCTCGAGAGAACGCTGGCGAAGGAACTCGGCAAATTAACCCCGTAACTTCGGGATAAGGGGTGCCCTTGTGTGTGTCAAAGCACGCGGGGGCCGCAGTGAAAGGGGTCTGGCGACTGTTTACTAAAAACACAGGTCTCTGCGAACTCGTAAGAGGAGGTATAGAGACTGACGCCTGCCCGGTGCCGGTAAGTTAAGGAAGGGGGTTAGCGGGGGCAACCCCGTGAAGCTCGCAACCGAAGCTCCGGTAAACGGCGGCCGTAACTATGACGGTCCTAAGGTAGCGAAGTTCCTTGTCGGGTAAGTTCCGACCTGCATGAATGGCGTAACGACCGGACCACTGTCTCCGCCAGCGACTCGGTGAAACTGTAGTCGTCGTGAAGATGCGACGTACCCGCAGCTAGACGGAAAGACCCCGTGAACCTTTACTGTAGCTTAGTATTGGGCTTAGGCCCAACATGCGTAGCGTAGCTGGGAGGCCGTGAGCCGCGTATTCCGATACGCGGGGAGCCGCACCTTGAAACACCAGCCTTGTTGTGCTTGAGTTCTAACCCCGACCCGTGAATCCGGGCGGCGGACAGTGCTAAGTGGGCAGTTTGATTGGGGCGATCTCCTCCTAAAAGGTAACGGAGGAGTCCAAAGGTACCCTCAGCCCGGTCGGCAATCGGGCGACGAGCGTAAAGGTAGAAGGGTGCTTGACTGCGAGACCGATGGGTCGAGCAGGGACGAAAGTCGGGCTTAGTGATCCGGCGATCCCGCATGGCAGGGTCGTCGCTCAACAGATAAAAGGTACTCCGGGGATAACAGGCTTATCTCCTCTGAGCGTTCACAGCGGCGAGGAGGTTTGGCACCTCGATGTCGGCTCATCGCATCCTGGGGGTGGAGAAGCTCCCAAGGGTTTGGCTGTTCGCCAATGAAAGCGGTACGTGAGCTGGGTTTAGACCGTCGTGAGACAGGTCGGTCCCTATCTGCTGCGGGCGGAGGAGACTTGAGCGGCTTTCTCCCTAGTACGAGAGGACTGGGAGGGACGTACCTCTGGTGTGCCAGTTGTCGCGCTAGCGGCAGCGCTGGGTAGCTACGTACGGCCCGGATAAACGCTGAAGGCATCTAAGCGTGAAACCCACCGCGAGACGAGGTCTCCGGCCCCGCAAGGGGCGAAGGCTCCTGGAAGACCACCAGGTCGATAGGCCGGGTGTGTAAGGGTGGCAACACCCTCAGCTAACCGGTACTAACAGCCGAGCGCTTGACCGCATTGATCCTCGGCCCGGCGCCGCGAGTGCGCCGGCCCCCGGGGTCGTGCAGAGACGACCCTTATCGCTGCCTTCTTGATACACGAGAAGCATTCCGGTGAGCAGACCCGGATGGCCACACCCGTTCCCATCCCGAACACGGCCGTTAAGCATCCGGGGCCGATGGTAGTGCGAATAGCGCGAGAGTAGGTCATCGCCGGGAATTGTCGAACGCCCCCGAGGGGAGACCCTCGGGGGCGTTCTCGTTTTGCCTCCTGCGTTCGCGTCTGACCGGCCAATCGCTCTTCCGGTTCACGAGCCGCAAGAACCTCCGTCCGTGTAATCGACGTCGAACTCGTCCGACGCCACGAAGCGGCCGAAGCGGAGGGCGAAGTCCACGTCCGTCACGGCGACGCTGCCCCGAGTGATCGGGATGGTGAGCGAACTCACCGAGGTCTGCGCGAAGCCGGACGGCAGGATCAGTACCACGTTGTACGACCCCGTCGCACTGACCCCCGACGCGATTTCCGCGTTGCCCGAGGGGCCGCTCAATTGGTTGAAGCTGTAGAAGCCCTGCCGGTCCGTCACGGTCGTGGCCAGGATGTCGCCGCTGGCGTCCTCCAGCCGGACCGTGAGGCCGCCCAGTCCCCTCCCTTGCAATGTGCCGCGGCCGCCGGTCCCGCCGCTGAGGAGCACGCGGCCGCTGATCGACGCCTGGAAGAGGAAGACGTCTCGCTGCAGGTTCGTGACGCCGCTGTTGGCCTCGATGACCTGGGCCAGCGTGTCGCCCTGCTCGAGGACCTTCAGTTCGGCCGGGCTCCACTGCTCGTTCAGGTAGAAGAAGCGGTCACCATCCCTGAGACGTGTGAACTGATTGACCATGATCCTCTGGAACAAGGGCCCCACGCCGGAGCCGGCGACCGTATCCTCGGCCAGGCCGCCCTCGAAGGCGTCGATGTTGTTGACGTTGCCGTAGGCCTCCTGCAGCTCCTGCTGGACCTGAACGTTGCTGGTGATCTGCGCGAAGCTGGTCACGACCGGAAGTCCCAGGGCGGCACGGACCTGGTTGTAGGATCCGATGCCGTGATCCCTGGCCCTCTCGACGTCGAGAGCGATGAGGTCCTGGCCGCCACCGACGCCGGGCACGACCTCGTTGAAGAGCAGGTCCCGGACCTCGTTGATGGCCATCACGTCCTCGGCTTGGGCGTCGTTGCTGGCGTCGGCCTTCAGGACGGGACCGATGTCCGTGGAGGTCAATCCGGTGATCGGATCGGTGGTCATCGGCTGGCCTTGGCCATTGAGGAGGTTCGGGTCGAAGAAGTCCTCGTTCAGAGGTACAGAGGCTGCCACCGACTGGCCGTCGTTGCCTTCCCGCCCGATCTCGTTGCTGAGGAGGCTGTGGCCGAAGCGGAAGGCCACCGTGGAAAACTCGTTGGCGATGGTGGCGTTGACGTTCGGGTTGTAGCCGGTGTAGGCCGGCAGGGCACCGGAACCGAGTACCGCGGGAATCCATTCGTTGTAGATGATGCTCTGATACTCGGCGATGTTGATCTTCCGGGCCTCCTGGAAGAGGTGCTCGTCATTCCAGGTGGGATTCTCCTGGTGGAGTTCACTGGCGATCCGGTTGTGGTTGTCCAGGAAGAGCACCTGGAGGGCAGTCAGTTCCAGGTTCTCGTTGCCGCGCTGGTCGCCCGTGACGAACATGTCGGACTCAGGCAAAGGCCCGTCGTCGGCCATGCCGCCCACGGAGGCGTTGATGGCGGCCAGCTGCGCCGGCGTGAAGTAGGTGGTGTTGTCGAGGGGCGGCAGGCCGCCCGGACTCGTCTTCATCTGGCCGCCGACGAAGGTCCGCAAGGCGTTGTCGGTCGCCAGGTCGGAGCCGTAGACCTGGGACAGGTCCAGGTACGAAGTGATGGCGTTGATGTCCTGGGCCGGATTGCCGGGTCCGGTGCCGGTCGCCGGATCGGTCTGAGACCGATTGAACGCCAGCGGGGTGTCGTTCGGCCCGCCGATCGGGTCGCCGGACGGCACCGCGATGGGTTCCGAGGTCCCGTTGTCGAGGGTCAGATCCATGTCGTGATCCATGAATTGACCGAAGGCGTAGGCGAAGTCGGACAACGATTGCTGGTTGACGGTCTGGACGTTCTGGGACGGGTCGGCGGGATCGGCCTGGTTGTTGACGATGTCCGAGATGAGGCGAGCACTGGGGTCCTGGGGCAGCGATGGGGCATCAACCCCGTCGGCGTACTCGGCAGGGGTAAGGCGGATCAAGTCGGTGCCGGCGGTGCCCGCGGTCGGGTTGGCGACGTTGTTGCCGACCTCGTTGATCGGGCGGTAGCCGGTGACGCTGGGCACGCAGCGTGCCTCCAGCAGTTCGACCTGGAGTCGAGGGGCCTGCGGGCGGCGCCGGCGATGGGACGTGCGGGATGGGCCTGCGGTGCGCTTCTTCACGATGTGCCTCCTTTGACGATAGCAGATGGGTCATCCGCCCGGCCGGTGCGCGGCGCGGACCGGGCGGCCAGTTCGTTCAGAGAGGACGGTGACGGGCGAACGACGGACCGCGGCCCGGCGCGCACGATGATGGGGGTGCTCGCCGGAGGGGAATAAATGGGCCCGAGCAGCCGGGGTCATCACTCAACTAACGTCCGCCGTTCGCAATCACTTTACGTCAGAAAATAGAGAACTGCAGAGATTTGATGAAACGGACGAAAGGGCCGACGCGACCCACGAGCCGTGACGGTCAGAAATGTTCAACTCGGAGGGAGCGGGACGGCCGCCGTCGCGTCTGTATTACAGTCGCGAGGATGCGTGCCGTGACTCTGACCGATCGTGAGATCGCCTGTCGGGCCGGGGAGGGAGACGTCCCTGCCTTCGTGCAGTTCGTCGGGCGCTACCGCGCGCCGCTGATCAGCTACGTCTACGGACTAACCGGGCAGCGCGACGACGCCGAGGAGATGGCCCAGGAAGCCTTCTGCCGCGCCTGGGAGAAGCTGCCGACGCTGCGGCAGCCCCAGCGCCTCGTGAGCTTCCTGTACCGCATCGCCCACAACCTCGCCGTGTCGGAGGGGCGCCGGCCGCGTCCCGTCACCCTCCCCGCCGAGCCCGCCGCCGACCCGCCGCGTGATGACCCCGGGGCCGACGTCCACCGTGCCGTGGCGCACCTCTCGGACGAGCATCGTGTTGTCGTGTCGCTGCGCCACTTCGCCGGCCTGTCGCACGAGGAGATCGCCCGTGCCCTGGGTGTGCCGGCCGGCACCGTGCGCAGCCGCCTGTCGCGCGCCTACGACCGGCTGCGGCCGCTGTTGGCCCACCTGTTGGAGGACTGACCGTGACCCCCGAACCCGACCCGCTGGAGCCGCTGCTCGACGCCGCCGGCCGCTCCACCCAGCCGGCCGACCCCGCCTGGGACCACTTGCCCCAGCGCCTGGCGCAAACGCCGCAGCAGCGCCGTCGCCGCCGCCTCTGGTGGCTCGCCCCGCCCGCCGCCGCGGCAGCCGCCGCCGTGGTCTTCCTCGCCCTCTGGCGCTTCACGCCGCCGGTCCAGGCCGATTCGCCCCCCATCGAGGTCAAGCGCCTCGACGTGGACCTGACCGTCCTCGGCGCCGCCGACCAGGACGAGGCCACGCTGTACATGCCGCTGCTGCGCCTCGGCCCGTTCACCGTCGGCGGCGCCCCCCTCACGCCGCGCCGCACCGGCCAGGCGCTGGTCAAGGACCATCGCCTCATCCTCAATCTCCAGAAAGGCGACAACGTCGTCCGCTTCAGCGACGTGGCCGCCACCATCGACCCGACCAGCGTGCGCTTCGTCAGCACCACCGACCCCGTCGGCACACAGGTGATCGAGCAGAACTTCGAGTACGACCTGGTTAACGCTGACGCCCTGCTGCACCGCTACATCGACAAGGAAATCACCTGCGTCGGCCGCGACGGTCGCGAGACGACCGGCTACCTGACGGCGCACGACCCGGAGAACGTCGTCCTGGCCTCGGCCCCGCCCGATCCCGCGCGGCAGAAGCCGCGCGAGACGCAGGTGCTGCCGCGGCGCACCCTGCAAGCGATCCGGCTGAAGGAGGTGCCCGCCGACCTGCTCGTCAAGCCGACGCTGGTGTGGAAACTGCATGCCGACAAGCCCGGCCAGCACGACACGACGGTCAGCTACCTGTGCGGCTTCGTCAAGTGGAGCGCCGATTACGTCGCCCTCGTGACGCCGGGGGTGGCGGGCCAACCCGACCTGCTCGACCTGACCGGCTGGGTGACGCTCAACAACGAGAGCGGGACGACCTACGAGAAGGCGGGCTTGAAGCTGATCGCCGGCGACGTCAACCGCGTCCGCGACCCCTGGGCGCCGCTCCTCCCGCAGGCATGGGGCCACGCCCTCCCGAGTTCTGGCCCTTGGGGGGGAAGGGGCGGCGGCGTGCCGAAGGAGTTGGTCGAGAAGTCGTTCTTCGAGTACCACCTGTACACCCTGACGGCCCCGACCACCGTGCGCGACCAGGAGACGAAGCAGCTGAAGCTGCTTGGGCAGACCGGCGTGAAGGCCCAACGGCGGTACGTCTTCGACCCGTACCGCGACGGCAGCCAAAACCTCGCCGTGGAGCTGGTCGCCCGGAACGAGAAGGAGAATCACCTCGGCGTGCCCTTGCCGAAGGGGCGCATCACCTTCGAGGAGATCGACGCCGACGGCGAAGCGGCCGTGACCGGGCACACCGAGATCGACCACACCCCGGTCAAGGAGGAGTTGACGCTGCGCCACGGGCACGCCTTCGACGTGGTCGGCGAATTCAAGCAAGTCGATCCGACGCACTTCGAGATGCGCCTGCGCAACCACAAAACAACGGACGTCCAGGTCCGGGCGGTCGGTCGCATCCAGCTGGGCCAGAAGGTGGCCGAGAGTTCGCTTCCCTTCGTGATGCACGACGCAACGACGGCCCACTTCGACTTCCCGCTGCGAGCCAACGCCCAGCAAGTCATCCGCTACACGATCGAAGGCAAGCCGGAAATCCCAGGAGCAATCCCATGAACCGATGGCTCATCGTCGGTGTCGGGTTGGGCCTCGCCGGCCTGGCCCTGGCGGCCGACCCCCCGAAGAAACCCACCGACAAACCGCTGCCCGTCGTCGCCGAGGCCGAGCGCGGCGAGGGCGTCAGCCTGACCGTCTACAACCAGAACTTCGTCGTCGTCAAGGAACGGCGCTTCATGGACCTCAAACAGGGGCGCTCCCTGGTGCGCTTCCGCGACGTGGCCGCCACCATCGAGCCGGACACCGTCCAGTTCTCGCCGCTGCGGCAGCCCGACCTGGCTCGCGTCGTGGAGCAGAACTACGAGTTCGACCTCGTCAGCGCCGACAAGCTGCTCGACAGGTACATCGACCGCGACATCGGCATCGTGACGCAGGACGGCGAAGTCCTCAACGGCACCCTCCTCAGCTTCGACCCCAATCAGTTGGTGCTGAAGACCGCGAAAGGCATCGATCTGCTGCCGCGCGCGGGCAACGTCAAGGACGTGCGCTTCTCGGCCCTGCCGGGCGGCTTGCTGACGCGCCCCACGCTGGTCTGGCAGCTCGACGCGAAGAAGGACGGCAAGGAGTTGGTCAAGGTGGCCTACCGGGCGCGCGCCATGAGCTGGCGCGTGGACTACCGGGCGCGCGTCAACCAGGCCGGCGACAAGATGGACCTCGGCGGCTGGGTAACAGTGACGAACAACACCGGCACCACCTTCAAGGACGCCCAGGTGAAGCTCCTGGCCGGCGACGTGAACCTGATCGAAGAGGGGAGACGCGCCGGAATAGATGTCATCGACGATCGGGAGAAGGACGCTAAAGAGAAGCCCGCCTTCATCGAGAAGTCCTTCGCCGACTACCACCTCTACGAGCTGGGGCGGCCGGCGACGCTCAAGAGTGCCGAGACGAAGCAGATCGAGCTGCTCGACGTGGCCAACGTCCCCGTCGAGCGCCGCTACGAGCTGCGCCCCGGCGAGGCGAAGGTGGCCGTCGTCCTCCGCTTCAAGAACGCGGAAGAGGTCGCCAAGGGGCTCGGCATTCCGCTGCCGAAGGGGCCGGTGCGCGTCTTCCAGCGCGACGCCGACGGCGAACTGGAACTGGCCGGCACCGACGCCATCGACCACACGCCGAAGGACGAAACGCTGAACGTCCGCCTCGGCTACGCCTTCGACCTGGCCGGCGAGCGCAAGCAACTCGCCCAGCGCAACGGCCCCAACTGGAACGAACAGGACTGGGAAATCAAGCTGCGCAACCACAAGCCCGAGGCGGTCAAGATCGAGGTGGGCGAGGCGATCAACGGCAGCTCTGCCAACTGGACCATGCTCAAGGAAAGCCGGACGCACGTCGTCCGCGACGTGAACACGCTGGTTTACACCGTCGAACTGAAGGCGAACTCCGAGGCGACGGTGACGTACTCGATCCGGTATCAGTGGTAATAATCGCTGACGCGATTTATCGTTTCGCGAAACGATAAATCTGAAAGGACCCCTTCCCATGAAGCGCTATCGCTCCCTCGCCCTGCTCCTCGCCGCGGCGGCGCTGGTCGCCGTGGGCACCGGCCTCGCCGCCCCGGAGAAGCCGGCCGCCCCGCCCGACGACAAGCCGCGGCCCGACGACAAGCCCGGCGTCCACCTGACCATCTACAACGACAATTACGCCCTCGTCAAGGACCGGCGCGAGCTGCCCGACGTCTTCAAGGCGGGCGTCAACGTGATCCAGTTCCGCGACGTGGCCGCCACCCTCGACCCGACCAGCGTCCATTTCCGCTCCCTCACCGACCCGTCCGCCCAGGTGACCGAGCAGAACTACGAGTTCGACCTGGTTAGCGCCGACAAGCTCCTGCAAAAGTACATCGACCAGAAGATCACCGCCCACACCAAGGACGGCAAGAGCTACGAGGGGACGCTCCTCAGCTTCGACCCCCAGCGCCTGGTCATCGCCGAGGACCGCGAGAAGGGGCCGATCTTCATGGTCGAGCGCGGCGACAACATCAAGCGCATCGCCTTTCCGCAGCTGCCCGACGGCCTGCTCACGCGCCCCACCCTCGTCTGGGAGGTCGAGGCGAAGAAGCCCGGCAAGCACGTCGTCGAGGTCTCCTACATCGCCAACAGCATCCGCTGGCGGGCCGACTACAACGTCGTCCTCAACGAGGGCGACACGCAGGCCGACGTCTCCGGCTGGGTGACGGTCGAGAACAGCACCGGCACCGCCTTCGACAAGGCCCGCGTCAAGCTCCTGGCCGGCGACCCCAAGCCCGACTACGAACACATGCCCTACGGTTACGGGCCGTCCTACTACAAGCTGGTGGAGACGCAGGCGCCGAGCAACCGCATCGGCAACGACCCCAGCCGGGCCTTCGGCGACTACCGCGTGTACACCCTGCCCGAGCCGACGACCGTCGGCAACAACCAGGTCAAGCAGGTGGAGCTGATCAAGGCGGCCAGCGTGCCGGTCACCAAGACATACCTCTACGACGGCGCCAAGCTGACCTGGTATCGCTACGGCTACTATTTCGACCCGGGTTACGGCCGCGAGTCGAACAAGAAGGTCAACGTGATCGTCGAGATCGAGAACCGCGCCGACAAGCACCTGGGCATCGCCTTGCCCAAGGGCAAGTGCCGGGCGTACAAGAAGGACGCCGACGGCGCCCTGGAATTCATCGGCGAGGACGCCATCGACCACACCGCCCGCGACGAGCGCCTGGCCCTGTACATCGGCGACGCCTTCGACGTCGTCGGCGAGCGCAAGCAAACCGCCTTCCAGAAGATCAACGACCACGAATTCACGGAGTCGTTCGAGATCAAGGTGCGCAACCACAAGAAGGAGGCCGTCACGGTCAAGGTGCTGGAGAAGATGTACCGCAGTGCCGACTGGGACGTGACGGCCAAGTCGCACGACTTCGAGAAGCTCGACGTGCGGACGGTCGTGTTCCCGATGAAGGTCGAGCCCGACAAGGAGGTCACGGTGACGTACACGGTGCATTACCGGTGGTGAGTTGGGCCGCTTGCGGCTTAGCGTTCGCGCGATTTATCGTTTCGCGAAACGATAAATCGCGCGAACGCTAAACCGCAAGCGGCTTTGGCGCGACCGCTTGACTCCTCGCCGCGACAACGGC
>Ga0209517_10001981_pt1 | contig 29895 bp, 19 predicted proteins | sample PeaSoiMetSII2010_FD_187695 | JGI IMG/M metagenome (GOLD analysis project Ga0209517, IMG submission 187695) | Peat soil microbial communities from Weissenstadt, Germany - SII-2010 (SPAdes) (version 2) | ecosystem: Environmental > Terrestrial > Soil > Wetlands > Peat | place: Germany...
CCCCGGGTCCCAGGTCGGTTATGACTAGATGGTTGCATTGTCTCTTTACCATCGCCGGACTTTCACCGGCTGGACTGGCAGCCTTATGGGCTGCGAGCTAATCCTCGCTGATGAACGCTAATGGGGCCGGGAAAAGGGGCACGGGGATTCACCGCCGCCGGGAGATCCAGATGAGTTATGGGCAGACGGATGCGGACCCGGAGATGCGTGATTTTGGGAACCTCCCGGCCGAGAACGCATGCTTCCAACCCTGATTTAGTTTGATTTAGTTTGATTTCTGGGGGGGGCTGGCCTCGGGGATGGCTGGAAGCGCCCTCCAACGTCGATACCTCCGAGGCTCTGAGGCGCGGGTGCTGCCGCCTAAAGGCGGCGTTTAAAGCGCGAGCGTGCCAGCCAAACGCGTGTCCGAGACCCAGGGAAACGTGATTTCGGGGGCTTCTGGCCTGAGGAGGTGTGCTTCCAACCCTGATTTAGTTTGATTTAGTTTGATTTCTGGGGCATCCGGCCTCCGGGACGGCTCGAAGCGCCCTCCAACTTCGATACCTCTAGGCTCTGAGGCGCGGGTGCTGCCGCCTAAAACAGGATCATGGCGGGACGGAATCATTAGGGCTTCAACGCTCATGCCCGGGTAATCCCGGAACGCCGCCTTCAGGCGCCTTCAGGCGGCAGCAGCGCCGGGCCAACGGCCCTCCTCCGGTTCCCACCATCATCCATGCTCTTGGTTGAGAGTGCCCCTGGTGTGCCGTTCAGGCTATAGGCAGTGACCGTGATGGTATAAGGGTAGCCGGGCCACAGACCCGTGGCTGTTGAAGTTGCGCTGGCAAATGCGCCGAGGGTGCCTTCGCGAGCCGTGCGGGAAATTCCTTGACCGCTGGGCGGAGGGTGCCAATAATGCGTCATGCTCCAAAAAGGGGCGGGAAAGGAAAGCAAATGAAAGTATTGGCTTGTGTGACATTTGGAGAAAGAACAGTTCAAACCGCTTGGGAAGCTGCTGGCGAGGAGGATGACCCGTACCTCGTGGTTCGCGAATTTGATGACGGCACTTTACTGGCAATACCACTGAGCTCTTCAAGGCTTCAAGAATTAAACGGCCTCGCAGTCGCCGACAAGGCGTATTTAGGAGACGTCAATGTGACAAATGCGGTGTTGATCACAAGGACAACGGCATGACCCGTAGAAATCATCCAACTCTCCGTTGCGCACAACTCTCCGCCCATTAGACTCTCGACCAAATGACTGATCTCGCGCCCCTTTGGAAGCAACTTCCGCTTCATTGCCCACGAGACCGATTTTGCCAGAATATCTACCAGATTTGCCCCGCCTGGGCGCATTCCCCTTCCGCCGCTCACAGCATCCTCGCGCACCTGGGAATCTAAACGGAAAACAGCGACAAGACCCCTTAGTATTGATTTTGCAAGGTGGTGCCAGAGGAGGGATTTGAACCCCCGACCAAAGGCTTATGAGTCCTCTGCTCTACCCCTGAGCTACTCTGGCAACCGTATCATTTGCAATGACTTACGCTGGAACTGGTGTCGGTCATTTGACGTTGTGCTAGTAGTTGTGCTAGTGCCGTGCAAGCTAATGCAACACCAAGCAACGCTCAAACTGGCGGTCAACGTCAACACGGCGGCGGACGATACTCCAAGGTCTTTGACCAGCGCAAGCGAAGAATACGGGGCTTGTGGGAGCGCAATGGCACTTACTACGCGCAACTGACAGTGGTTGACGAAAACACGGGGAAGAAAATCGTTCGCCGCACACGTTTGGAGGACGCGGACGGCACCCCAGTCGGCACCGCGGCCGCTCCAGTGCGAGTTGGGGGTCTCGCGACCGAAGGAAACCATGTCACCCAGAATCGCACGGTTTCGGTCGCGCCAACCGCGCCAAAATACCCAGGCAGACGCGAGAATTATCCCGCTCCATCCAACAGGGTGTCATGCTGGGGCTGATGGAAGAGGATAATTTGGGGCGGTTTGTTACGTTGGAAGGGAAGCTAATGTTTTATGAACGCCAGCCGATACCCTAGAATGAGGCCTTGGATGCCCTTGAGCGCGGTTTGCTTTGCGGCTGTTGCCGGGTTGGCGGAAACGAACCCTGTTTGCTTGGCTGTGGTCTCATTCTCGGCTCCGGCGGGAAATCAAGGCCTGCAAAACGCCGCCACGATACTGCCCGATCTTCTCACCTCGTCATTGTCTAAAGACAACCGTTCCCTGCTCGTCGAGCGCGACAGGATAAATGCCCTTTGGAACGAGTGGCATTTGACCGAAGCCGGCCTAACCTCAGCCGACACTGTTGCGAAGCTTGGAAAGGCCCTGACCTGCGACTGGTTGGTTGGCGGCTGGCTCGTGCAAACGAGGACCGGCCCCCAAATGTGGGTGAAGGTCATCGAAACCCAAAGCAGTCTGGTGCTGGACTTGCAGGCGATGGCTTATGACCCGGCCGAGTTTGCGGCGACTGCCCGAGCGGTTGCCGATTCTCTGGCCTAGGCCAGGCAGGATCGACATGATCCTCGTTTACAAAGGCGATGTTTTCTTGATCGGAGACGACCTGCATTCGGACTGCTATGTCTTGTACCATTGGCCCAAGCCGGCTTATCCTGAGACTCTCGCGAGCCAACCTCCCCATCAGCCGAGATAATTCCAGGAGCCCTGAGCAGCCTACGCGCCATGTTTACAGGCGGGGGAACAGCCGTCCTCAATGGTCCAGGGCCGAGGTACGTGAGTTACGGTAATGTTTCGCACAGGTATAGTTCGATCGCCCGTCCCAATCCCTGCCCGACGGACCGATAGCCGCTGGTCGTGCTGGCGGGGGCATTCCAAGGGACCTCCAGCGTCAGTGCTACGGTCTGCGGATTGGCGTGTTCATAAACCCACGGACAGGTCAGGCTATGCCACGCGGTTTGCCACCGGTCCTCCTTGCCCGGGCCATCCCAGATGAGCTGCCCCGCGATCGGCATGGGGGCCTCAATTTCGCGGATGGCTGCCCGAATGAACCGCTCCTGATTGTGCGCCGCCAAAGCGCTCAGATAATTGGTGGGTGTGACCCACAACTGGCAATCACGCGCTTTGGCGTTCGGATTGTGCAAATCTATCAACAGCGCCATCCGGTTCTCTTTGACCGAGGCCAAGATGCGCTGTTGCACCGCCGCGACCTCCGGATAATGCGCCGTGGCACTCCAATCCTCATTGTGATCCCGGGGGATACTTTCCTTGCCCCCATCCCCGGTAACCACCCGATCTCCATCCATGACCGGCACGACGAAGACCTCGGCTTGCGACCGCAACCGCGCCGCTCGCTTATCTTCGCTTAACAACCATTCGGCGAACCCGAAGCCCACCCAAGTGCCCCCCACCTCCCAGGCGTGTTGTCGCGCCATCACCCAGACGACGGGCCTGCGCGACGCCGGCAGGTCTCCCTCACTGACTTGAAGGACCGGCACCGGCCGATTGCCGAGCGAGCGCGCCAGCATGAAATACTTGGCGCAGGAATGGTCTCGCACCGCGTCCCGCGCAAAACTCCACGCGTCGCTCAACGTGAACGGCGGTCCCCAGGCCAGCCAAAGGCTTGGCGCTTCCGGTTGGATACGATAGCTCATTTCATTCCCCCGGCGTTCGCCAAACGGCGTCTGCCCCCAGGCCACGCCGTTTGTTGAAATCGCCGCCCGGGCCGGCAAGGACCAATCGGCTCCCAGCTTCTGATGTTTGGCTCCGCCTTCGGAGCTGCCCACCGAAGTGTTGGCGATTACCTGCACGACCAGCGGCCGGGCAACATCAATGCCCTTGAGCCGCAGATACCACCAGCACGGCCAGCCGCGTTCGACCTTGCCACCCGGCGTGATGCGAATCGTCTGAGTATCTGGATCCAGCGCCAATACGTTGGCGGACGCCCCTTCGAAGTTAGTCACAACCGTCAGCGCGGCTTGCGCACCGCGGCTCGCCTCGGGTTTGGTCGCCACCTCGGCTGGCGCGCCGATGGAAGATCTTTGCAGCACCAGGCAAAGGACCAGCAGAATCATCTGAATCTGAGCGGGCATAAGCCGATGGTTCTCGCGTTGGACGCTAACGACGTAATCGCCGGTTTTCGTTAATTGTATAAACCGTTATTCCAATTGGGACTTGTTGGAATTGCCTGGAGCACGGGCTGGCCGAACGACAAGCGAGGCCCGCAGTTCATTCTGCTGCTCTTGAGGCATTGAACTCGTCATTACCGGGTGAGTCCTCTGCTCTGAGCTACTCTGGCATTCCCGTTAATTCCCTCCAGTTTGGTGCGGAATGGGCCGTGCTGTCAAGATTCGCCCCCCGGCCTCCCCGGCCTCCGGCTTGGCCGCCTGAGCGCATTTTTCGTTGACATCGGGGAACAATTAGCCCATAATCCCTCACGCAATGAGGAACTCGGGACCGAATGATGAGGTTGCGGGCGGGCGCGCGCAGAACTCATCATGAAAAACAAGGTGCCACACGGCCCCTTGTCGCTGCAACTCGTTCGCCTCAAGTCCCCTGCAGAGTGGACCCTTAAAAAGGAGGGCTTGGCCTTCGTATTTCCCAACGCGGGTTGCGGGAAATACTTTGTCGGTCCGGTAGCCCGGCGGCTCGCGCCGGGGGATGTGCTCGTCTCGGAGGCGTGCAAGGGCGTTAAGCTTTCCGCCTCCGACTCAGCCGCGCTGGTTTTTTCCTGCTTCCTAATCCGCATCGAGCACCTGTTCCCCTTATTTGGCGCGCAAGAGGTGTCTTTCCTGAGAGCTGTCGTGCAAGGGTTGGGCCGGCCCAAAGCGTTCCCAGCCTCTGGTTCTCTTGCCAAACAGTGTCATCAATTGCTCAGCGGGCTCTCGACTGATTACAACCTCGAACACCGGAGCCAACTGCTCCGCGTCGCCTCCCGCATCCTCGCCGAAGAATTCAAAACCGCGCAACAGGAGCGCGTCCGATCTATTCGCACGCAGGACGAAATGATCCAGGTGCTGGCCAACGTTCGGAGGGACGAACTTCCGCCCACTTTGATCACCGCCTTGGCGGTCAGGTTCGGTTGCACCCAGCGCCATCTGAACCGTTTATTTCACCAGCACCTCGGCATCTCGGTGTCTGCGCTCAGGATGCAACTGCGCCTGATGAAAGCGCTATCCTTGCTGCGAGATCCCCACGCCAAAGTTTTGACCGTGGCCGAGCAATGCAGCTTTCACCACCTGGGACTCTTCACCGCGTGCTTCAAACGGCGGTTCCGGATCACCCCCGGCCGCTGGCGCGATAAGGTTTCCCAAGTTGAAACCGGTCCACCCAGCCACGCGAACATACCTCAAGCCTGTATCCTACTCCGCTGCCGGCTTTGCCCGAGGGAAAACAATTCCCCGGCGTCCTGCGGCCAAGCCCCATCCGAGGTTCCCCAGTCTGTTCCCGGGTCCTAGCCCGTCCGAGCCTGGATATTTCGTAGAGTGTTACACTCCGTAGGGAGAGGCTCCTGCCGAGCCGCTTGCACAAAGGCTCGGCAGGAGCCTCGCGCTGCCGGGGTATGGAATGTCCGGGCCTACGGTGCGAGCTTGGCCCGCAAGGCTTGAGCGGCGCGCGCGGCCAATTCATTAGTGGGGCTGAGACGGAGCACTTCTTGGAATTGCTCCAGTGCTTCGTCGTTGCGACCTTCGTTCATCAAAGCCCTTCCCAGGTTCAGCCGTGCTTCCAGCAGATCGGGCAGCAGCCGCACGGCCTCGCGAAATTGTTCTTCGGCTACCACGGACTTGCCCTGGCGTCCCAGCTCGAGACCGTAGCGAAAGCGTGCCAAACCGGAATCCGGCGCCAAGCGCACCGCTTCGGCGTAACGGGCCGCCGCTTCAGGATGTCGGCCAAGCGCGGCCAGGTTCAGGCCGGTTTCAAGATTCAACTGTGCGTCTCCAGGACTTAATTCGACAGCAGCGGCATAGTTAGTGGCAGCGGCTTCCAGCCAGCCCCGGCCCTGGCAAAAGCGGGCCAGAGTGGAAAGCTCGGCGGCGCGGGGCAGGGGATTAGCCAAGGCTTTTTGAAAACAATCCTGTGCCTCGGCCGCCCGACCTTCGGTTTCCAAGGCTTGGCCAAGGTCCAGCCACACCGGCCCGAAGTTCGGTTTGAGGGCCAGCGCAGAGCGGTATTGGCGAATAGCCTCTTGTCGGCGTCCCAGTTTCTCCAAAGCCCGTCCGAGGTTCTCCCAGGAGGCGACCTCCTGAGGGTCCAATTCCAGAGCCCGCCGGAAGGCGTCGGCGGCGGGCTCGAATTGCTGCCGGCGGCCAAGAATGACTCCCAGTTGGAACCAGTTGTCGCGGCTCGTGGGAAGCAGATCGACCGCTCGACGAGCCGAAGCGTCCGCGCCGGCGAGATCACCAGCACTTTCTTGGAGCGCGGCCAATTGGGCGTGGAGCCAGGGGTCGTCAGGAGCGGTCGCCAAGGCCGCCTCGGAGAGGGCGCGGGCTTGGCTCGCGGCCTCGGGTTGTAAGGCTGCCAGTTTCGCGGTCAGCGCTTTGAGCGACTGCATCTGCTGCGTGTGATTCAATTGCGCCGTGAAAGGCGGACGGCTGAGCCGGGCGAGGATTTCGGCCCAAGCGGTTTGGCAAGTCCAATCACACCAGGCCAGACGTCGCGCACAATCGGCGAGGGAGGGCCAGGGCCGAGCCGAGTCGGCGGAGATGTTAGGGTCTCGAGGCAGGAGCTTTTCCAGTTGTGCTGCGGTCGTCCGAGCCAGAAGGTAATTGCCCTCAAACGTGAGGTGGACATGTTCGTAGAACAAGCCGTCCCCAGGCACGCCGCCGGTGCTCTGTTCGGCGAACGCGCGCTCCGCATCCGCCAAGAGAATACGCGGCTGCTCGTGATGCGAAGCGGCCTGCCGAATCAACTCGTTGAGCCGGCTGTCACAACGGAAGCGGAGCGTGTCCAGGTCTCGCGCCGCACCGAAGTCTTGCTGGGCTTCGGCCGTCCGCCCCAGGGCCAACGCGCAATCTCCCTGCCGGAAGTTGAGCTCGGCGGAAGTATCATCAATTTGCGCCGCCTGGTGGAACAAGTCCGTCGCCTCCTGATTCCTGCCAGCCTGGCGGGCCTCAATTCCTTTTTGACAAAGCTGCCGCCAGCGGGCCAGGTCGGACGTGGACAAATCGGGCCGGTTCGTCGAGCCAAACGGGGCGCAGTCGCGCAGATTGACCGCTACGGTGCTCACGACGACGCCGACGCCGGCGCGGCGCCCCGCCTCGATGATGTCGTCGAGGTTTGCCTGAAAATGGGCATGGACTGCCTTCATGCGCGGGTCTTGGAGGGGCACCTCGTGGCCGAGGAACATCGTCATGCCACCCCATTCTCCCCGGTCCGGTGGCGTGCGTTGAACGGTCTGCCGCAGGTTGTCGAGCATCTGGCCGAACCGCAACGATTTGAGGGCTAAGCTCGCGCGAATCCAAGGTTCAGCCGGAGCCTGCGGCCCAAAAACGGTGCCGGCGCCGAAGGGACCCACGACTTCATTGTTCCCCATGTAGATCACCCATAAGTCGCCCTCGGCCGAAGAACAATCGCGCGCGATCGGCAGGATGACGTGGGAGTTGATCGCAGTCATGGCGGCGTTGATGACCTCGAACTGGGTGCCAGGGTAGCGCAGATCCAACAGTGCCTCGAGCATTCGTGGCAGGCCGAATTCTGGTTGGGGATCGCCGAAAGCGGCGGATTCGCCGACGACAAATACGCGAATTGTATTAGCGGGCTTGGGTTGGAGGATCGAACAGGGCGCTGGCACACGCGCCAGTTGGCGTCCGAAAAAGCGCCAACCGAATTTGGGGTTCTGCACCCAGGTGCGGCGGCCGTGTTGCTCCGAGGGCAACAGAAAATGGGTTGGGTAACCGTAACCAGCCAGGCGCAGGCCCAGTTCGAGGAGCGCAAGAAGAGCCAGCGGAGCGCCTAGAGCCGCCAAGGCGCGGAAGGCCCAGCGCCTCCAAGAGGACACCGGCTGCACGGCCACCGGAGCCGCAGCCATCGGGGCGGTCTGGGGCTGATTGGCGCCAGGTGGCTTGCGGCGGCGGCTCATCTTGTACGGACAGACGTTAGAGTCATCCGCTAACAAAAATCGGCCGGGGTGGACTGCCACCCCGGCCGTAATCAACTCTATCCCCTAATCCTAGGGCACGCGAACGCGCCAGAAGATCGTGCGGGTACCGATGGCGTTGGTTTTGGGCGACGTCACCGTGCCGGAAACATCGGTGTACGGCCCGGCAGCATTGGTCGATTTCTGTAGCACCCCAACTGGCCAGGTGAGCACCACGTTCGTGCCGGCTCTCGCGATGCTTAGTTGTACCGCATCCAACGCATGAGACAGCACTTGCTGGGAAGTTAGTGCGTAGTTGTAGAAGGCAACATCATCGACCGTTCCTTCGAAAGTATTGAAGGCACCGTCCGTTCGCTCTCCGATCACGGTTTGGCCCAAGCCGGCAGTAATGCCAGGGGAACCATCGTTGTTGATTCCGGCCCCATCCGGAATAAATGGGATGCCCGAAACGGGGAACCCGCTCCGCAACTCCCCATTGATATAGACATTGAAGTCGGTTAGGTCGTCCGTGACGACCAAATGGTACCACTTGCCTGCCACGAGCAGGTTACCGTTGGCGGGATCATCCGGACCGGCGACAATGAAGCCATTACCAGGCTGCGGGACAAAGGCAATAGTGTCGCTTGGTTGCTGATAGATGTACCAGCCGTTCCAAGGACTACCAGAGAAGTTGTTGTACTCGGAGGACAAGATCACACGGTAGTCACCCCCGCCGGCACCTAAGGAGGAAGGCTGGAACCAGACTTCGGCTGACCAAGCCGTGTCCGGGTTGAGTTCCGGGGCGAAGGGGATTTGAATGGTCGCACCATTGGCAAGGATTACCGCCGGGTCGGTGGAATGCGGGATTCCGGTAGTAGCGCCGTAGGTAATGGTGCCACTGCCCGGGGAGTACGCGCCGTCAAAAGTTCCGACCGCGTCTTCGGCCAGAGTGCCATTCGTCTCATCCAACCGCCAATAAGCCACGGGCCGGTCGGCTGCCACAATGGCCCCGTAGCCGTTGAGAGGCACGGGAGGATCGGTTCGCGGCTGCACGGTCAGCGTGCCCGCCGGGGGATTCGAGGAGGTGAACGGATTGCTAACCAGCACGGCGTATTGGTTGCCCGATTGGTTAGTTTGGACATTGGACAACCAGTAGGTCTGGTTGGTCGCACCCGGAATGGGAGTGAACGTATAGCCGCCATCCGTGCTTTGCGACCACGCGTAGGTAATGGGCACCGCGCCGTCGGCGGTGACGTGGAACGCGGCATAACTGCCGACATTCCGCGCGATGGAACCGGGGGGAGACGCGATGTTCAAGTTCGTCAACACCGTAAGAGCCGCCACTGAGCTGGTGGCGGGAGGACCATAGGCGTTAGTAACAATTACCTCGATGTTGGCGTTATTATTTTGCGGATACTGGGCAGTAAAAGTAAATGAGCTTGCATTCGGATCGACGGGAATGGAGTTGCTCAGCCACATATAAGTCAGTGGGAGAGTGCCGCTCGCGGTCACGGTGAAGGTGACTGGCAAGCCTGAATAGTTGGTTTGGGGTGTTGGAGACGTGACGATCCCCGCCCCGGTAGGAACAACGCGGAAGGAGTTTGTTCCGACGGTATAATGGGTCGCTACCTGGCTAGCAGTCAAAACATTGGTGTAGAAGGCGACTTCATCCACGCCGCCATTAAAGGGAAGCCACCCAATACTCGAGCCTGAACCAATGAGCGCGTCTTGGGTGGTGTCGGGCACGAATCCCCCGGCACCCACCGTAAATGGGTGCGCTACGCTATTGATGTAGAAAACCCCGTTCGTCCCATCAAAGGTCAGCACCAGATGATACCATGCCCCGAAGGAGATCAGAAAATCGGCGTACCCATTGAAGACGCCCGGACGCATGTCGAGGTAAAAATAACTCTGGCCCGCCGGGTTGCCGGCGCCGGGGCCGGAAACATAGACGTTCCAGCCGTCAACAATGGTGCCGTTGTTTACCCCCTGGAGGATCGGGACGCTCCAATTGGCAGGATAGCTCGTGGGCCTCACCCACAACTCGGCAGAAAAGGGCGCGCTATTGGTGCCGTCGGCGGCCAACGGCGTAATTAAGCGGCTTTCGGGAATATCCACATAGCCGTAATCGCTTCCGCCCAGGAAGTCGAAGGAGTTGGTGTCGATCCCGGGCTCTCCGAGGACCGGGGAAGTGCTCACGCTGTTGTAAGTAATCGTGGCATTCACTCCATTGGTGGAGGAATCGAAGGCCGTAGTGCCGGAGGTTTCCTCAAACCGATAGTAGGCCGACGGCTGGTCTCCGAGGATGGTCGTGGGATAATCCGCCGCGCTGGCGGCGGCAGCCAGCAAGAACGCCGTCGCGGTGGCACAGGGCATGAGCGAGCTCATCGGGGGCTTTCTGGGCATTTTCATAGTGGTTGGTTTCTTCATGTTTATTTTCGTTTGTTACTGAGCGCCAAATCACAACACGCGTTTGTGCCTGCCGCTCGTTGATGTTGCCAATTTTAGCACGTTCGGTTTATTTTGCAATAAAAATTATTACAGATTTTCCGGCTTTCCGGAACCCTTTTTCCCTAGTGATTTGTGCTGAATTTTCCAATTTTTACCACATCTTGCCAGGTTTGCAATAAAAACTATTACAAATAAGGCTTGCGACTGGATTGACCTTGGGATAGTCTCACAAAAAGCGCCCTAACCATGGACAAAGGACAAATGACGACAACCGAAGGAACTCCGAATTACGAACCTCGCCCGTCGCTTACCAAGGGCGTTCTCACGCGAAGAGATCTCCGAGAATCTTCGCCTGGCTGCGCGCTACGCATGCCGGCGGGCCGGCGATCTTTCGTCATTCGGGCTTCGGGCTTCTTTGGTCATTTGGCCTTCGTCATTCGTCATTCCGCCGCAATTCGTCATTCCTCCTTCGTCATGCCATTGCGCATCACTCCGTCGGGCGTGTTGGGGATGCTTTTTTTGGCCGTTGCGCCGGTCCTCTTTGCCGGGGAGGCTGAAACGCCCAGTATTATTCCTCTGCCCCAGAAAATGGCACTGCGCGAAGGAACCTTCTCTCTTCGCTCGGCCCGTTATTTCGCCGGGATACGCACCGCAAGTGGAACGAAAATCATGGCAGACGCACCCACGCAGGCAACCGGCCAGTACCTGGCCGAGCAACTCCGTCGGCTCACGGGACAGGAGTTTCGCGTGGCGCGCCTCGGAGTTGCGGCCTCGCCCAAAGGCCAAATCGTATTAACGACCAGCGACGCAAGCCCGAGCCTCGGCGAAGAAGTTTACACGCTCGACGCTACGCCCCAAGCCGTGGTCATTCGGGCGCGCTCTTCCGCGGGCTTGTTTTACGGTGCGCAAACCTTCCTGCAACTCTTGCCCGCCCCAGTCCCCAAGGACCAGGCGGCCTGGCCAATCCCCTGCGTGCACATCGAGGACCAGCCGCGGTTCAAGTGGCGGGGTCTGATGCTCGATGTGAGCCGACACTTCTTCACCGTGCCGGAGGTCGAGCAACTCCTCGACGCGATGAGCTTTTACAAACTCAACAGTTTTCACTGGCACCTGGTGGATGACCAGGGCTGGCGCGTCGAAATCAAGAAGTATCCCCAACTCACGCGAAAGGGGGCGTGGCGCAGCAGCATCGGCTTTGGGTTGGATGCCAAAGCCAGTACGGCGTACCGGGCCGACGGTTGCTATGGAGGTTATTACACGCAAGACGACATCCGCCAAGTGGTGGCCTACGCTCAGAAAAGGCACATTAACATTGTGCCGGAAATCGAGATGCCCGGCCATTCGAGCGCCGCTTTGGCAGCCTTTCCAGAGTTGAGCTGCACGAGCGGCCCGTTCACGACCGACTTGCCGGGGGGAGTATTTAACGGCATCTATTGCGTCGGCAACGAGGCATCCATAGCCTTTGTCCAGGATGTTCTGGCCGAAGTCATCGAACTGTTTCCCGGGCCTTACATCCACATTGGCGGGGATGAGGTCCCGACCGACAATTGGAAGCACTGCGCCAAATGCCAGGCGCGCATGAAGGAACAGGGTTTCACCAAAGAAGTGGAACTGGAGAGCTACTTCATCCGCCGCATCGAGAAGTTCATCAACGCTCACCACCGCAACCTGATCGGCTGGAGCGAAATCCGCGAGGGCGGCTTGGCGGAGAGCGCTGCCATTATGGATTGGGTGGGAGGCGCGACCGAGGCTGCCCGCGCCGGGCATGATGTGGTGATGTCGCCGCTGGCGGATTGCTACTTTGACCATTACCAATCCCAGGACCATGCGAGTGAGCCCTACGCGATCGGCGGCTACTTGCCCTTGCGCCAGGTCTATGCTTTCGAACCCATGCCCGCCGATTTGAGCCTCGCGTTCCAATCCCACATCCTCGGCGCTCAAGCCAATGTCTGGACCGAGTATATGCCCTCGCTCCGGCACGTCGAATATATGGTCTTCCCTCGGCTATGCGCCCTCTCGGAAGTCGTCTGGTCACCCAAGACGGCGCGTAACTGGGACGATTTCGCGCGACGGCTCCAGACTCATTATTCGCGCCTCGAGGAACGCGGGATCAATTTCCGGCGCGGATCCGACAGTGTTGGCCAAGTGGGCGCAAAGGAATGAACGGCGCCGCGCCATATCTGGTGCAACGCGGCCGGGCGATTTACCAGGCGGGCATCGGGTGCCTTGGTGAGCAGAGTCGGCCCGAACGCCACGTCCCTCAGTGTCTCGTCCCCGCATTGGCTTCTGACAATTGTATCGCTGCGCCAGTGTCTCCGCCCTGGAGTTTGGACATTTTTTCGGCAGGCTTGCGTGCAAGCCGGTCCCGCACGCCAACGGCGTGCAGCGTACCAGCCCAGCCCCGAACGCGTTCGGGGCTGGGAAAAGGCCAAAAAAACCTTGCGCTCTGCGAGGGCGCCGCTCAACGAACCTTATTCCGACTGCCCCACCTGTTCGGCTTTTCAACACACGCTTCAAACAAAATGCCTGCATGTCGGGTCACGCGGCCGCAAACAACCTCGCGAAGCGCTTGGAGTGCGTGCAGCTTGCTGCCGCTTTCGAACGCCGAGGACGCCCGAAACCCAGCCAACCACCCCGCACCCCAATCGTTTCGTTCATCGCGGAGCGATGTTTTTGAAGTTAAGGGGTTGACTTCCAGTCCACTTGGAGTTCGGACATTTTTCCAGCAGGCTTGTGCACAAGCCGGTCCGCACACCGTTGGCGTGGCCCTTGGATCCCTGCGTTGGATAATGTCCAAATTCCAATGCGGGGACGAAACGTCCCCGCCCCTAACGCACCACCGACACCTCGCGTGGTCGGTAAGCGCGGCAGGCGTCGCGCTGCTCTTGCTCGTGTCGAGCTTAGGCTTTGCCCAAACACCCGGCGAGGAATTGACGACTTTGCGGCAGTTGAAGAACCTCACGCCGGCGCAGGCAGCCCAGGGCCCGTCAGTTGCCCTTCAAGGGGTGGTGGTTTGCTATGACGCGGGGTGGCACCAACTGTATGTTCATGATGGCCGCGAGACGCTCTACTTCAACGCCGATGACTTCGGCACTCAGCCTGAGACCGGCCAGGCCGTCTTGATCACCGGCCGCGCGCGGGGCACCAATGTCTTGGAGGGGGCCAATCTCACCGTGCTTGGCCCAGGCACGCTGCCCCCGCCTAAGCGCCTGGAGCTATCGGAGTTGGCCAACGATCACGGTGAATGGATCGAAGTGGCCGGGCGTGTGCTTTCGGCGGAGGGCACGCGCGGAAGGCTCGCTTTGCTGCTCCATGACAAAGGACAGAATTGCCTGGCATACGTCCTGGGCTCGCCTCCCACCAACGACTTCCGGCCTTTGCTGGGCTGCCAGGTGCGGCTCCGGGGCATTAACGCCAGTAAGGCCACGGGTTCCCGCCTCGAGTCGGCTACGCTGTTCGTGCCGGGCTTCAGCCAAATTGTTACTCTTGACACCGCCAGGCCACCGCCAATCCCCGTCCTGTCTATCGGCAGTCTGCTCAATCGCGAATTAGGTGCCTGGACCAATACCTGGGTTCACGTCAACGGGCTGGTCGTCTCGTATCAACCCGGCCAATCCATCGTCGTCAAAGACCCGACGGGAGTGATCAGCGCGCAAGTCATTCAATTGACGGAGATTCGGGGCGACGAGCGGGTAGATGTTTGGGGCTTTTTCGACGCGGATTCGGACGAGGCCTTTCTGCGGAATGCATATTTTGAAGTAGTCGCCCCGCCCACACAGGAGCTCAGCCTCTCTGCTGGTCCGGGAGCGCTGAGCAAATCTCCGAACTCTCCCGCGTTGATCACCCAGGTTTCTGATATCCTCAAGCTGCGCCGCGACGAGGCCGCCCAACATATTCCTGTGCGCCTTCACGGTGTCATCACTTATGCCGACCCGGAGTGGCGCAATGGTTTCCTCCAAGACAAGGGTGATGCCATTTATGTGTCTCTGGACCCGAACGAAAAAAATCTCCTGCCGGGGCAATGGGTCGAACTGTCGGGCCAGACCAGCCCGGGCGGCTTCGCACCCGAGGTGCTGGCCTCGTCCATTCAAGTGCTTGGTCTGACCAACCTCCCGGTGCCGGCGCGCGTTGACCTCGAGGATTTAGCCAACGGCCACCTGGATGCCCATTGGGTCGAGATGGAGGGGGTCGTGCGGCGGGTGGACGAACAATCACGCCACGCCAATCTGAGCCTCATCACCCCCAAGGGCCGCTTCAGCGCCATTATCCCCGGCTCCGAGGGCAAACCTCTTCCCGAACACCTCATTGATGCGCTCGTGCGGGTCCAAGGGGCCTGTACCTCCGAGATGAACGTTCGCCGCCAGCTCAGCGGCATTACTCTCCATGTGCCCAGCCTGGACCAAGTCACCATCTTTGAAGCGCCTTCGGCCGATCCCTTCGCGGTTCCAGCCACGCCAGTGGCCGCGGTGGCCACGTTTGACCCAAACCGTTTGGCTGGCCGGCGCGTGAAGGTCGAGGGCGTCGTCACCTTGCGGATACCCGGGCAAGGCTTCATCCTCCAGGACAACTCGGGCGGCCTTCGCGTGCTCACTCGCCAGACCAACGCCGTCCGCATGGGGGACTTGGTGGAGGTGCTCGGGTTCCCGGCCATTGGGGATTTTTCGCCTTACTTGGAGGAAGCAGTCTTCCGGCGCACCGGCGCAGGCCCGCTGCCTGGCCGAACGAAAACCACGGCGGACCAAATCCTTTTGCACGGGACGAATGATTCGCAAATGGTGGAATTGGAGGCGCGCCTGCTCCAAAGCGTGCCTCGCTCGGCCAATCCGCAGTTTGTTCTTCAGGATGGGCCGATCATCTTCACTGCCCACCTCGCCAACCAATCTCCGCGCTCCGAGGTACCGGCCTTCCAGTCCGGCAGCCTCCTGCGCCTGACTGGGGTGTGCTCGGTCCAAGGCGGTGAGCGGCACGAACCCGAGACGTTCCGGCTCCTGTTGCGCGGGCCGGAGGACATAGAGTTGCTGGCGACCTCCCCTTGGTGGACCTCTCGCCGGGCTTTTATGGTCGCGGGCGGAATGCTCTTGGCGATCACAGCGGCTTTGGCGTGGGTCGCCTTGTTGCGGCGCCAAGTCCAAACGCAGACCAAACTCATCCGGCAGAAACTCGAGGACGAAGCCGCGCTCGAAGAACGGTATCGCGAATTATTCGAGAATGCCACGGACATGCTTTACACCCATGACCCGGAGGGCCGCCTCACATCCATTAACCAAACCGGCGAACGGCTCTTATACCGGAACCGGCAGGACATTCTCTCGCGCAGCCTCGTCGATTTGGTCGCCGAGGAACAGCAGGGCGCCGCCCGCCAATGGCTGGAGGCCGTCCTGCGGGGCGCCGGCCCGCCTACAACGGAGTGGGATTTCGTGGCCGCCTCCGGCCAGCGCGTGAAGCTGGAAATCAGCACGCGCTTAATCACGCAGGGCGGCCGCGTCGTCGAAGTTGAGGGCATCGCGCGGGACATTACCGAACGCAAACGCTTGGAGCGCGAGATCCTTGAGATTAGCAACCGCGAACAGCGCCGCATCGGCCACGACTTGCACGATGGCGTTTGCCAGCAATTGGCGGGCATCGCGTTCATGACCTCAACGCTGGCCGATGAAATGGCCGAGCAAGGCCTGTCGGCGTCGGCCCAGTTGGAGAAGATCAGCACGATGATCAACGAAGCCATCGAGCAAACCCGCGGGGTAGCCCGAGGCCTGTTCCCGGTGCGGTTGGAGGAAAAGGGGTTGGTGGTAGCGTTGGAGGAGTTGGCCGTCACCGCCAGCGAGCTATTCAAGATCAACTGCCGCTTTGTCGCGGAGCACCCTCCGGCGCAGGTCGAGAATGGCGTGGCGCTCCATCTGTATTACATCGTGCTCGAGGCGGTCGCTAATGCCTCCAAACATGGCGCCGCCTCGAACGTGCTGATCGGCCTGGAACCCGCCGGCGATCGGTACTCGCTAAGCGTGCGCGATGACGGCTCGGGTTTCGCCCTGCCCATGCAAGCCCAGACGGGAATGGGCCTGCGGATCATGCATTACCGCGCCCGGGTCATCGGCGCTACTTTAACCTTGCAAAGCCGTCCGGGCTTTGGCACCCAGATCGCCTGTCTGTTTCTGCCGGTTCCCCGCGAGGCGGCGCAAGTGGGCGACGGCGCCTGGAGGCCTCGGCCGGAATTGGCAAGCAGCAGTGGCAGGCCATCCCGGCCCGTCGGGAGCGCCGCGCCTCTATCATCCTGAGCTATGGCCAAAGCACCCGTTGAAAAAAGCCGCGTCTTCATCGTCGAGGACCACCCTCTATTTCGCGAGGGTCTTCGGCAGATGATTGACCGCAACGCAGCGTTAATGGTCTGCGGCCAGGCAGCGGACGCGGCCGCCGCCCTGCGCGCGGTTGCGGACCTCAAACCGGACTTGGTCCTGGTGGACATTTCGCTCGAAGGCGGCAACGGCATTGAACTCATCAAATGCCTCAAGGCAAAACACGAGGACTTGCCCATCCTGGTCATCTCGATGCATGACGAATCGCTCTATGCCGAGCGGGCCTTGCGCGCCGGCGCCTTGGGATACGTGATGAAGAGCGAGCCGACCCGGGTGGTCAAAGCGGCCATCTTCAAGGTGTTGGGCGGCGACATTTTCCTAAGCGAAAAGATGTCCAGCTCGGTGCTCGCCAAATTATTGCGGGGCAAGACTGACGTCCCTGTTTCCCCCATCGAACAGTTGAGCGATCGCGAATTGGAAGTCTTTCAGATGCTCGGTGAGGGCAAAGCTTCGCGCCAGATTGCCGAGGAGTTGAACCTCACCATTCCCACCATTCACTCCTTCCGCAATCGCATCAAAGAAAAGCTCCAGTTGAAAAACTCGACCGAGATGATGCTCCACGCCATGCAATGGGTGCGGGAGCGCGTCGCCAGGTAGCGCTTTGCCTATACAGCTTGTCGGCACCCCTGCGACAGTCAGGGGCGGGGACGTCTCGTCCCCGCAGCCCTTAGCAGTCTCCCAGCACGTATCAAGGGAAGTGACCCGCGGATTCAGCGCCAAGCCTTTGCGCCCGGCGTTTGGGCTAGGCTGGCGGCTTATTGACACCGATAGAAACGCCTTGACCCGCTGCTAACCCCATTGGAATCACTCCACAAGCAAGGCGAGTTGGAAAGCGTAAAGGTGGCCAGCGTCGTCCAAGTCGAGCTTTCCAGGGAATCGGAAACCTGGATCCGACAAGGCGAGCCGATGCCGCCGTTGATCTGGAGTTGCGGGTGACCGGTAGAAAACAGGAAGTCAAGCACGACGGGTCGCGGCGGATACAAATAACTGGTGTTGGCCATCGTCGCGAAGGCATTCAGCGCCGGCGGCGAAGTATCAAAGCTCCACCCGTAAACCGGATCGCTGTAGTTGAAATAGCAAATGTCCTTGATCGCCGGCCATTGTTGAAGCACGCCCGGAATCGCCGCAAACCACTCCGCCTTCCCATTGGTGTTGCCGGGATCCTCCAGGCATCCGAATTCGGCTATGAGAAGCGGCTTCACACGCGTGATTCCCCAGGCATAAAAGCCCGAAAACACATTCGAAAATGGACTCCAGACGGCGTTCGTTTTGGCCGGATACCAGTTGTAACCGTCGCAACCGATAACGTCCACCACGTCATCTCCGGGATACCACCGATCGGCCTGAACCCGCCCGCCCGTTGCAGGATTCGTATAGGAAGGTTGCGTGAGCACGACCGCCCAAACCACGTTGGTCACGCCATGTGCGCGAAAGATGGATACGACGTGCTGAAACGCCGCCTGATACTCTCCCGCCGTTCCGTAATTCGTTACCCCCGGTGTATCCTGGTCGTTCTCCGGTTCGTGGTGGAAAGTCATCAGCGTCAGTTGACCAAAGTTCTTGAACGCATCAGCCCGGGACCCGATCCATTCGTCCCATACTCCGTTGGTGATGGTGCTCCAACGGATGGGCGCCAGGGTATTGGTGTCCTTGGGCTTCCACGCCACAAAGGGAATCCGTCCATTGGTGACCGTCCACGCTTCGTACGACGTAGGAATCGCTTCCTGCCATTGGTAGTACTGATGGTCCAGGCAGAAGCGGCGTCCGATTTCCTGCTCCAGCTTCCCGAGGGCATGCTGCGGCGTATTGGTTTTCGGCTCCGCATAGACTCCCACGAGCACGCCGGTTTTGGGAAAGAGGCTTGCCAGCGGATCTGCCCCCCGCGCAGCATTGTTGCCCATTCCCCACGCGCTGAGCAGGCACAGAGAAATTGCCCTCCGGGTCAAAATCCCTCTCATCAAGAGATTTCCTTGCACGTCTGAGAAATAAGCAAATATTATGCCACCCTCCTCAGGAACATGCGCACCGCGCCGATTTAACTTGACCTCGTCACGTAGCGCCCGCCCGGCTTGCGATCAGGCGCCGTTGGTCGCTTTGGGAAGCCGGACCACCACCGTCGTCGTCCGTCCCCGTTCGCCTTGAATAGTCAGCGTGCCGCCATGCAACTCGGTGATGCGTTTGGCAATCGTCAACCCCAACCCCAGACCTTGTTGCTCGTGCATCTTGCGATCGAACTGCATGTAGGCGCCCACGCGGGTAATGTGTTCGGTCGAAAAGCCTCGCCCTTGATCCGTGACCGCCAACGCCGTGCCGTTCGGCAACTCCGAGAGCGAAACGGTCACCCGCGTGCCCTCCTGAGAAAACTTGAAAGCGTTCTGCACCAGCTCATCCACGATCTTGCCAAAGTATTCTTCAGAGATCGACAACGGCCGGTCGGCCAATTGCAATACTAAATCCCCGCTGCGTTTCGCCAGGTCTGCCTGGGCCCGCGCCCGTTCCGCGATGAGTGGGGCAGGGGACAGGGTCTGTTTGTGGCGCAAGGCGTTGACCTTTTGCGAGTCGGCTTCCATCAATTCGAGCTGTGCGTAAATCAAGAAGTTCTCGACCAACCGCTCGAGGCGTTTGCCCGAGTTGTAAATCACCTGGCCCATTTCCGCCACCTCTGCCGCCGGAAGCGTCTCGGCTTCCGCGGCCAGGATTTCGCCGTAGGCCAAAATGCCGTTCAGCGGCGTGCGCAGTTCGTGTGGCAGCATCAGGCTGAGGTTGTCCCGCAAATCAGCCAGCTTCTTTTCGGCTTCCTTGCGCACGGCCTGAGTTTTTCTCAGCCGCGCCTCGACCGCCGCATAGAGCGCCTCGATGGTGAAAGGTTTAGGTAAATAGTCGTCGGCGCCCAACTCCATCCCGTGCCGCATCCCCGCGTTATCGGCCAGGCCGGTCATTAGAATGAAAGGGATGGAAGCAGTGGCTGGCTCGCTACGCAGGGAAGAAAGCGTGGAGTAGCCGTCCACCTTCTCCATGTTCACGTCGCACAGGATCAGGTCGGGCAATTGGCTTCGGGCGACCTCGATGCCACGGCCCCCATTCTCCGCCTGCACCACGTCATAGCCCTTCTGACACAGCGCCATCTCCACCATGTCGCGCAGCCATTCTTCGTCGTCGATGACCAAAATTCGTTTCATCTGCTCAATGCAAGCGCTCGCTCGCTCCCGCTGGGTGTCTCAATTTCGTACAAAAGTAAGACATCCCCCGTCCTCTTGTCTATACGGATTCGGGACGGCTGGGCGCGTGCACAATCCGAGTTGCTGTTTAGCAATTCCTTTGCCTAACGCCACGCTTAGGGCTTTCGCCTACTTTGCCTTCCACCAGCGATGGACCTACAGTCTGCTCAATCAGAGTGGCCAGTCTGCTGATCCGAACCAGGCGAACACACGCGCCGCTCGGTCGCGAGCGGGTCGGGCCGACGGTTGAGCAACGGGCTGCAACCCCGTCCTGCGTTGTGAAAACGGCTCGTGATCGGGAGCCGTGGCGGCGTTGTTTTATGGAAAAATTCATTTGCGTCCATGGTCATTTTTACCAACCGCCCCGGGAGAATCCCTGGCTGGAAAGCATCGAGTTGCAGGATTCGGCCGCGCCGTACCACGATTGGAACGAGCGGCTCGCAGTAGAATGCTACGCCCCGAACGCGGCGGCGCGGATTCTGGACGGGGAGGGCCGCATCGAGGAGATCGTCAGCAACTATTCGAAGATCAGCTTTAATTTCGGTCCGACCTTGCTCGCGTGGATGCGGGAGAAGTTGCCCGAAGTGCACGACGCGATCGTGGCGGCGGACCGGCTCAGCGCCCAAAATTTTTCCGGCCATGGCTCGGCACTGGCGCAGGTGTACAACCATATGATTTTGCCGTTGGCCAACAGCCGCGACAAATACACGCAAGTCCTTTGGGGCATACGCGATTTCGAACATCGCTTCGGTCGCCAGCCGGAAGGCATGTGGCTCTCGGAAACGGCGGCGGATACGGAAACCTTGGAAACCCTGGCGCAATTGGGCATCCGCTTCACCATCCTGGCGCCGAGCCAAGCCAGTCGCATGCGGGAGCTAGGCAAGCGCAACTGGCGCGACGTCAATGGCGGCCAGATCGATCCGACGCGCCCCTATTTGGTGCGCCTGCCTTCGAAGCGCAACATCAATGTCTTCTTTTACGACGGACCCATTTCTCGAGCGATAGCGTTTGAGCACTTGCTGACGAGCGGGGAACGATTCGCGCAACGACTGGTGGGAGCCTTTAACGACCAGCGATCCTGGGACCAACTAGTGCATATCGCGACCGATGGCGAGTCGTACGGCCATCACCATCGGCATGGAGAGATGGCGCTGGCCTACGCGCTCCATTATATCCAAAGCCACAACTTGGCCCGGTTGACCAACTATGGGGAGTACCTGGAAAAGCACCCACCCCAGGCCGAGGCACAGATTCATGAAAAAACGGCATGGAGCTGCGTGCATGGCGTGGGCCGCTGGATGGCGGATTGTGGGTGCAACAGCGGTGGACACCCGGGTTGGAACCAGCGCTGGCGCACACCGTTGCGTGAGTCGCTCGATTGGCTACGGGATGAATTGGCGCCGGCGTTCGAAACGCGGGGCGGCGAGTTGCTGAGGGACCCGTGGGCCGCGCGCAATGATTATATTGGGGTAATCCACGACCGTTCCCCGGAAAGCCGGGAGCGGTTCTTCGCCCAGCATGCCCGGCGCGAGTTGAACGAGCCCGAACAGGTTACGGTGCTCAAGCTGATGGAGATGCAACGGCATGCGATGTTGATGTACACCAGTTGCGGCTGGTTTTTCGACGAGGTTTCCGGCCTGGAGAGCGTGCAGGTGGTGCAGTACGCTGCCCGCGCGTTGCAGCTTGCTGGCGACGTGCTGGGCAAGGACCTGGAGGCGGGTTTTTTGGATCGTTTCCAGGCCGCGCGCAGCAACCTCCCCGAGAACCAGGATGGCCGGGTTATTTACGGCAAATTTGTCAAGCCCGCCCGGATCGATTGGACTCATGCCATGGCGCATTACGGGATCAGTTCGCTCTTCAAACGTTACTCGGAGCGGACCCGCATCTTTTCCTTCTGTTTCGAGGATGAGCATCGCCAGGTCCTGGAGGCCGGCAAATCGCGACTGGCGATTGGCCGCGCCAAAGTTACCTCGCTCATCACCCAGGAATCACAGGTCCTTTCCTATACCATGCTGCACATCGGCGAGCATAATGTGACCGGCGGCGTCAAGCGTTTCGATTCAATCGAGGCGTACGACGCCATGTTTGCGGAGGTTAAGGCAGCATATGAGGGCGCCGATTTTCCTCAGACGATTCGGCTCATCGACCGGCATTTCGGTCAGGCGGCTTATTCGCTCACCTCGCTCTTTCGCGACGAGCAGCGCCGCATCCTCAACGACATCCTGGCCTCCACGCGAGAGGATTTGGAGAGCCGCTTCCGCTTGATTACCGAGCGTTACGCGCCCCTGATGAAATTCCTGGAGAGCACGGGCGCGCCGTGGCCGCCGGCGCTCGGCATCGCGGCCGAGCTCGTGCTACACAGCGACCTGCGCCGGGAATTGGATTCCGAGTCGCTGGACGTGGAGCGGTTGCGAGGGTTGCTGGCGGAAGCGCAGATCCACGGTTCGAAGGTGTTGGATGCCGATATCAGCTTTGCGGTCAAAAACAAAATGGAACGCCTGATGGAGCGGTTGGCAGCCGACCCGCAGGACGCGGACCAAATGAGGAACCTGGAGCAATTGGCGACCGGGGTGGTTGCCCTGCCTTTGGGTTTGAACTTGTGGAAAGTGCAGAACACCTATTGGGGGTTGTTAAAATCGGTGCTGCCGGCGTTCGAGCAGCGTGCCGCCGAGGGAGACGAATCAGCGCGGGGCTGGCTTAAACAATTCATCGACTTGGGCAGCCGCCTGGGCTTCGCCACTAACAATCGTCCCGTGCAGGCGGCCGAGCTTAAGGCCGCGGCCTAATTCCAAATCGTCTTGAAATCCGAAGTCACTCTGGCGAGGCGGCCGAGCCGAAGGTCGCCCGATAGCACCGAGGTCACTCCGCAGGCGCGAACATCCGCTATGGCCGGGGCAGTCTCGCGCCGGGAAGGTTCGAAAAGGTCGAGCGCGGGGCGGGCGCCATTCCCTTTGCGCAAGCATATCCCCGCCGCCACCTATCGTCTGCAGTTCAACTCCCAATTCACGTTCAGTCAGGCGGAGCAAGTGGCGGGCTATTTAGCCGACTTAGGCATTAGCGATTGTTACGCCTCGCCGCTGTTCCAAGCCACCGCTGAGAGTACACACGGCTACGACATCTGCCGGTTCGACCAGTTCAATCCGCATTTGGGCAACACGGCGGATTTCGAGCACTGGGCCGCTCGCCTGCGCGAATTTGGGTTGGGCCTGCTGCTCGACATGGTCCCGAATCACATGGGTAACGACGTTTCCAACCGGTGGTGGCTGGATGTGCTGGAGAAGGGACAAGCGTCCGCGTTTGCCTCTTACTTTGATATCCAGCACCAATTCGTCGCGCCGGAGCTGCAGGACAAGGTGCTGCTGCCGATTCTCGAAGACCACTTCGCCAAAGTTTTGGAAGCGGCGAAACTCCAACTGGTGTTTTGGGAGGGAACCTTGTCGGTCGCTTACTACGAGCGTCGGTTCCCGCTCTGCCCTGCTTCATACACGACAATTTTGCGAGAATTGGTTCCGGCGGGAGGCGCTGATCCTAAGACGGCCGGGGCACTGGAGCGCCTGCCTGCGCTGCTCGAGGCTTTGGGTCGCATGGATGTGGCCACGGAGGCTGGGCGTTTGGAGTTTGCGAAGGGCAAAGAGCAACTCCGGGCCTGGCACCGGGACTCTCCGGAATTTCGGGCGGCGCTTGCAGCGGCCTTACGCCTTTTCAACGGCCGCGCGGGCAATGTTCAATCCTTCGAAAGGCTGGCCGCGCTGCTGGACGAGCAGCACTATCGGCTGGCTTTCTGGCGCGTCGGCGAAGAAGAGCTCAACTACCGGCGCTTTTTCGATATCACCGATTTGGTCTCGTTGCGGATGGAATTACCCCAGGTCTTCCAAGCCACGCACCAGTTAGTGTTGCGGTTGCTTGGGGAAGGCAAGGTGAGCGGGCTGCGGATTGATCATCCTGACGGGCTTTGGGACCCACGTCAGTATTTCCGGCGCATCCAGGAGAATTTTCGAACCCTGGTCGAAACCTATCGACGCGAGCGGGCCTTGACGCCCAGCCGTTCCAAGACCCAGACACCGCTCTACGTGGTCGCTGAAAAAATCCTGACCGGCAACGAGCCCTTGCCCTCAGACTGGCCGGTTGATGGGACGACCGGTTATGACTTTCTCAACCTCGTTAACGGGCTATTCGTGGATGGGCGCACGCGCGAGTCCTTCGACCGAATTTACCGCGGCTTCACCAGGAAGCCCTGGGATTTCAGGGCCATGGTTTATGCCGGCAAAAAGCAGATTCTGCAGAGCTCGTTGCGCAGTGAACTCAACGCGCTAACGCACCGTCTTAAGCGGGTAACCAGCGGCACGCTGTACGGACGGGATTTCAGCCCGAGGCAACTGCGAGCTTCGTTGGCGGCGATCATCGCTGCGTTCCCGGTTTACCGGACCTACATCAGTGAGGATACGCTGGAGGTATTGCCGCCGGAACGGGGTTACATCGAACAGGCTGTGGAAGAAGCCAGGTTGCGCGAGCCGAGGTTGGACGGAGCCGTGGTGGAGTTTATCCGGGACTTGCTCTTGCTGCGTCCCCCGCGCGACTTGGACCAGGTTGGCCGAGGGTATTTGCGGCGGTTCGTGATGCGGTTCCAACAGCTAAGCGGGCCGGTGATGGCTAAGGGGTTGGAAGACACGGTTTTTTACAATTTCAATCGGCTGATTTCTTTAAACGAAGTAGGCGGCAATCCGGAGGCTTTCGGGGTAGGCCTGCAGCAATTTCATGAGCACAACCAGGTCAAGGCCCGGTTGTGGCCTCACTCGCTGCTGGCGACCGCCACCCATGACACCAAGCGCGGCGAAGATGTGCGCGCTCGGATCAACGTGCTTTCCGAACTCCCCGATGCTTGGGAGCAGGCCCTCGCCCGGTGGGCCGAGTTGAATGCCGGCAAAAAAACCTTCTCGGATGCTCATCCCGCGCCGGATGCCAACGATGAGTACCTTTTTTATCAGACGCTGATTGGCGCCTGGCCGCCCGAACAAGGTCCCGGGGAACCGTGGAGCGGTTTCCGCGACCGTGTGGCGGCCTTCATGCTCAAAGCGATCAAAGAGGCCAAAAGCCATACGAATTGGACCGATCCGAATGAGGCTTACGAAGAAGCAGTCACGCGCTTCGTCCAGGCCACCCTCGACGACCATGCGCCCAATCCTTTCCTCGAGGATTTCCGGGCCTTCCAGCGAAGGGTGGCGTTCTTTGGGCGCTTCAATTCGCTCTCGCAAGTCTTGCTCAAGATGACTTCGCCCGGCGTGCCCGATTTTTACCAAGGCACCGAGCTTTGGGATCTGAACCTGGTGGATCCCGACAACCGTCGGCCCGTTGATTTTGAGACGCGGCGCAGGTTGTTGCATGAATTGAAGGAGGCACATGGGCGCGCTTCCTCGGACCGGCGGGCCTGGTTGAGCGAACTGCTCGGGCGTGCCCACACCGGAGAAATCAAGCTTTATTTGGTTTGGAGGGCCCTTGAGTTCCGGCGTCTGTATCGGGCATTGTTCGAGCGGGGCAGCTACAGGCCACTGGCAGCAGTCGGAGCGAAACGAGGCCATGTCTGCGCTTTTGCGCGCCACCACGATGGGCTGGAGGCGGTCGTGGTCGCGCCACGCTTGGTGACGGGCCTTACGGGGGGAGTTGAGCGACCGCCGCTCGGAGGTGCGGTTTGGCAGGACACGTTCCTGCCGGTGCCTGGCGCAGAGCCGGGCAGCCGCTACCGGAATGTTCTTACCGATGAGATGTTGGCCCTCGTTGAGAAGGACGGGCAATGGGGCCTCACTGTCGGCCAGACGCTGCAGGTGTTTCCGGTGGCGATGCTCGGGAAAGCCACCGCATGAGGACGGGAGGTCGTCTGCGCAGCGATAGCGATCAGTGCGAGAACAAATGTGAGTTTGTATTAGCCAAACCCATTGATTAGGCTGCCTCGGTATGCAGTGCCCTTCCGCTGCCCATGGACCGCCTTGAACGCAGTCTGCGCGCCACCTTTCTGGGGCTGGCAGTCAATATCGTGCTGACCACCGCCAAACTGGTGGCTGGCATCGTGGGACATTCCCATGCCCTGGTCGCCGACGCAGTGGAGTCATTGGCCGACATTTTCAGTTCCCTAATCGTCTGGCGGGCTTTGGTGGTGGCGGCCGAGCCGGCCGATGAGGAGCACCCTTACGGCCATGGGAAGGCCGAAGGCATCGCCTCAGCGGTGGTGTCAAGCATGCTGTTGGTGGCCGCGGCGTCGATCATCGTCCAGGCAGCGCGCGAAATCGCGCGGCCGCACCCCTCCCCGGTGCCGTTCACGCTCCTGGTCTTGCTCGCCGCGGCGCTGGTTAAAGAGGGCCTCTTCCGGTTCGTCCTGCGGGAAGCAGCTTCGGTCGATAGCTCAGCGGTCAAAACCGATGCCTGGCACCACCGCAGCGACGCGTTGACGTCGCTGGCTGCCGCCATCGGCATCAGCGTGGCCCTGGTGGGGGGCAAAGGTTATGAGGCGGCTGATGATGTCGCGGCGATTGCTGCCGCGGGCATCATCGGTTGGAACGGTTGGCGCCTGTTGCGGGCCGCGCTGGATGAGTTGATGGATACTGCCCCTAAGCGCGAGATGGTGGACCGCATCCGGCAGGTCGCCGAGTCGGTGCCGGGCGTGGCGCGTGTGGAGACCTGCCGCGCTCGCAAGAGCGGTTACCTCTATTATGTGGACATGCACGTCGAGGTGGATCCGCTGATGACAGTCCAGCGTTCGCACGAAATTGCGCACCGCGTCAAAGACAGCGTTCGCCGTGATTTCCCCGCTGTGCGCGACGTGCTGGTTCATATTGAGCCGGCGAAGAGCGCGACGCGCAGTGGTGCAGTTTAAGCTTTCCAATTTCTGTGCCTTGGCCTTTCCTTCCTTGCAGATGGAACTATGAAAATTGTTTTAGCCTACTCGGGTGGCCTGGACACCTCCGTCATTTTGTCCTGGCTCAAAGAAGCCTACGAGGCCGAGATCGTGGCCTTTTGCGCCAACATCGGCCAGGCCGAAGAACTTGAAGGGCTGAGCGCCAAAGCGCGCAAAACGGGCGCTTCGAAATGTCATATCGTCGATTTGCAGGCGGAATTTGCCCGCGACTTCATTTTCCCAATGCTGCAGGCCGGAGCCATTTACGAGGGCCAGTACCTGCTGGGAACGAGCATCGCCCGCCCGCTCATTGCCAAAGGAATGATTGAAATTGCCCGAAAGGAGAAGGCCGAAGCCCTGGCGCACGGCGCAACCGGCAAAGGCAACGACCAGGTGCGCTTTGAGCTGACGGCTGCCGCTTTGGCGCCGGAGCTGCAGGTTCTTGCTCCCTGGCGCCAGACCCGCTTCCGCGACCGCTTCCCGGGGCGCGCAGAGATGATTACCTACTGCGAAGAAAAGCGCATTCCCGTGCAGGCCTCGGCCAAAAAGCCCTACTCCATGGATCGCAACCTCCTCCACATTTCCTTCGAAGCTGGCATCCTGGAAGACCCGTGGATGGATGCGTTCGACCCTAAAAACAAAGACATGTTTAAACTCAGCGTTGCGCCGGAGGACGCCCCCGACCAAGCGGAGTATGTGACGCTGGACTTTGAAAAGGGGAATTGCGTAGCCGTTAACGGCAAGCCGCTGGATCCCTTGGGCGTCATGACCAAGCTCAACCAACTCGGAGGCAAGCACGGCGTAGGCCGGGTTGACCTGGTCGAGAACCGTTACGTGGGGATGAAGTCGCGCGGCGTTTACGAAACACCTGGTGGCGCCATCCTTCACTTCGCCCATCGGCAGATGGAGACGCTGACCATGGACCGCGAAGTCATGCACCTGCGGGACGGGTTGATTCCCCGGTATGCGGAACTGGTGTATTACGGCTATTGGTTCGCGCCCGAGCGCCTGGCGCTCCAGGCCTTCGTGACCGAAAGCCAAAAGAACGTCTCGGGCACGGTGCGCCTCAAACTTTACAAGGGCAACATCATGGTGGCTGGCCGCAAATCTCCCATGAGCCTCTATAACCCGGCGATCGCCACCATGGAAGCCGATCCTACCGGCGCCTACAACCAGGACGATGCGACGGGTTTCATTCGCCTAAACGCGTTACGGCTCAAAGTCGCGGCGCGCACGCAAGCGAAGGCCAAGAAGTGAAGCACTTCAAAGGCTCTCGGCTACCCGGCGGAAATGGTAGCCCAGGATAGCCAGTTCCATCGCGTGAGGAAACTGGCGGGGACGGCTCAGGAGAGTGCTCCAGAATAGCTGCCAATAGCCGCGGCGCCCGCGGTGCCATACGCCCAGCGCCCAGAAGGATTTCAGGAAAGCCATTAAATCGGCACGGGATAGACGTCGGCGCGGGCCCCTTGCACGATGGCTGCGGAGAAAAGTGCGGATGCGCTGGTAATAATTGCCCGGCTCGTACAGCCGCTTCATCAGTTCGCGGTAGCCGGCTTGCAGGAACTCGCGGTTCATCTTGGGTTGAAAATTCAGCGCCGCGTCCGTGTTGTTGCCCGAGCTTTCGGTTTCCAGCCGGCCCTCGCGCTTCAGTCGGTGCCACAAGCGCGTCTGGGGCAACGCGGTCAGCAGCCCCACCATTGCGGTCACGACGCCAGAGCGTTGGATGAACTCAAACTGCCGTTTGAAGATGTCGTTTTTATCGCTGTCGAAGCCCACGATAAATCCGCCCATGACCTCCAGGCCGCCTGCTTGGAGAGTTTGCACTGCTGCTACCAGGTTGCGGTTCCGGTTTTGAAGCTTGTGGCATTCCGCCAAAGCCTCCATGGACGGCGTCTCGATGCCGATGAAAACCTTTTTGAAACCGGCCTGGACCATCAACTCGCACAGTTCCGCATCATCGGCGAGATTCACCGATGCCTCGGTGAGAAACCCCATCCGGCTGCCGGTGCGGCGGCGCCACTGAATCAGCGCGCGCAGCAGCGCCTTGGTGCGCGGCTTATTGCCGATGAAATTGTCGTCCACGATGAACACCATATCCTTCCACCCAGCTTGTCGCAGCGCCTCCAATTCTACGATCAATTGCTGTGGGGTTTTCGTGCGCGGCACTCGTCCGTTCATCACGACAATGTCGCAAAATTCGCAATCGAACGGGCAGCCGCGCGAGAACTGCACGGACATAGTGACGTACTGCCGGAACTCGATGAGGTCCCAGCGTGGCACCGGGGAGTGGGTGATTTCCGGTCTGCTCTGTCCGCCTGGGCTCGGCGCACCGTACATGGGCAGTAATCGGCCGGTCCGCAGGTCTTCCACCACTTGCGCCATGACCTCCTCGGCCTCGCCCAGCACGAAGTGTTGGATCTCTGGAAACGCCTCGTGGCCGGTGGTGAACAGCGGACCGCCGGCGATTACGGTCTTTTTCAAAGCCGCGCACCTCGCCACAATTTCTTGGACAGAAGCTGTCTGCACGATCATGGCGCTCAGCAGGATGTAGTCCGCCCAACGCAAGTCTCCATCCTTGAGCCGCTTCACGTTCAAGTCCACCAGCTTTAGTTCCCAATCGCGGGGCAGCATGGCGGCCACCGTCAACAGCCCCAGCGGCGCCATGGACGCCTTGCGGGAAACGAAGCGCACCGCGTGTTTGAAACTCCAAAACGTGTCGGGCGTCCGCGGGCAAACGAGAAGAATTTTCATAATGCGCTCATGGTTTAAGCGGCACTTTCGGCCAACTGATACAACGTTAGGCCCAAAAGCCTCTGGCGCAATCTTAAAAGCACCCGCCTCAACCCGGCTCCTCTTCTCGTTTCTGCTGCCCCCTGTTGCCTAAAGGTTTTGGGGTTTTGGGCTTTACTATTGGCCGCGCCGGGCTTAGGATTATGACGGCTGGATAAAATTATTCGCGGCTAGACAAGTTTAT
>Ga0209517_10001984_pt1 | contig 29881 bp, 25 predicted proteins | sample PeaSoiMetSII2010_FD_187695 | JGI IMG/M metagenome (GOLD analysis project Ga0209517, IMG submission 187695) | Peat soil microbial communities from Weissenstadt, Germany - SII-2010 (SPAdes) (version 2) | ecosystem: Environmental > Terrestrial > Soil > Wetlands > Peat | place: Germany...
AGGCCGGGGCGCAAGCCGAGGCAGGCTTTCTCACCAACGTTCGCCATCACGGATTAATCAAGGATTCTCTGACCGCGCTGGGTGCGGCGCAGAATGCCGTGGCCGGGAAGGTCCCGCACGAAATGCTGCTGCTCGATCTCTACAATTCTCTGCGTCCGCTCGACGCCATCACGGGAGCGACCACGACCGACGACATTCTGAATCTGATTTTCAGCACGTTCTGCATAGGAAAGTAGGTGCCCGAAAGGCCCGATCTCCTAGAAATGACCTGTGCGGAAAATCCTTATGATCAGCCCGGCGACAATCAGCACCAAGAATGCAAAAGAGAAGATGTAGTAGAGCCATTTCACCTTTGGCCAGATAAAGGCCGGCCACTTGTCGACGAGTTTGTCGAAGAACGTTTCCCCCATTCGCGGTGGCAACGCAGCTTCTTCAGAGTCGGGTTTCCAATTGCCCGCGATCCAAGTGGCGCGAAGATTCGACAGCAGTAAGGCGATGATGATGATCCTGACAACCCCAATACCCGGCGAGTTCAGAAGCAAGAAGATAAACGATGCCAAGAAGTCGACCACGTAATAGAGAAGCACGACTGCAGCAGCGAAGGGGTTGTGCTCGCGAACCCCAACCCCGCCGACGTGAAACAAAAGGAAGACGAGCATTCCGGTGATGGGCTGGTGGGCCAGCGCCAAGAAAACGAGCGACATTATGCCCACAATCGTGCACACCCAAAATCCCTGCACCGCGAGATAGTCAACGTCGGCGCCGCTTTGGATCGAGGGCCAGAAAAGACTCTTGAGCCGGCTCTCGGTGCGAATGGTCGAATCAGAGAGGCCGAGCGTTTGCATGATGCAAGATTAAATCGCAAGCCGGATGTCTTGTCTACCGGAAATTAGGCTATTTGGAGAGCCGGCTCAGGACCGCCCGGAACATCTGGTCGAAGGATGTTCCATCTCCGTTTTTCGCAACCACGCTAAGGGCCTTTTCGGCAGCCGCCCGCTGATATCCCAGGTTGACCAGCGCTGAGAGGACATCTTCTTCCGTCGCGCTCATAGCCGGAACGGCGGGGACCGACCCTGGCCCGACTTCCGGCAACTTGTCGCGTAACTCCAAGACCATGCGCTCGGCAGTTTTCCGGCCAATCCCTGGAATGCGCGTGAGCCGCGCCACGTCATTGCCGCGAATCGCGCCGACCATTTCGTCGGCGGCCATGCCGCTGAGAATCTTAATGGCCAGCGTCGGTCCGATCCCGCTCACCGTAATCAGCTTCTCGAACAGCAACTTTTCTGATGGCCGCAGGAATCCGTAGAGCGCGATAGCGTCCTCGCGCACGTGTGTATGGATGTGCAACGCGACCTCGGCGCCTACCGCGGGCAGATCGGAGAACGTGGGGACGCTGATGGTTACGTCGTAGCCGACCCCCGCCGTTTCGACGATGGCCTGGTTGGGGTGCTTGGCCAGCAGCTTTCCGCGCAGATGGGCAATCATGCTGCAGACATTGTAGCGGCACAGGGTGGAGGAACGATAATCACCGCCGGCCTCACGATTCGAGGGTCGTGGCTTGCTCGCGGCGTCGAGCCTGGATTTCAATGTAGACGTTCACCAGTGAAACTGCCGCCGGGGTCACGCCGGGAATGCGCGAGGCCTGGCCCAGGGTGCGAGGCTGAATCCTGGTCAGTTTTTCCTGCATCTCGCGCGAGAGCCCGCTGATCGAGCGATAGTCGAACCAATCGGGAATGGTGTGCTGCTCGGCCTTCTTCAGGCGCTCCATCGCGCGCTGCTGCTGCAGCAGGTAGCCTTCGTACTTGATCTCGGTTTCGACGGATTTCAGTTCGTTGCGGATTTCGGAAGAAATGAAAACCGCAGAGGACCCTTCGGCTCCGCTCAGGGCAGCCGCGGAAGACACTGAGGAATTCCTTGTGAAGAACTCTGGCACGAGTTCTCTCAGAACTGGCACGAGTTGTTCCACCGTGATCTCGGGACGCTTCAGAAGCTGAGCCAGCGTCTGGCCCGTCGCGGATTCCCACTCGACGGCGGTCGTTGTGCTGCCGGCGACAGCAGGTCCCTCGTCGCTTCGCTCCTCGGAATGACAAGGCTTTAACTTTTCGGGCGTTATGCGCGTGTCCTCCAGTACCTTCTTCAGCTTCACTAAGCGCTCCTGCTTGGCCTGAAAATCGGCCCAGGCGTCATCCGAGATTAGGCCTACACGTCTGCCGTGGGGAGTGAGACGGCGGTCGGCGTTGTCAATGCGCAGATGGAGGCGAAATTCGGCGCGCGACGTAAACATGCGGTATGGCTCGTTGGTGCCCTTCGAGATGAGGTCGTCAATCAGGATCGCGGTGTAGGCTTCGGTGCGGCCGAGGACCAGCGGCGGCTCCTGTTTCACCTGCAACGCTGCGTTGATGCCGGCCATGATCCCCTGGCACGCCGCTTCTTCATATCCCGAAGTGCCGTTGATCTGCCCGGCGAGAAACAGGCCCGCAATCTTGCGGGTTTCGAGCGTGCGCCCGAGTTCGGTGGGATCAATGGAGTCGTACTCGATGGCGTAGCCGGGCCGCATCATCTCGGCGTTTTCAAGCCCGGGGATAGACTTCAGAATCGCGAGTTGCACCTCGACCGGCAGCGAAGTGCTCATGCCGTTGACATAAATCTCGTGCGTGTTCAGTCCTTCCGGCTCGAGGAAGAGCTGGTGGGTTGTCTTGTCGGGAAACTTGACGATCTTGTCTTCGATCGAGGGGCAATAACGCGGGCCGATGGACTGGATCTGGCCGCTGTACATGGGCGAGCGGTGCACGTTTTCGCGAATGACGCGGTGGGTTTCTTCCGTGGTCCAGGCGATATAGCACGGAACCTGGGAATCGTGATGCGCGACGCGCCGGGTGCGGAAGCTGAAGGGCGTGGGATCGGCGTCGCCGGGCTGCACCGGAAAGCGCGACCAGTCGATGGTGCGTCCGTCGAGACGCGGCGGAGTGCCCGTCTTGAGCCGGCAGCCGCGCAGGCCCAGCTTCTTCAGCGCCTCGCCCAGCAGGACCGCGGGCGGTTCCCCCGAGCGTCCGGCAGGATACTGCTGCTCGCCGCAGTGAATGAGTCCGTTGAGGAAAGTTCCGGTCGTGATGATGACCGCCGGCGCGCCGACGGTGCGGCCGTCGCGCAGGCGAACGCCGAGAACGCGGAGACGGTCGTTCGTCGTTGGTCGTTGGTCGTTGGCAAAACCGGAGTTCTCAGTTGTCAGTTCTCGGTTTTCCGTAATATCAATGCCGCTTTTGGGCTGGTTGATAACTGACGGCTGACGGCGGTCTTCGGTGTTGGCCAACGACGAACGGCCAACGACCAACGACGGCTCCACGATCAGATCCGCCACTTCCGCCTGCTTGATCTTCAGATTCGGCTGCGATTCGAGCACCTCGCGCATCTTGAGGCGATAGGCCTGCTTGTCGCACTGCGCGCGGGGAGACCACACTGCCGGTCCGCGCGAGGTGTTCAGGAGACGGAACTGAATGCCGACCGCATCGGTGACTTCTCCCATGATGCCGCCCAGAGCATCTACTTCGCGCACGAGATGGCCCTTGGCAATACCGCCCACGGCCGGGTTGCACGACATCTGCGCAATCAGGTCAACGTTGAGCGTGTAAAGCGCGGTCTTTAGTCCCATGCGTGCGGCGGCCATCGCGGCCTCGCAACCGGCATGACCGGCGCCGACGACGACTGCGTCGAATTGTTCGGTGAACTGCATCAGTAAAGCATCTCTTTGCAGGAGATCCTCCGGTTCGCTCAGGATCTTACCCAGATTAGCCGCTTGCCCCAGATTCCCTGCACTCTTTCCTCTTTCATTCTAGCAACTTGGCCGCATCGGTGATTCCCATCACTTGCCGGCCCCCCGGTCGGCCCGTATAGTAGGGAGTCATACGGGGAGCCCCAGGGGGAAGTCATGACTACAGCTGAATTCTTTGCGCAACTGGATGCCCGGATCGCACCCTACGACCTGCTCTGCCATCCTTTCTACAAAGCTTGGGCGGCGGGAGAGCTGACCCGCGACGATCTGCGCGCATACGCCCAGGACTACTACTGTCACGTGGAGGCTTTTCCCTCCTACCTCGCGGCTTTCGGGCTGCGCCTGGAAGAAGGGGAACTGCGCCGCGCCGTGCTGGCCAACATGTGCGACGAAAAGGGCGTGGAGGGTGGGCCGGGAGTGAGTTCCGTGCCGCACTCCGATCTTTGGCTGGACTTCGCGGAAGGCATGGGCTCAAGCCGCAACCTGGAGTGGCACAGCCCGGCGCCGGAGATTCGGCAGCTTGTCCGGCATTTTCACCATGTGGCCAGCGAAGGCTCGCCCGAGGAAGCTCTGGCCGCTTTCTATGTCTACGAATCGCAGGTGCCGCGCATCGCCTTGGAAAAAGGACGCGGCCTGCGCGAAATGTACGGCGCCGACGACAAGACTTGCGGCTACTTTGCGCTGCACGCAACCGCCGATGTGTATCACTCCAACGTGTGGCGCCGGCAACTGGAAAAACGCATCGCCGCCAACCCCGCGGCAGCGCCTGCGGCTCTGGATGCCGCCGAAAATGCGGCGCGCATGCTGTGGCAGGCGCTGGACGGGATTGAGGCGCGGCGCGCGGCGGCGGTCGCGTAGTCCCAACGCCGGGTGACGGGATTCGGGCCAATGATTCTGTAGAATCGTTGGCCATTTCTTTTTGGAGGAAAACGATTTTGGCCAGACAGATTCCCATCGGGGCGCGCGGTGAAGCCGAGGAGACCGTCGAGTTCCAGCACACGCTGACCTCGCACCATCCGGAGTTGCCGCCGGTGTACTCGACGCCGGACATGATCCGGCTGATGGAGACGGCCGCGTTTTACGCGCTGCAGCCTTATTGCGAGGGCGATGAGATTACGGTGGGGACGTCCATCAACGTCGAGCATCGCGCCGCCAGCCGCATCGGAACCCGCGTCAAAGCCGAGGCGGTGCTCGAATCGTTCGACGGACGCTTCTACACTCTGCGGGTCACGGCGCGCGACGATGCGCAGGAAATCGGGCGAGGCACGGTGGGCCGCGCCGTTGTGAGCATCGGCAAGTTCGTCGACAAGATGAAAGGGGAGTAACGACCGAAGACGACGACCGGCGCCTACCGGCCAATCAGCTTGCCCGATTGAATCTTCGCCGCAGGGTCTCCACAACCAACCCGGCCAGCGCATACGTAGCGGCGTTCGCCAGAAGAACCCACGAAAGACGAATGGGATAATGAGCACCAAGCAGCGCAACGGGGCAAGTGATCCGGACGAGAGTCATAATCGGGTCGGCAAAAGTCAGCGCTGGAGGTTTGGTGGCCAGGGCATAGAGCGCCCAGAAGCCCGCTACGAAAACGCCCACGCCCGCCCACATACTAATCCGATATTTCATGCTGCACCCCTGGCGTGCTAACCCGATAGTCTCACCAATTTGCCCAAACTCCAAACAAAACCGCTCATCCTCCACGAAAGGAATCCCCTGGCGGCGGCGGCAACGGTAGAATTGGCGTTCACGTTTATGGAATTTCACATCGCCACCACTCACGGCAAGGCCCGCGCCGGCCGACTGCTTACTCCGCATGGTGAAATCGAAACGCCGGTGTTCATGCCGGTGGGAACGCTCGCGTCGGTGAAGGGAGTGCCGCAGGACACGCTGGAAGAACTGGGCGCGCAAATTATTCTCGGCAACACCTATCACCTCTACCTGCGGCCGGGAGTGGAAACCATCCGGCGCATGGGCGGGCTGCACGGGTTCATGGCGTGGCCTCGGACGATCCTGACCGACTCAGGTGGCTTTCAGGTCTTCAGTCTGAACGAACTGCGCAAAGTGACCGAGGAAGGGGTCACCTTCCGCTCACATCTCGACGGCTCTTCTCATTTCTTCAGCCCGGAAAGCGCGATGGAAGCGCAGATCGGGCTGGGCGCCGACATCATCATGGCATTCGACGAGTGCACGGAGTATCCCGCGGACCGTGATCGCGTGCGATCCTCGATGGAATTGACGGCGCGTTGGGCAGCGCGCAGCAAGAAGTATTTTGCGGAGCACAAGCATCAAGTGCCGTGGGGAAAGAGCCATCAGCCATCAGCCGTCAGCCGTCAGCAAAAGCAGGTTCCTCGCTTCGCTCGGAATGACAACGAGGAAAGTCAGAATGAACAGAGGACTGGCAACTGGCAACTGGGAACTGGCAACCTCCTCACACAATCCCTCTTCGGCATCGTCCAGGGAGGCATGGATCGGGACCTGCGTAAGGAATCCGCCGAGCGGACGATCGGAATCGGGTTTCCCGGCTACGCCATCGGCGGGCTAAGCGTCGGGGAGCCCCGTGCCCTGACCCGCGAGATCGTCGAGTCCACGCTCGAGCATTTGCCCGCCGAAAAACCGCGTTATCTGATGGGGGTTGGGACGCCGGAAGAAATAGTCGAATACGCCAGCCTGGGCGTTGACATGATGGATTGTGTGCTGCCCACGCGGGCCGCGCGCCACGGGCTGTTGTTTACCTCTGAAGGCAGGGTCTCCATCAAGCAGGCGCGCTATGCCCAGGATCAGGGCCCGCTCGACCCCAATTGCGCCTGCCGGGTGTGCCAGCGCTATTCGCGGGCATATCTGCGGCATCTTTATGCATCCAACGAAGTGCTGGCGCAAGTCCTGAACACGATCCACAACCTGAGTTTCTACCTTGACACTATGAGGCGGGTGCGGCATTCTATCTCACTTGGGGAAGTCCGGTTTTCTTTCTAGTGTCTGGTCTGGACCGAAACCGTAGACCTCCCCGGATTCAAGCCTGAAAAACAGAAGGAACCCGGCCGAAGTCGATCCAAACCCCGTGGTGAAATGACAACTCCCGCGGCGCTAGTCGGCGCGGGCGGTTTTTCGCGGATACGTCCGCTCAGACACTCAAGAGCATGCAATACTTACTGGCGGTGCAGACCGGCGGGGGCGTAGGGTGGCCCCTCATTTTTCCCCTGGTTTTCTTTTTCGCCATTGTCTACTTTCTCATGATTTTGCCTCAGCAGCGACGCCAGAAAAAATGGCATGCCATGCTGGATCAGCTCAAGACCGGAGACAAGGTTACCACCAGCGGAGGCCTGCGGGGCACGATCATCGCTCTGAAAGATGACGCAATCCATCTGCGCATCCCGCCGGACAACCTGCGCGTGGAAGTGACCAAGGCCTCAGTGGTATCGGTGACAACGACTGAGGAAGAAGTGAAAGGGAAATAGTGGTCAGTGATTAGTGGCCAGCGGTCAGTTGGCAAGCACCCAAAACTGATCACTGACCACTGATCACTAGCCACTGACCACTGATTTCGTATGAACAAGACTCTTCTCACCAAACTCGGACTCATCATCGGTATACTGCTCATTTTCCTGTTCGGAATCTTTGGGGTGCCGAAGAGCCTTTCCCGCGAGGGACTGGTCGCCGCCATGGCCGACCGTATTCATCTCGGCCTCGATTTGCGCGGCGGCACTCACCTGATTCTCCAGGTGCAGGTCAACGACGCGGTCAATGTGGATGCGCAAAACGCGATGGAAATCCTGAAGCAGCAAATGCGCAACCACAAGATTGACTACACCGAGATCACCCAGTCTGACCCGCAGAACCCTGACCACATCGTCCTGAAGGGTGTGCAGGCCAGTTCGCGCACGGACCTGCTGGGCATCGTGAAGGATCACCTTCCCGAGTACAGCATCAGTGGTGGCGCGAACGACACCTGGAATCTGGCCATGCAGCCGCAGATGCTCACCGAACTCAAAAACAAGGCGGTGACTCAGGCCATCGAGACCATTCGCAACCGCATTGACCAGCTTGGTGTCAGCGAGCCCACAATCGCTCCTCACGGATTGGGCCAGTACCAGATTCTGGTGCAACTACCGGGTGTGGACGATCCGGCGCGCGTAAAGGACATCATGCAGTCCACCGCCATGCTTGAGATCAAGCAATCGCTGGGCGGACCGTTTTCGAGCGAGCAGGCAGCGTTGCAGGATAAGGGTGGCATTCTGCCCGCGGATGCGATTCTTCTTCCCGGACACAGCCAGCCCGGGACCGAAGCCGAAGGGCCCGCATGGTATCTGGTATCCCGTATCTCCGCCGTCAGCGGGAAAGATCTGCGCGACGCGCAGCCCAGCCGTGATCAGAATGGCCAGCCCAGCGTGAGTTTCACGCTCACCACCGAGGGTGGGCAGCGTTTTTACAACTTTACTTCCGCACACGTAGGGGACAGTCTCGCGGTGGTTCTCGATAACAAAGTTCAGGAAGTGGCCAACATCAAGGAGGCGATCCGCGACCGCGGCGAAATCAGCGGCGGGCGCATGAGCGAGCAGCAGTCGAAGGATCTTTCCATGATCCTGCGCTCGGGCGCGCTGCCGGCAGGCATCAAGTATCTGCAAGAGATCACCGTGGGGCCGTCGCTGGGCGCGGATTCGATTCGCGCCGGCGTCCGCGCCGCCATTGTCGGCATGGTGGCCGTGCTGATTTTCATGCTCATCTACTATCGCGGCGCCGGTATCAACGCCGATGTTGCCCTGATTCTGAACCTCATCATCCTGCTTGGATTCATGGGCTACTTCGAAGCCGTGCTTACGCTGCCCGGAATCGCGGGCGTGATTCTGACGGTCGGCATGGGCGTGGATTCCAATGTGCTGATCTTCGAGCGCATTCGCGAAGAACTGCGCAACGGCAAGACGCCGTCTTCGGCCGTGGATCAGGGCTTCAGCCACGCCTGGATCACGATCGTGGATACGCACGTCACCACGATTGTTTCGGCAGCAATTCTGTTCATATTCGGCACAGGTCCGGTGCGCGGGTTTGCCACCACGCTGACTTTCGGTCTTTTGGCGAACTTGTTTACAGCAGTGTTCGTTTCGCGCGTGATCTTCGACTGGATTCTGACCCGCAAGCAGCGCGGGGAAGCATTGAGCATTTAGGAATTGAGTGATTGAGTCATTGGGTGATTGAGTCATTGAAAGACCTGAGTTCGCTGGATTTTCAATCGCTCAATCACACAATCGCAAATCACTCAATCTTGGCTAAGTCATAGAAAGATAAGGGGCTAGACAAACCGGTGGAGTTCTTTCGCGACGTCAACATAGATTTTCTCGGCAAAAAGTGGTATTTTCTCGCGTTTTCGCTGATCTTTAGCGTCGCGGGCGTGTTTTCCATGTTGTTCTGGCACGGCATTCCCTGGGGCGTGGAATTTCGTGGCGGGACTCTGGTGCACGTGAAGTTCTCGCACACGCCAGACCTCGGAGTGGTGCGCGCCGACATGAATCGCGCGGGCTTGCACGACCCTAAGATTCAGACCTATGGGCCGATCGCGAACAACGAGATTCTGATCGACCTCGATGTGCGCGAAACCAGCGAGCAGGCGCTCGATCAGGGCAAGCTGACGATCATCCGGGCGCTGGAGAAAAATGTTCCAGCAGGGAAACAATGCGGCACAGCCAGTACCGACGCATGTGACCTGAACAACGCCAGTTCTTTGACAATCAAGAACTATCTGATGGACAAAGACCCGCTGCGCCTGGGGTCCGACGCCGAACAGAAATACACGGCACAGGCCCAGGCGATCGTGAATTATCGCGACAAGACCATGAGCGGGGTGCTGAATTCGATGGACCAGCTAAAGGGCGCGGCCGATCCAGCGGCGGTAGCTTCGTTGCAGGATGGCTTCTTCCTCTCCGATTTCGGGGTGCGTGACGTCCAGATCGTCGGCCCGCAGGTCGGCGGACAGTTGCGGCAGCAGGCAGGCCTGGCCACTCTCTATTCGCTGGGGGGGATGCTGATCTATCTCGGTTTCCGCTTCGAGTGGATTTACGGCGTCGCAGCCGTGATCACGGTATTTCATGACACACTGATCACCGTGGGGTTCTTTTCTCTGAAAAAGGAGGAGGTTTCCCTGACCGTGATCGCGGCCATTCTGACTTTGATTGGTTACTCGAATAACGACACGATCGTGGTATTTGATCGCATCCGGGAAAACATTAAACTGATGCGGCGCGAGAAACTGTCCGAGATCGTCAACCGCAGCATCAATCAGACGCTGAGTAGAACGATCTTGACAGCGGGCCTTACCTTCCTTACCGTACTCGCACTCTTTTTGTTCGGTGGCGAGGTGCTCCATGGTTTCAGCCTCGCTCTGGTCATTGGCATATTAATCGGAACGTATTCGTCCATCGCGATCGCTGCTCCGATCCTGGTGGCTTATCAGGATTGGCGGATTGAAAGAGGCAAGCGTCCGGCGGCCATGCCCGGCAAGGCTAAGTAAGGCACCCCATGGCCCGAAGCGGCAGGTAGGTTTAGGCGTTCTATTGTAAGGAGTTAGAGGGATTTGCCCGAAATCTCTGGCGAGCTGCCGTTGAGCTCGCGCGGGGAGCAGGATCCCGGGAGCAAAAAGGGAACGGCCGGTGTCTAAACTTCCGTAAGCTCTGAAGTAGGGAGAATCTTATGTTTGAAGACAGTCTCATTGAGTCAGGGGGCAGGTTGAAAACCAAGCGGGCGGGGACGTCAGCGATCGCGTTCGCGCTGCAGATCATGATCATCATCGTGATGATCCTGATCCCGCTGATCTTTACCGAGGCCCTGCCGCGAACACAGCTCATGACGTTCCTGGTGGCCCCGCCACCGCCACCGCCGCCGCCGCCGCCAGCAGCCGCGCCGATGAAGATCGTGAAAGTGATCCAGACCGATATCGTGAACGGCGAGTTGCGCACGCCCACCAAAATTCCTCAAAAAGTGCAGATGATCAAGGAAGACGAGGCGCCCCCGCCGGTCATGGCGACCGCGGGTGTGGTGGGCGGCGTACCCGGGGGCGTTCCCGGCGGCCAGATGGGCGGTGTCATTGGCGGCATTGTCAACGCCTCCAACAATCTGCTCGTGCCCAAGATCGCCACGCCGCAGCGCATTCGCGTTTCGTCGGGCGTCTCTCAGGGACTGCTGGTAAGGCGTGTGCAGCCGACTTACCCTCCGCTGGCACGACAGGCGCGCATTCAGGGCGTGGTAATTCTCCAGGCCCAAATCAGCAAGGAGGGCAACATCGAGAACCTGCAATTGATCAGCGGGCACCCGATGCTGGCCCCGGCCGCGATCGAAGCCGTGAGGCAGTGGAAGTACAGACCGTATCTGCTCAACGGAGAACCGGTCGAGGTCGAAACCCAGGTGCAGGTGAACTTCACGCTCTCCGGGGGTTAAACTCCCAGTAGGAGCGGGAACCAGGACAGCAGGCAGTTGGTATTGGGCCCTCCCCTTCCCACCAAAGCGCGGTGAGCGGGAGCGGCTTCAGGCAGCTTGAGCCATGCCCTTTATAGCCGGGTCCAATTTCGGCGGGGGCGGGTCCGAGTCTGTGCGGCGAAGGCCGTACGTCCGCCGGCGATGTTTCCTGCCAGCGGTTGGCTTTTCAGGCGTATCGTGGTGTCTTAGGCAGTAAGAAGAGAAATTCCGAGGAGGGAAAAGCAACTCATGATCGCAGCTCACGTAACAGGAGTCATTCTCAGTCACGTTTCGGCCGCAGCCACCTGGGTCATCCAGGAGGGCGGCGGCGGCGTGCCAACCGACCCCCTAGGCTTGTGGAGGGCAATGGGCTGGGTGGCCCGCACCGTGGTCGTCATCCTCTTCGTCATGTCCGGCTGGTCCATCGGCGTGATGATTGATCGCTGGATGGCCTACAGCGCGGCCCGCAAACAATCGCGCGCTTTTGCCCCCGCCGTGGCGGGAGCTCTGCGCGATGGCCGCATTGACGAAGCCATCAAGGTAGCGGAACGCAACAAGAAGAGCCATCTGGCCAAGGTCGTTACGGCTGGCCTGATGGAATTCAAGGCTCACCAGGACAGCCCCGGCGCGATTCCCGGCGAGACCATTGAAGCCTCGAAGCGCGCTCTGGAGCGCACCGAAGCCATCGTCCACGCCGAATTGAAGCGCGGACTGGGCGGCTTGGCCACCATCGGTTCGACGGCTCCCTTCGTGGGACTGTTCGGAACGGTGATGGGCATTCTGAACGCGTTCACCGGCATTTCGCGCGAGCATGCTACCGGTCTGGCGGCAGTCGCCGGCGGTATCTCGGAAGCGCTGGTCACGACGGCCATCGGGCTGCTCGTCGCCATCCCGGCCGTCATGATGTTCAACTACCTGACCGGTCGCGTGGAAGCGTTCGACGTGGAAATGGACAACTCGTCGAGCGAACTGATCGACTACTTCCTCAAGAAGCGCGGCGATCGCCGGTAAAAGGGCAGCGTTCCCCACGTCTCGCAAAACCGGCGAGACATGGGGCACCCAGTTCCCGTCATGAGTTGCTTGTCTGGCGCCGGAGACTCCGGCGCCGGACCTTCCCAACTTGACGCGGGGCGCGGTTCCGGCCGCAGTAGGGGAGATAGCAAAACTATGGCACTTGCAAAGCGAGACGAAGGATCCAAAATCAACTCCGACATCAACGTTACACCGATGGTGGACGTGATGCTGGTGCTGCTGATTATCTTCATGGTGGTCACGCCCATGTTGCAGAAAGGCGTCAGCGTGGACATGGTGAAGGTGAATAACCCGACTCCGATGGACGACGCCGACAAGGAAGACGCCTTGCTGATCTCCATCACCAGGGACGGGAGGGTGTATTTCGGCAGCGACCAGATTACGATCGACGCTCTGACGACCAAGGTGAAAGACCGCCTCGCCAACGCGCAGAACAAGCGCGTGTACGTCAAGGCGGACATGCGCACCCGTTTTGGCGGCGTGGTGCAGGTCGTGGACAGCGTCCGGGCCGCCGGGGTGGATGATCTTGGCTTGCTCACCGATCAGAAGAAAGCAACTACGCCCCCGCCGGCTCCGCCTGCTGCGGGCGGGCAATAGAGGAGAACGACCATGAGTATGGCAGTTGGCACGAAGGGTGGACAAAATGCGAACATCAACGTCACCCCGCTCATTGACGTGCTGCTGGTTTTGTTGATCATCTTCATGGTGATCTCGCCGGTAACACCGAAAGGGCTGGATGCGCTGGTGCCGCAACCGCCTCCGCCGAACGCGCCCAAAAACAACACTCCGGACCGCACCATCGTTGTGCAGTTGATTGACCGTGGCGCGGGCACGGAGCCGGGCCTGAAGATCAACAACGAAGACGCGACTTGGGACAACCTGGAAGGGCGTCTGAGCGACGTTTACAAGCAACGCGCGGAAAAGGTCATGTTTGTGAAGGGAGATGACGCCATCCCCTTCGCGAATGTCGCCAACGTGATTGATATCGCTCACGCTGCGGGTGTGGACAAGGTTGGCCTGATCACCGCCAAGATCGAAGCGGGCAACTAGACCTGCCCGTCCGGTAGAGCTTTGGAGTGCGTCTGCGCATCCGGCCCACGGCGCGGGGGCGTACCGCTCCCGTGCTGCCGCAGCCCGCGCTTGCAAACCGCTGTCTCTGGGCCTACGATGCTGTGGCGAGGGAGACTTATACCGCAATGAATAAGAATCTAAGACTGCTCATGCTGGCGGCGGTAGCGCTGGCGCTCATCTCATCCGCGGGCTGCGATAAACTGCGAGCCCGCGACCAGCTCAACAAGGGTGTCGAAGCCTACAAGAACTCTCACTACGAGCTGGCAATTGATCATTTTCAGCAGGCCGTGCAGCTCGATCCGAGCCTCATCAATGCTCGCATGTATCTGGCTACGGCCTTCGTTTCGCAATATATTCCCGGTGTTGATTCACCCGATAATCTTCGTACGGCGCAACAGGCAATTGATGAATACCAGAAAGTGATTGATGCCAACCCCGCACGGGATCAGAAGGTAAACGCCGCCAAGGGCATCGCCTACCTGTACCTGAACATGAAGAAGTTTGACGATGCCAAGAAGTATTACCGCATGGCGTCCGACCTTGATCCGAACGATCCCGAGCCCTACTACTCGGTCGGTGTGATTGACTGGACTGCATGCTACCAGCCGCGCATGGAAGAGCGCGCCAAGCTGGGCCTGAAGTCCGACGAGCACCTCAATCCCAAGAACAAGGACCAGAAGAAAGTCTGCGACGAGCTGAAGGTGAAGAATGCGCCCTCGATCCAGGAAGGCATGGATACCCTGAACAAGGCGATCCAACTCCGTCCGGACTATGACGACGCCATGGCGTACCTGAACCTGATGTACCGCGAGCGGGCCGATGTGGAGTGCGACGATCTCGACGCCCGCACCCAGGATCTGAAAACCGCCGATCACTGGGTGGATGAGGCGATGACGGCCAAACAAGCCCGAGCCTTAAGAGATGCACAAAAGGCCGCGGGCGGCATCACAAACGATCAGTCGAAGTAGTTTGGCTCAGATTTGCCTGCCAGGCAGCACATGAGAGGGCCTCCGCATATCAGCGGAGGCCTTTCATTCTTGTGGCCCCTTACTGGCCGGCTTGCCTCTCGCTCACGGTTAGTTCGCATTCCATGATGTTCTCCCCAAAAGCTCTTGGAACTGGGCAGCCGAGTTGAGGTAGTTCCTTCATGAGCGCCGGCGCCGAATCGGTGATCCAGCCGGCGTCAAACAGCCAAATGCGCGTCCCGGGTGCGACGCCATACATGTGGGCCGCACTGGCGAGTTGGCCGGCAAACTCGTCGGAATAATACTTCCATTTTTGGGGCGGCGCCGAAATCACTGTGTAAGGGCCGCATTCTATTCTCGAAAATGGATCGACCGGCAGAAACACCTGCACGACACCGTGTCCGCACCCGTAGTAGCCGAGCAATAGCCCACTTTGATAGTCGGTAAAGAGGATTGATCCCGGCGGCGCGGACTGCCGCAGGAAAGCGACCGCCTCGTTCATCAGAGCCCGCTTGTGATTTCTGGCGCGAATCAGCGGGGGTGGTGAGGGAAAAAAATTGCAGACTGCAAGGCTGAGAATGACGACCAGCGTTCTCCACCAGGCTTGCCGCGGCCGCCACGAGCCGAGTCCGATGGCCGTTCCTGTAAGCGCGAAGAGTGCCAGGTACGAGTTGTGACGCGTTCCGCCGTAAGGATACAGACCAGCGATCGCAACGGCGCAGTTCACGGCGAACGGAAGGCCGATCAGCAGCGCCAGTTCGCGCACGCTGGGCCCGCTGGGAGGGGGTTGAGACTTGCGTCTAAGCAGCGAGAGAATTCCTGCCAGAAACGCCAGCAGCGCCAGCGTCCCCAACAAGCCGTGGCTGAAGACATAGGTGAAGACGCGAAGGGTCTGGCTTATGGGGAAGACAAGCAAACTGTTCTCACCGGGATGGTAGATCGATTTTCGCAGCCAGGTGTCGGCGATCATCTGATTCATCCCGATCTGCTTCAGGTGCGACACGTGGGTTACAAAGAAATAGGCGACGAGCGCGATCGCCAGTATCTGGCCGCCCGCCCAGGTGGCAAACAAGCCCGCACGCTTGCTCCAGGGATGGAGACGCACGAGCATGTACAAGCCCATCGAGAAAGCAAAAAGAAGCGATGAGTAATGGGTGAGGAGCGCGCCGTACAGGGAAATGGAGAACAGTCCCATGAACCACGGCGAGTTTTCCTGCACGGCTCGTTCCGAGAAATAAAGGCAAGCCGCCCCGAAACCCATGAGGAGCGCGTATTGCCGAATTTCCGCTGACAGTTCGATCAGGGCAGGGGCGAACGCGAACAGGATCAGTCCCAGGAGCGCGGTGGAACGGTCCGTGACCCTTTTGAGCCAGAGGTACATCAACCAGCAACATGCGGTGCCTGCCAGAAGCGAGGGCATGCGCAGCATGAGTTCCGATTGGCCCAACCCGCGCCAATAGTGCAGCAATATGATCAGTAATGGAGGATGAGCGGTGGTGAGCGTGGCCCTGTAGGTCAGAGCGAAAGAGTTGTAACAGGAGAGAAGGTAGTGCAATGCTTCGTCGGGATTGAGGAAGTAGGACCGCGCCTGCACGAGGCGGGCGATAAGTCCTGCCAGCAAGACAAAGATGGGGCACAGGCGCTGAATTCGCGTCTCGTTCGCTTGTCCGCGGACCTGACCGTCCGAGGGTAGCGCAGTTGCCGGATGGGGCGAGTCAGTTACCTGTCGGTGGAATGAGATCATGCTCGAAGTAGGCGGGGCGCGTCCAAGCCATTCTGTGATCTTGCCGCCGCACTGGGCGACTTGTAGATGTTAGATACAATACTGCCTGGACGAGCGAATGTCGACCGCGAAACCCACTGAGAATAAGCCGGAGCCAAGCGAAGTCGCGCCTGACCCTGCCGCGCCTGACTCACCCGCGAGATGGCTGCCGCGGGCCGCAGTGATTTTAGTCCTGTTGGTGGTGCTCGTAGGATTCGGGCTCATTCGTTTTCGCCAGCGCAACACGCCGCTGGAGCGGGACGAGGGAGAGTACGCCTATTCCGGGCAGCTTTTGCTGCTGGGAATCCCGCCTTACAAACTCGCCTGCAACATGAAATTGCCCGGCATCTACGCCGCGTACGCCGTGATTCTGAAGGTCTTCGGGGAAACTCCGGCGGGAATCCGTACGGGGTTAATCGTGGTCAACTCGGTCACGGTGCTGCTGCTTTACTTTCTCGCGGCGGCTCTGTTCGGCAGACTGGCAGCGGTGGTTACCGCCTGCAGCTGGGCGCTGCTTTCAGCGAGTTCTGGCGTGATGGGATTCGAGGCGCACGCGACCAACTTCGTCGTGCCTCCGGCCATTTTTGGGATTCTGCTGCTGGTGTATGCGCTGCGCCTGGATCGCCCGGGCTTGTTCTTTCTGAGTGGCCTGCTCTCCGGCGTCGCAGTCTTGATGAAGCAGCATGGGGCGTTCTTTGTTCTCTTTTGTCTGCTGTACCTGTTTTGGAACGCTCGCAAGCGGCGGGACGCGTTGCCTATTCTTCTGCGGCGTACCGTAGTCTACGCTGCGGGCGTTGGGCTTCCTTACGTCATTACCTGTGTGCTGCTCTACAAAGCAGGCGTGTTTCGCCAGTTCTGGTTCTGGACTGTTTCGTATGCGAACGAATATTCGAAGATGGGGCTGCGGCGCGCCATTCACTATTTCCTGGAAAACTCCGCTCGAGTTACGGCTCCGGCGGCCCTGATCTGGGTTCTCGCTGCACTGGGACTGAGCGCAATATGGTGGGGCCGAAGCGCGCGGCGGCATGCAGGTTTTCTGGTGCTGCTGCTGATTTGTTCATTCCTGTCGCTGTGTCCGGGGGCATACTTCCATCCGCACTATTGGATTCTGTTTCTGCCGGTCGTCGCGATCCTGGCAGGAGTTGGCGTCAGCTCGGCGACCGAGAGGCTGTCGGAACATTTCTCGTCGCCGATGGTGCTCGCCTCGCCGGCTATGGTCTTCGTGCTGTGTTTCGGGACGGGGGTCTTTCATCAGCGGCACCCCTACTTCTCGGCCGACCCTTTGGCCACTTTCGAAGCAACTTATCCCGGCGATCCTTATGTCCCGGCAGTTGAGATCGCCGACTACGTGGAGCGCAATACCGCCCCCGCGGACCGCATCGCTGTGATTGGTTCCGAGCCCGAGATTTACTTCTACGCCCATCGCCAATCCGCGACCGTCTATATCTACACCTACAGCCTGATCGTGTGGCACAAGCTGACCACCCGCATGAGGGAAGAGTTCATCCACGACCTGGAAACCAATAAGCCTGAGTATCTCGTTTACGTGGATGTCTGGGGTTCCTGGGGCGAACGCGAAGGGGTCCTGCAGGCTGCTCCATTTCTGGCGCGCTTGCAGAAGTACATGAATGACGGCTTTGAAAAGGATGGCGTGGCCGATATGGGGGCGACCACGCAATACGTCTGGGGCGAGGCCGCACGGACTTACGTGCCGCGCTCGTCGAGCGTGATCTGGGTGCTTCGGAGAAGGCCGCAAGCGAAGGCACAGTGATGCTATCCTGATAAAACTTCCCAAATGAACGCGGTCCATAACGTGGGTGCGCTGGCTCCGGGGATGGAAGCGCAAAGCGACGCCGCCAGAAAGAATGATCCCTGGAAGGGACGCGTGTCGGTAATCGTTCCGGTTTACAACGAGGCGGCGCACGTTGACGAACTGTTGCAGGCGATCCAGGCCTCTCCGGTGAGGAAGGAAATCGTCATCGTGGATGACGGTTCGACCGACGGCACACGGGAGAAATTGCACTCGCTGCCGCCGCTCGACGACGTCACCATCGTTTTCCATGAGAAGAACTGCGGAAAGGGAGCGGCCATTCGCACGGCCCTCGCCTATGCGCGGGGCGAGTACGTACTGATTCAGGATTCCGATCTGGAATACGATCCGCAGGATTATGCCGCGCTGCTGCGGCCGCTTGAGGAAGGCAAGGCGAATGTGGTGTACGGGGTGCGGCCGGATCGTCCCGAGCGCGGGCTGCGCTTCTTTCTCGGCGCCAAGCTGCTCACGCACCTGACGAATCTCCTCTACGGTGCAGGAATTCACGACGAAGCAACCTGCTACAAAGTCATTCGGCGCTCTCTGCTGGCGCGGATCGATCTCGAATGCCGCCGCTTTGAATTCTGCCCGGAAGTGACGGCCAAGCTCTGCCGGATGGGCGAGACCATTGCAGAGGTCCCCATCTCCTACCACCCACGGTCTGCCGTGGAAGGGAAAAAAATCCGCCACTCCGATGGATGGCTGGCGATCTGGACGCTGATCCGCTACCGCTTCGTGCCGCGCCGACGCTGGGTGCGGCCCGGGCTGGACCAGCCGCAGGCTCCGTTTACTGTCAGCTTTTCGCGGCTGCCGCCGGAGTAAGGCCTGGCTGGCACCCGGTTCACAAACGACTCCCCAAGCCGCGAGCCTACGGTTACAATATCCGGTCTGACCGGAGGCTGCCGGTCCGCTCGCTCGTCCAGCTCGAGCCTTCTCAATGTTCAAGAAGATCCTCATCGCGAACCGGGGCGAGATTGCAGTGCGCGTGATCCGCGCCTGCCATGAGATGGGGATTGCCGCGGTTGCCGTTTACTCCGACGTAGATCGTGCCTCTCTGCACGTGCGCAAAGCTGACGAGGCTTACCCCATCGGCGCGCCCGCCGCCTCCGAGTCTTATCTCAACATCGCGAAGATTCTTGACGCTGCCAGGCGATCCGGCGCGGAGGCAATTCATCCCGGCTACGGTTTTCTTTCCGAGAATGCCAAGTTTGCCAAGGCCTGCGCCGCGGCAGGTGTAAAGTTCATCGGCCCCACGGCGGAAGCGATGAACGCGATGGGATCGAAAACGCAGGCGCGGCAGTCGATGGAGCGCGCCGGAGTTCCCATCGTTCCCGGCACCTCGCGCGGCCTTGAATCGTTCGAACAGGCCGAGCAAGTCGCAGCCCGCATCGGCTATCCCATCATGCTGAAGGCGGCGGCAGGCGGTGGTGGCAAGGGCATGCGGCTGGTGCAGGCGCCGCAGGACCTCAAGCCGGCGCTGGAAGGAGCGAGGAGCGAGGCCGAGCGTTCCTTCGGCGACGGTGAAGTCTACATCGAGAAGGCAATCGTCAATCCCCGGCACATCGAAATGCAAATCCTGGCCGACGAGCACGGAAACACGGTGTATCTCGGCGAGCGCGAATGTTCGCTGCAGAGGCGGCATCAAAAAGTCGTGGAAGAAGCGCCTTCGCCGATTGTGGATCCCGACATGCGCCGCAGGATGGGCGAAGTCTCCGTCCGCGTCGCCCGGGCCGCCGGATACACCAATGCCGGTACGGTCGAGTTCCTGGTAGACGAGAAGAAGAATTTCTACTTCCTGGAGATGAACACGCGGTTGCAGGTGGAGCATCCGGTCACGGAATTGATCACCGGGCTCGACCTGGTGCACCTGCAGATTCGCATCGCGGCCGGCGAGCGGCTTCCCTTGACCCAAGATGACGTGACCATCCGCGGACACGCCATCGAATGCCGCATCTACGCCGAGGATCCCGACAACAATTATTTTCCCAGCCCGGGCAAGATTACGCTGCTGCTGGCGCCTTCCGGGCCGGGGATTCGCCGCGATAGCGGCATGTATGAGGGCTGGACTGTGCCCATGGATTACGATCCGCTGCTGGCCAAGCTGATCGGTTACGGCACAGACCGCGATCAGGCCATCGGCCGGCTGACCCGCGCGCTGAGCGAATACTTCGTGGGCGGGATCAAGACCAATATTTCTCTGTTCCGCCGCATCCTGCGCCATCCGGATTTCCGCGCTGCGAAACTGGACACCGGATTTCTCGATCGGATGTTAAAGGAGAAAGCTGACGGCGGGCCGGATTCTCAGGGCGATTCGAAAGCGGTCGAAGTAGCAGTGATCGCCGCGGGCATGTTTGCTGTCTTAGGCCCGTCGGCGGCAGGGGCAGGCGAACGTGCTCTGCTGAACGGTTCCCCTGGCGGCAACGCGAACGCGCCTTCCGGATGGAAGCGCGCGGCTCATCGCGAGGCGCTGCGATGAGGCAAGCCACGAAGGCGGTCGTCTCCACTTCACAGGAATTCGAGCAACTGGCAACTGGCCGCTGACAACTGGCAACTGGCTTTCATGACTTACGACGTCACCATTGACGGAAAGCACTACCGGCTCGAACTCGACCGCGCCGGCGGCCGCTGGTCGTGCCGCCTCGACGGCCGTGAAGTTGAGGTGGACGCGGTGCTGGCGCGCCCGGATGTGCTCTCGCTTCGCATCGGCAACCAGGCCTACGAAGTGAAATGCGAACGCGTGGCCAGCGACCTGCATCTGTGGGTGGGCAGCGAGCGCTTTGCCGTGGAGGTTCGTGATCCGCGTTCGTTACGCGGGCGCGCTCGCGCCGTGGACGAGCATGGTCCCAGAAAACTAACGGCTCCCATGCCGGGCAGGGTGGTTCGTGTGCTGGCCAGTCAGGGAAGCGAGGTCGAGGCTGGCACGGGCGTTCTGGTGGTGGAGGCGATGAAGATGCAGAACGAGATCAAGTCGCCGAAGAAGGGGACAATCCAGAAAATCCTCGTCACCGAAGGCGCTGCCGTGAACGCGGGAGATGTGTTGGCAATTGTGGAGTGAGCGGAGATGAGAACCGGTTCTACTTCTCCAGCCCGTTGCTGTCGAGCACCTTCTTCGCGTAATAGTTCTCAACCTTGGCGGAATCGCGCAAAACTTCATAGTAGGCAGCTTTCAGCAACTGCTCGCGGCGGGCGTGAAGCTGCGAGCGGATGGCCTGTTCTACCCGCGGATCCGACAGGTCGCGCTGGCCGGCCGGCTCCTTCGACACCAGCTTCACGATGCGGAACCCTACAGGCTGCCCGTTTTGACCGAGCACCGTGATGACCGGACTGTATTGGCCCGGCTTGAGTTTCATCACTGCGTCGTGGGTAGCCTGACCCGTTCCTTTCAGACCAGACTCGTAGGTAAAGCCCCAATCGCCTCCGTTGCCGGACGTGTCGGGGTCTTCCGAATATTGCATGGCCAGCGTAGCGAAGTCATCGCCGCTGTCAAGGCGGTTGGCGATCATCTGGATCTTCTTGCGCGCCTCAGCTTCGTTCTGGGCTTTGTCGTTCTGGTTTTGGGCCTGAGGATTGGGAGCGGGAGTCACCACGATCTGCGCCAGGTGATACTGCGTCTCGATCAGGTTAAACTCGCCCTTGTGTGCGTTGTAGTAGTCCGTGATGTCCTGGCTTTTCACATCAATCTTGGACGACACTTCCTTGTTCATCACCTTGTCAACCGTGATCGAGCGCCGGATGTCGCGCTTGAAATCGGCCAGCGTGATCTTCCTGTCCTTGAGCCGCTGGTCGAATTCCTCCTGGGTGAAAGGCGTCTTGATCTCGTTGTATTTACGGTCAACTTCTTCGTCGGTGGCCAGCAGGCCAAGTTTCTCGGCGCGGCGCATCAGGATTTCGTCGTCGATCATCTGATGCAGAATGTTGAGACGAAGCGCAGTGGCCTGCTCGCCTGTCGGCGCCTGTTGGGCCGAAGCGATCTGGTTGTCGTAATACTTGTCCACGTCGGAGCGGAAAATCTTACGGCCGTCGACCGTGGCCATTACGTCGCCACCTACCTGCGAGCCGCACGCAGTTAGGATGGCCAGCAGCGCGGCGGCGGATAACGCTGCGGCAGCCGGGATGAAGAACGAGATTTTTCTCAAGATTATGTCTCCCTTCGTGACAGCAACTTCGTCACAAAGAAACTCGCCGGAGCGGACGGTCGTCCCGCCCTTCGTTACTTGGAAGCGGGCGCCGGAGGCGTGGACGGATGCTCCGGCACAGGCTGTCCTGCATCTCTGAGAGCATTGTCCAGCGCAGCGCGGAGCTCACTGACCGGGACCGCACCGTCAATCTTTTGCCCGTTGATGAAGAGAGTCGGCGTCGCGCTCACGTCGATGCCATCGGCTTCCTTCATGGACGCCCTGACCGCGTCCTCATTTTGCGCCTTGATGCACGACTGCAATTTCACCACATCCGCGTTGTGCTTTTGCCCTTGCAGCATCGCGATCTTGTCAATGGCGTCCAAGCGCGCGCCCGGCGTCTTTTCGCTGTCTACCTCGCGCTTGTTGGCGTGGATATAGTCGGCGAAATCCCAGTAGGCATCGCTATTCTGCGCTGCCAGGCAGTTTGCATCCACGGCGGCATGGATCGCCCAGGGATGTATCTCCGCCAGTGGATAGTCCTTGTAGATGAAAGTAACCCGGTCGCCGTATTCCTTGAGAAGCCCGGGAAACAGCGTGTGGTGCATGCTGGCGCAGTATGGGCACTCGAAGTCGTCGAAATTTACCACCACAACCTTGGCAGACTTGGCCCCGCGTGACGGCCGTCCGGTGACGTCGATCTTGCTCATCAATTCTGCAAACGGATCCTTGGTCAGGTCGAACTTCGTGACGCGCAGCAGGGTGTTGCGGTCCTTGGAGAGCAGAAACTTCAAGTCCTTCTTCTTGCTGTCGCCGCCACTGTCGAAGGTGACCAACACCGTGTCATAGCCGGGCCAGTCGGTGCTGGGCGTGATGGGTCCGACGGTCACTTTCACGTCGGCCGGAACGTTGTAGTAAGAGCGCACCTGGCGCTCGATTTTGCGGACCACCTCAGGAGGCGCAGATTGGGCGACACAACCCAGGCAAATCAGAAGCAGGATCGGCAACGAACGTCGAATTGTAATCACCAGGAGACGCCTCAGCATCCGAATCAACCAATCGATTATCTCACAGTAGAAGTGGGGAGAGCGGCGGCAACCGGGCCTGGCGGGACCGGTTAACCACGTTGCCGCAGCTGTTCGGCGGGCAGTAAAGCGTTCATGGACCCGGAACGAAAGCCCTCCAGATCGAGGGTGATGAAACGGAAGCCGAGCGCCTTGAAGAGGGCAGTGAACTCCGCAGCCATGGCGGGATTCAGGGCGCGGTCGAACTCCTCGCGGGCAATCTCGATGCGCACCAGCTCGCCGTGATGGCGCACGCGAAACTGACGAAAACCGAGAGCGCGAAGGGCGTCTTCACCCCGTTCGACTGCATCGAGCGCTTCGCGCGTAACCGGGCGGCCGTATTCGATTCGCGATGAAAGGCAAGCCGATGCGGGCTTATCCCAGATTCGCAATCCGGCCGCGCGGGCCAGATCGCGAACTTCCTGCTTGGTAAGTTTCGCCTGTAACAGCGGGGCAGCGACGTGATGTTGCCGGGCCGCCTCCTGGCCCGGGCGGAAATCGCCCTGGTCATCCAGATTCACACCGTAGGCGATGGTGTCGAAGCCGCGGGCTGCGCGCAGCTTCTCCAGCACTGCGAAAAGCTCGTCTTTGCAATAAAAACAGCGCTGTCCGTCGTTACGCGCATACTCGGGACGTTCGAGTTCGGAAGTAGAGATGACCTCAAGCGGGATTGCGTGCTCGCCGGCAAAAGCAATGGCATCGGCCAGGTGAGTACGAGCCAGACTGGGAGAGTCGGCAATCACCGCCAGCATGTTTTCGCCCAGCACACGGTGAGCGGCCCAGGCCAGATACGCGGAATCAACGCCACCGGAGTAGGCGACGAGCACGCGGTCCAGCGTCTTCAGGACTTCGTCAAGGGCCGATTGCTTCGAGGCTGGGCTCGCTTCAGGACCCATCTAGCCATTCTAGAACGAAACCCGGCTTGCTGTGCAGCGCATCTGGTCTGTCTGGTAGTCGTAGCTTCCTTCCCCCACCGTAGTTGCTCAGATCGCCTGCCTAGTAGAGCCGCTCTTGTCGTCTCAGGTTTCCGAAGTTCGCGATATTCGCCAGCGTGAAAGTGAAGCGAAACAGATTCTCGTTACGCACGTTAGCGATAGCGTAGCGGCGGTATTCCAGGGTAAGCCCGCAGCAGTCCCAATTGTAGGTGGTTTGCGCGGTGGCGAACTGCAGTTGCCGGATTTCCGAGTCAATGCCGAAGCTGGTGGCGGCGCTGAATCCCCGCCGGTTCAACCCGCCGTAACCGAGCGCCACACGGAACTGCTGGAATTTGCATGTCACCTGGTTCGTCTCTTCCACCGGGCCGCATTTGCCCTCGCTCTGAGCGGGGGGCGTCACTGGCGTCTGTGGAATCTGCAGGAAAGCATCTCCGCCGCCCACGGTCAATGGTCCAAGGTTGTAGTTCAACAACAGCGTGCTGGCATTGATGCGCCCCAGCTGAAAATCGTAGTCGAGATCCCACTCGGTGTCGGTTCGATTGCTGGTGGCAACCCGCAGGCGCGACACCAGCGGAGAAAGATGCCGCGGCACCGTAACGAAGGCAATGCCCGTCAGATCCTCCGTGGTAGTGAAGACGTTGCGCTGTCCGGGAAACAGGGCTCCGCCGAACGTCGGGTCAAGAAAATATTTCTGGGCGAGTTCCCAGGTGACGATTTCCCTCACTTCAGGCCCCTGAACGCAAGGCTGATTCCCCAGGGTGTCGATGCGCTGCCAGGGCACGATCTGTTCCGGGGCAGCGGCACCGACGGCGAGAGCCGTCATGGGTGTCGCGCACTCCTGCTCGTGCGGTGCGGTTCGTTTCGCGTAGAGACGGGTAACGAGCCCGTACTCGACCTCATGTGTGTTGCTTAGGATGTCGCGCTCGTCGAAGTGGAGAACATTGGCGGAGTCATTCACCCCCGTCACCAAACGATAGACCACCCGGGGCTCGATGACGTGCTTCCACTTCCGTCCGAAGAAGTCTTTGTCGAAGATCTTTTCCAGCGTTGGAGGCCGCAGTTCCACTGACGCTTCCAGAGCCTGGCGATTGGTGGGGTTGTCCACCGCGTTCTGGTTCACGAAACGCTGGGTGTAGTAGGTCTCATGCAGAGCCAATGCCGGGAGCAGAGACCATCCCCGGTACTGCAAGGGCAGGGAAAGCTCCGGGCTCAAGTCGAAGCGGCCTAACAGCGTGCCCGTGCCAAAGCCGGGTTCGCCGCGGGTCAGGCCTGCCAGCGATGCATCGAATGACCAGAAGAACGGCGAACGGCCTAACTCACGCTCTACGCTGGAAGCGTCGAAGCTGGGAGCATGCAGAATCCGGATGGAATCGAAGCTCGGCGGATTGGAGGCCACGCCGGCAACGGTGGTTTGAAAGAAGTTCTGATAGCGCTCGACCATGCCGCTCAGGAAGAAGCCATCCCCGGGTTTTGACAGGAAGACCTGCGACTTTACCTCGGAGTTTACCGCCTGGGTGAAGACTTCGTTGAAGGCCAGCCGGAACAGAAACGAACTCAGATAGTCAATGTTGGCCACACTGCGAAATCCGTAGAAGCTGCCCCCTGCTGTCAGGCGCGCCTCCTGGCCGCCCTCGCGCAGCAGCTCCCGGCACGGATTTTGTACTGAGCAACCCGGGCTTGTAGTGGCCCAGATCGGGGTTCCGCGATCGATTACGCCGAAGTAGTTCAGATCCACGTATGACGCGTCGGTGGGTCGGGCACGAAATTCTCCTTTCTGCGCCCAACCACGCTTGGAAAAGTATTCTGCCCCCACATTGGCGTCCATACTTCGATTAATCGCCCAATAAACGCCTTCGCCGAGGACAGTGCCCTTGATCGAAGACTGGCCAGCCGTCGGAATCAGGAATCCGGTCTGGCGCGCTTCCCGGTTCACCGGGTGAGTCGCATAGGGAAAATAGAAAACCGGAAACCCGTGCAGCAGGAACCGGCTGTGGTAGATGCTGGCATTGCCGCCCACGTCCACGACTACCCTGTGCGCCTTGAACAGCCATCGAGGGTGTGGAAGTTCGCAGGTGGTAACGGTGCCGCCATAGAGGAGGTAATGATCGGGACTGGTCTTCTCCACCACCTTGCCAGAGAAGGCAAAGGGCGCGGTAGAGGTCAGAACCACCTCCCTGCCCTGAAAGCGCAATCCGGTAGTCCCGGTCACGTCGTAGAACCGTCCGGTCTCCGCGGTCAGATTGTAAGTTCCGTGACTGGCCTTGATGTGGTCATCATTGGGTCCGCCGTCGAGCGTGAAGTGCCCTGAGGCGACAGCTTCGCCGCTATCCGAGTCGTAGATCACTTCATCGGCGCGCAAGATGTAGTCGCGATAGTGAATCTCGGCGTCCCCGTGTAATTTGTAGATGCCGCCGTCTTTCTCCTGCTGGATGGCGCAGATGATCGCCTCGTCTTTGAGTTGCGTAGCTGCCCGATTGGCGCAAGGTGTGTTTGGAGCAGGCGAAGCGGTCTTCTCCGGAGGCGCTGTTTTTTGCGGGTCAGCTTGAGCCGCAACATCCTTGGCTTGATCTGAGTGTCCTGCGAGCAACTGGCTGGTTACTAGCGCAGAGGCGGGAAGCTGGTGACAAAGAAACAGCGCCGTGATAAGGAATCTAGTGCGCAGGGTCATTGGAAGAAAATCGACGGACGAAGATCGCTCATCGCAGCGAACCCACCCTTTTCGGCTTGATTGTCGCGGCATCGTGAAGTTAGCACGGCGCTGGCCGCGAGGCAAAGTGGCGAAAAAGGCTAGGATTCCCGTTGGTCCACTTCCGGTTGTCCGCTTCGCGTGAACTTACGAGATTTTCGCAAGACTTACATGAATTGTCCGCTTTGTGGCGAGATTTGCCGTTGCCATTCGGAGCCCCCTCCTCCCGCTTCACCGCGGTCGAGACCTGGCGCGCGGGATATCGCTGCGCCCGACACTCCGGCAGAAGATGCGCTGGCAGAAGGCATGCGGCAATCCGTCTGCGCCGGACCGGCTGAGACCCCAGCCGCTCCTGAAAGCTCGAATTTGGTTTCCACGGCGGAATCAGTTCCCGCGGCTCCGCCGGATCAAGCCATTTCGAATGAGCCGGATGATTCCGCCTGGCGCGCCGAGATGTTCGCCCGGCTGAACCGTTATCGCGCCCGCCGCAAGATACGTCCACCGCGATATCCCTCGCTCCACCTGCAATTCGGTGCGGCGGAGTCTTCTGACGCTACCGGTTCGTCCGCTGCTGCGCTGCCTGCCTTCGACCCTGTCTCAGACCAGGCTCTGGCGCTTGACGGAATGAGGCAGCGGCCCAGCGCCGCGGAGCCGGATGAGCTGTCCCCGCAGGAGCCTTCCCCAGACGCTGCTCCCGAACCCATCAGCTCCCCTGCCGGATACTCCGGCGCGAAGATTCTGGAGTTCCCCAGAGTGGGGTGGGCACCGCCCGCTCCTCCGCCCGATCAGCTGGCCGAGCCGGTGGTCGCCCGGCCGCGAATCCTCGAGGTGCCCGAGGTTGCGCCGGAGCCGCCAGCCCTCGGCGGCATCACCATGGATGCAGCGGAGCGCAAGGAAGCCGGGAAACAGCCTGGCATTGATATTCCTCTGCAGAGCGCATCGCTCGGGCGACGCATCCTGGCTGGCGCGATCGACGGCCTGATCGTCGCTTTCGCGTCTGCACTGTTTGGGGCTATTTTCTGGAAGGTGGCCGGGGTTCGTCCGCCTCTGGTGCAAATGCTTTCGCTCGCAGCCGGGATCCCGTGCTTGTTCTGGGCGGGCTACCAGTATCTGCTGCTCGTGTACGCCGCCAGCACCCCGGGATTGCGTCTGGCCGGGCTCGAACTGGCCCGCTTCGACGGTACCGCGACCACCCGCTCCCTGCGCCGCTGGCGCGTGCTGGCCTCCTACCTTTCAGGAGCCTCCCTCGGCATGGGCTTTGCCTGGGCCTTTCTCGACGAAGACGCGCTTTGCTGGCATGACCGGATCACGCACACCTACCTCGCGCCGACGGGACGGCGACTATCAGATTAAAGTGTCTCGTGCAGTTAAACTTTGAGTGGCGACAAACAACTTGCCCCGCCTCCCTGTGCTATCTTCAATAGGTTTACCTCATGAATCCGCTCGCGCATTCGTTTTGAAGAATGGCTACATCGGTTGAGAGTTCCAAGCCGGCAGTAAAGGTCTTCGTCGCCACCACGGTGATGCTGACCTTCATCTCCTTCTGGCGGGCCTCCGCCATCGTTCTGGCCGACCTGGCCTCCTCTGCTTACTATGCCGGCGGTGACGCGGAAAAGGTCATCGGCAAGAGCGCGCCCTGGTTCATCCTGGCGGTCATGCTCTTCAGCTACGCCGTGCGTGCGCTCTACATCGAGTCGAGCAGCATGTTTGTGCGCGGCGGCGTCTACCGCGTCGTCAAAGAGGCTATGGGCGGGACGTTGGCCAAGTTTTCGGTCTCGGCCCTGCTGTTCGACTACGTCCTGACCGGCCCTATCAGCGCCGTGTCGGCCGGGCAGTACCTCGCGGGTTTTGTCAAGGACATCGGGATTTACATTCACCACCCGCTCAGCTTCAACGACGACTACTTCGCGGCAGGCCTGGCCGTTATCGTCGTGATCTATTTCTGGTGGAAAAATACGCAGGGCATCCATGAATCCAGCAGCAAAGCTCTGCAGATCATGGTGATCACGACGGTTATGGTGGTGATTCTGATCGTGTGGTGCACGATCACGATTCTGCGCACGCCGGTTCAGTTGCCCCCCAGTCCATTGAGTTCCGCGGGCGCGATTCCCCTGAACAAGGAAGCGCTGGGCTGGCTGAATGGAAGCTGGTTCGCTCATGTGACCTGGATCCTCCTGTTCGTGGGTTTCGGCCACTCCGTGCTGGCCATGAGCGGCGAGGAAACTCTGGCCCAGGTCAATCGCGAAATCGAGCATCCCAAGCTGAAGAACCTGGAGAAGACCGGGCTGGTGATTTTCATCTACAGCCTGCTCTTCACGTCGCTGGTCTCATTCTTCGCGGCGATGATTATTCCCGACAACATCCGGCCCAACTTTTTTGCCAACCTTATTGGCGGAATCGCCATGTACCTGGCCGGACCGACCAGCCTGAAGCTGCTGTTTCACGGATTTGTGGTGCTGGTAGGCGTCCTGATCCTGGCCGGCGCGCAGAACACGTCCATCGTGGGCGCGAACGGCGTTTTGAACCGCGTGGCCGAGGACGGCGTGCTCACCAGTTGGTTCCAGAAGCCGCACTACCGTTTCGGTACCAGCTACCGCATCATCAATTTAATCGTTGGGATGCAGCTACTCACGATCTTTCTCAGCCTGGGCAACGTCTACGTGCTGGCTGCTCTTTATGCTTTCGGCGTGATCTGGAGCTTCGCCATGAAGTCGCTGGCGGTGCTGGTCCTGCGCTTTACGGAGCCCGCAAATCGAGAATGGAAAGTTCCCGGCAACCTGCACATCGGTAAGACCGAGATTCCCGTCGGGCTGCTACTGATTTCGGCCGTGCTGTTCCTCACGGCGGTCGTGAATCTGTTCACCAAGTATGAGGCCACCATCGCGGGGATAATTTTCAGCGGCTTTTTTTTCACCATTTTCACGTTGTCCGAGCACCATGTCACCAAAGAGCGCCAAGGCAAACCAGAGCAACTCGACCAGTTCCGGGTGTATGGCAATCAGGAGTTGGGTAGCGGCGCCATGGGCGTGCGCCCCGGCAACGTCCTGGTGGCGGTGCGCGATCCCCGCAATCTGTACTACCTGCGGCACGTGCTGACTCACACCAACACGATCAAACAGGACGTCGTCGTGATGAGCGCCCGCCTCTACCACCGCGAACACACTTTCAGCGGTAGCACCGTCTTCGACGCGACCCAAGTCTTTGATCACTACGAACAGGAGCTCTTCACTGCGGC
>Ga0209517_10001985_pt1 | contig 29881 bp, 28 predicted proteins | sample PeaSoiMetSII2010_FD_187695 | JGI IMG/M metagenome (GOLD analysis project Ga0209517, IMG submission 187695) | Peat soil microbial communities from Weissenstadt, Germany - SII-2010 (SPAdes) (version 2) | ecosystem: Environmental > Terrestrial > Soil > Wetlands > Peat | place: Germany...
GCCGCCGTATTCCCCGGACTTCAACCCCATCGAAAAGTGTTGGTTCCAGGTCAAGCAAAGGTTGCGAGCTTGGAAGATCCGCCAACTGGAATTGCTGGAGCATGCCGTGGCCGCGGCCCTTACTGCGGTGAATTCAGAACACGCAACAGCCCATTTTCGCCACTGCGGCTATGGTCTATAAATACTCAGAAAATGGTCTAGAGCGTCGGAACCGCAACCCGACAGATGCCGTAGACCACAAACGCCCCCAGGCCGACCGTCCACAGGCGGCTGGTAACCGGCCCCTTCCAGAACAGTGAAAACAGCATCGCGAACCCCAGAGGGCTGAGAGCATTAAAGTGGATCGCCTCGTTCCAATGGCCCTTGGCCAAGGCGAACATGGCGCGAGTGAGACCGCACAGCGGGCAGGGAAGTCCCGTGAGCCAGTGGAATCCGCAAGCCCGAAACGACGGCGCCGCGGGTACTGTGAAGTACCACAGGCACGCCAGCAGGAGCGCGCTGCCCGCAAGACGTGCATAAACGTTGCGCGGAGATCGGGGCAGGGAAGTTATCAAAGCGTCTCCACGGTCCGCGGATCGAATCCGACAATTTCCCTGTAAGCCACGGTGACGGCCGCGAGTGTAACCGGTACCGAAACCAGCAGCCCGACGATACAGCACAGCGCGCCGAGTATATTGACCAAGGCCATCAGCAGCAGGAACATCGTAAAGCCGAAGTAGTCGTTCTTGACCACAGCATGGCTGGCCTGCATCGCAGGCCAGAAGTCCATGCGCTTGTCCAGGATAAACAGGTACGTGAACTTGTACATGGCGGCGATGACCAGGCCGGGGATGATACAGAGCAAACTTCCGGCAAAGACGAAGATCGAGATAATCAGCGAAGCCACGAAGGCCGGAAGGAAGTAGTCGAATCCCTTGAAGAGGTCGCCGAGTTCGCCTCCGCGGTTCAGCATCCTCTTAATGCAGAAGATGTGGAAGCCCACCACCATGGGACCTTGCAGAACGATCGGCACGACCGAGCTGACCACGCCGAAGACCAGGCACAGCAGGACGTAGGTGCCCAGGTCTGCCTTGACCATTTGCCAGCCTTCTGAGATCCAACGGCCCGATTGCGCCTTTACGCCCAGCGGCGGCGTCCAGGGTGCCTGAAAAGCCATGCCGGGTGCCGGCGGCAGAGGTGCGAGGGGTTGCCCGCAGTTGGAGCAGAATCGGAGTCCGGCGGCGACCTCGGTACCGCAATTGTGGCAAAACATTGGAAGCTCCTTGGTTCAAAACGTCGGTGATGTCTAGGTTCGAAGATGTATACGTTCGATCGGAAGGCCAGGTTCGCGCCGCGGCGCTCATACGGGTTACTTTCCCCTGAATACGGGCTTGCGCTTCTCCAGAAACGCCTGACGCCCTTCCTTGTAATCCTGGCTTTCGAAACACTGCCGGACCAGAGCGTCGCAAGCGGCTGCGTCGCGATCTTTTTCGTCGCGCAGCAACTCGCGCACGATGCCTTTTACGGCGCGAATCGTGAGCGGGGCGTTGGCGGCGATCGTCTCGGCCAAGTCGCGCACATAGCCTTCAATTTCGGGGTCGGCGACGATCCGGTTCACCAAGCCCATCCGCAGTGCGTCGGAGGCGTCCACGTGCCGGGCGGTGAACAGCATCTCGTTGACGAACTGCGGACCCACCAGGCGCATCAGCCGCTGGATATTCGATAAGCTGTAACCCAATCCCAGTTTGGCCGCCGGGATTCCGAAGCGCGCGGCCTCGTTGGCGATGCGCAGATCGCAGCTCACCACGATCCCCAATCCGCCACCGATGCAATAGCCGCGGATGCTGGCGATGGTGGGCTTGGGATAGTCGGCGAGGGTTTGTTGAAAGTGATCGACCGCCGCATTATACACCGCGATGGCGTCCGTGCTGCCGCGCTCGCTTTCGAACTTGGAGATATCGGCGCCTGAAACGAAGGCCTTGCCGCCGGCCCCGGTCAGCACCACCACGCGCAGCTCGGAGTCTTGCGCGAACTCGTCCATCGCCGCAGCGGCGGCGCGCCACATCTCCAGCGACATGGCGTTGTGCCGTTCCGGGTTGTTGAACGTCAGCGTGCCGATGGCGCCGCTCTTCGACGAAAGAATCTTGTTCATCACACTACCCCGCGCGCCCGCATCCCGGCGATCTGCTCTGTCGTGTAACCCAGCGATCCGAGGATCTCCTCAGTGTGCTCGCCGCGCTCCGGCGGGCGCAGCCGGATCTCGCTCGGCGTGCGCGAGAGCCGGACCCCTTGAGCCACCACGCGCAAGGGATGGAAATGCGGCGAAGGCACCGACGCGAACGTTTCCAGGTGCCGGACCTGCGGGTCGGCGAACATTTGATCGATGGAATAGATCCGCCCGCACGGCACGCCCGCTTCATTCAAGCGATCGATCCAGGTGGCGCTATCGGCGGCGGCGAGCTGCCGCTCGATCTCCACCGTCAGTTCGTCGCGATTCTTCGAGCGTGCCGCACTCGTGGCGAACCGGGAATCGTTGACCAGTTCATCGAGACCGAGCACGCGGCACAGCCGGGACCAGATCAGATTTCCGCTGGCCCCGATGTTGATGGCTCCGTCGGAAGTCTTAAACACGCCGGTTGGGATATTCGTCGGATGGTGATTGCCGGCCTGTTGCGGGACTTCGCCTTCGTTCAACCAGCGCGCGGCTTGAAAATCGAGCATGAAGATCTGCGCCTGGAGCAGCGAAGTCGTGACCCACTGGCCTTCGCCGCTGCGCTCGCGCTCGAATAGGGCGAGCAAGATGCCCTGGGCGCACAGAATGCCCGCGCTCAAGTCGGCGACGGGAATGCCCGCGCGCATGGGGCCTTGGCCCGGTTGACCCGTGACCGACATCAACCCGCCCAGACCTTGCGCGATCTGATCGAAGCCGGGGCGGTCGCGATACGGTCCATCCTCGCCGAAGCCGGAAATGCTGCCGTAAACGATGCGCGGATTCACGGCGCGCATCGCCGCATAGCCGACGCCTAGCCGCGCCTTCACATCCGGACGGAAGTTTTCAACGACCACGTCGGCATCGCGGGCCATGCGCTTCAGGATCGCGACACCCTCTTCGCATTTGAGGTTCAGCGTCAGGCTGCGCTTGTTGCGGTGCAGGTTCTGGAAATCCGAGCCGTGGCGTTCGCCGCCGAACGGATCCTCGCCGGTTTCGGTCGAGGGTTGCTCGATCTTGATCACGTCCGCGCCCCAGTCGGCTAACTGGCGCACGCAGGTGGGACCGGCGCGCACGCGCGTAAGGTCCAGCACACGGATGGTAGCCAGGGGGCCGGGCATGCGAATCTCCTATTCTACAAGCGGCCGGGTGGGAGCGCCCAGATGCCGTGCCCGGCTGCCAGCCCGCAGATGTATGATGAAGGCAATGCGTCGTGCTTGCGCAACGCTGTTGCTCGCGCTGTTCGGCTTCGTGCTGGGCGGTCCGGCGCTGTTCGCGTACACGGATTCGAATCTGCCGGCGTGCTGCCGGCGGCTGGGCCAACATCACTGCTCCATGCCGGGTGGGGCTCTGGGTTCCGCGCAGACCAGCGGTCCGGCGTTTCAACCCGTGCTCTGCGCGTCTTTCCCCGGCGCACTGGCGCCTCCGGTTTCCGCCAAGGCCGGTCTGCTGAAGTTTCCCGGCGGCGTGACCGGTCCAATCGCAGCGCACGCGGCGGTTCGGACGGCGTCGGGCGTGCGGTACGAAGCCAAAACGCGAGACTCCCATTCCGAACGCGGCCCTCCCGCGTTTCTCTCCTAAACCTCCTCATCTGTTTTCCGAGTTCGCGATGAAGTCGCGCGCCTTCCCGCGCGCGCCAACCTCTGGAGGTCCGTTATGTCGAGCAGTAGAAATATCTGTTGGCCAGTCCTTCTTCTTACGTTGAGCGCACCCGTGTTCGGGACGGTGTTTGGCACCGTTCGCGGCCTCGCGCACGATCCGGATCACCGTCCGGTTCCGGATGCCAGCGTGGTGCTAAAATCCAAGTCCTCCGAATACCAGCAAACCGCCAAAACGGATGCGAATGGAGAGTTCCAATTCGACGCCGTCCCCGTCGGCGAGTACAGCACCTCCGTAACCCACGCGGGATTTGATCCCGTCGAACAATCCGTAACCGTCACCTCCGGCAGCGCGCCGTTGCTTCACTTTCAGTTCCAACTCGCCAGCACGCGGACATCGGTGCAGGTGATCGAAGGCGCGCAAACGGTCTCGTCCGAGGCGTTCACGACCACCACGCTGGTCTCCCGCGGCGACATCGACAGAACGCCTGGTGCGGACCAAACCAATAGCCTGCGGATGATCACGAGTTTTGTTCCGGGAGCGTACCTGGCGCACGACATGCTCCACATGCGGGGCGGCCACCAAGTCTCCTGGCTGATCGACGGGGTGCCCGTGCCGAATACCAACATCGCGAGCAACGTAGGCGCGCAGTTCGATCCCAAGGACATCGACTACCTGGAGGTCCAGCGCGGCAGCTACTCCGCCGAATACGGCGACCGCACTTACGGCGTGTTCAATGTGGTTCCTCGCAGCGGTTTCGAAGGGAACAACGAAGCGCAGTTCACGGCCACCTACGGGAGCTTTAATCAGACCAACGATCAATTCACCCTCGGAAGCCACAGTGAGCGCTTCGCCTACTACGTGGGCTTGAACGGGAATCGCAGCGACTATGGACTCGAGACTCCGGGGCCGGCGGTCGTCCACGACCGCGGCGATGGGTTCGGGGGCTTCGGTTCGTTCATCTACAACCGGTCGCCTCAGGATCAGTTCCGTCTGGTCACCGCGATCCGCAGGGACGATTACCAGATTCCGAATCTTCCGGACGATCAAGCCGCCGGCGTCCGCGATCGCGACCAGGAACAAGATGCGCTGGTGAACGTTTCGTGGGTCCACACTGCCGCGCCAGGCTGGCTGTTGACGGTTTCTCCGTTTTATCACTTCAACCGGGCCGACTACTTCGGCGGTCCGAACGACCCCAGTCTGAGCACTCTGGACAAGCTGGATTCAAATTACGGAGGGGCGCAGGTCACGCTCCACGCGGTGACGAAGCGCCACAACGCTCGCATCGGCGTATACGCTTATGGCGAGCACGATAGCCGCATCTTCGGCCTCACCGCCACGGACGGGAGCGGGCTCGCGCTCAAGCAGCAAGAGAGCCCGTCCGGCGGATTGGTGGCCGTATTCCTGGAAGATCAGTTCAAGGTGAATTCATGGCTGACGCTGAATGGAGGAGTCCGGCTCTCGCACTTCCAGAGCTCGATTGCCGAGAATTCGGCGGACCCACGAGTCGGCGCGGCCGTTCGGATTCCCCGTCTTAACTGGGTTCTGCGGGGCTTCTACGGCCGGTTCTATCAGGCGCCGCCGCTTTCAACCGTGTCCGGCCCGCTGCTGGCCTATGCGCTCGATCAGGGATTCGGGTTCCTGCCTCTGCGCGGAGAGCGCGACGAGGAGAACCAATTCGGCATCGCGATCCCGCTCCGAGGTTGGACGCTGGACGGCGACCACTTCCATACCAAGAGCCGAAATTTCTTCGATCACGACCAGCTGGGCAACTCGAATATCTTTTTGCCGTTGACGCTGCAAGGCGCGCGCATCGACGGCTGGGAAGTAACCTTGAGATCGCCCATGATTCTGCGGCGCGGCCAGATGCACTTGGCGTACTCGAGCCAGCGGGCCGAGGGGTGGGGCGAGAGAACCGGCGGTCTCACCTTCTTCGCCCCGCCCAGCGATCTGTTCCTGTTGGATCACGACCAACAGAATACGGTCAGCGTGGGCGGCAACGTGAGTCTTCCGAAGAGGGCCTGGATTGCCGGGAACTTGTACTATGGATCGGGTTTCCCGGACAACGGCGGTCCCGCGCGTCTGCCCCAGCACACGACGTTCGACCTGTCGGTGGGCAAGAGCTTCGGCGAAAACTGGTCCTTTGCGGTGCAGGCGGTGAACGTCGGCAACCGGCGATTCCTTTTGGATAACAGTCTAACTTTTGGGGGGACCCACTATTTCGAGCCGCGACAGATCTACGCCGAAGTGCGCTACCGGTTTCACTATTAGGCTGTCGGCGTCCGCCGTCAGCTTCCGGATGGTGCGCCCGCGGTTTTGGCTTTGAGCGCGGCGGTGGCGGCATCCACGCTCGGGTACATCGGGACCAGGTTCTCCACGCCGGTAACCTCGAACACCGTGAGTACGCGTTCCGACACGCCGGCCAGCGCAAATCCACGATGCGACCGCTGGCACGAGGCCATCGCGCCCAGTAAACAACCGAGGCCCGCGGAATCCATGTAGGGCACGCCAGCCAGATCAACCACAATGGAATCGGAGGCTTCCCGGCGGATATCCGTCTGAAACCCAAACATGGTGCTGAGCGTCAGCGGACCTGTGAGAGTGATCACGCGCAGTCCTGGTTCGGGTTCCGCACTTTGGATGGTGAGTTGTTCTGAGGCCATGGTTTCGTTTTCTAACGGTAGCCGATTGAAATGATACCTGGGTTGCAAATCCGTTACAAAACCGTTTCAGCGGCGGTTTAGTCGGCGGCTGAGAACGCCAGCAGGACATTGCCAGGCATACCGTTGCGCACGCCGATGTAGCCGGATGGCACGAAGATCGTTCCGCCCACGATCACCGGTCCGGCGGCGCCCATCGAGCCGCCCTTGGCCGCGACTCCGTTCACGGTCTTGTAGTCTTGCACGGTGTTGTACTCCCAGATCACATGCCCATCCGCGGCCGAGAGCGCGCGCAGGACGCCATCCCAACCGCCCGAAAACACGGCTCCGGGGATTGCGGTAAGCGGTCCTTCCTGGCCGGGATGCGACGCCAGCGCGGGTGCGGGAGACAGGGCCGTGAACCACTTCCGCTCGCCATCGCGCAGTTGCACGGCGCCGATGCCGCCGGGGCCGAGGCCGAAGTACGCATTCTGATCGTCGGCCGCTCCGCCCCACACGATCTTGCCGCCGAACTCGGTGGTGTTGCTGACCAGCGCCGTGCGCCAGAGGACGGCTCCGTGGTTGTCGGGATCGTGGGCCCAGACGTTGCCGCTCTTTTGGCCGGCCACTAGAATCGTGCGCCCGCCGGGCAGGGTCTTGAGAATCGGCGGAGAGCCGAAGTCGTGATCGGGGCCGAGCTTCTGGGGGCAATTCTCGCTCTTTTGGGCTTTTTCAGGTGTCGCGTCGCAGCGGGCCAGCCACGCGTCGTTGGCGGTGTCCTGAACGGTCCAGAGAATTTTGCCCGAGTCGAGATCCAGAGCCATGATCGCGTCGGTGGTGGCCGCCGCGGGTTCGGTGTAGGCGTCGCCGGTGCCGATGTACAGCGCGCGGCGTTTGGGATCGATGGTGGGCGAATTCCACACGCCCGCTCCGGCGGGCGCCCAGCGTGGGGTGCCGTTCGAGTTCTGGCCGACTTGCTTGGGCGCATCGGGGATGGTGTAGGTTTTCCAGAGCTGGCGGCCGGTGGCTGCGTCGAGCGCTACTACGCTCCCGCGGAACGTGCAGCACGGATAGGTGGGACTGACGCCGCCGCCTTCTTCGCCGGAGGCCACCGGGACGTACACGCGATTTTCGAAGACGCGGGGCGCACCGGTGATGCGGGCGCTCGCGTGGTCGTCGACCTTCACCTTCCAGATCTGCGCGCCGGTGGCGGAGTCGACGGCGTAAGCGTTGGCCTTGAGATCGCCGAAGTAGGCTGCGAAACGGTTTGCGCCGGACGTGTCGCCGGAGCGTTCGACAGTGATCGATGTGCGCACGCCCGCATCCGCGTGGAAGGACCAGTAGACGCAGCCCGAGGCGGCGTCGATCGCGTAGACGAAGCCCGTGTCGACTCCGATGAAAACGCGTCCGCCTGCCACCGAGGGCTGGCCGAGAACCGATTTCACGCCGGGGAATCCGAAAGCCCACTTGAGCTTTAGCTTCGGTACGTTTGCGGCGGGAAGCTGCGGCGATGCCCGGAACCGGGTGTTGGAGAGGTCGCCTCCCCAACCGTTCCATGCGGGTGCGGACGCGGGGTCGGCCATGCGTGCGCCCGCCGGACAGTGGTTGGCCATACTGGCCGCGTCCATTGCTTGTTGAGCAATGGGGACGGGAGGACCGGGCTTACCTCTCCCACCTTGCGGCGGCTGGGCGAACAGACAGGTTGACGCGAGCAACAGGCACGGCGGCAGAGTATTTTGCTTTATCATCGGCTTTCGCTAGTTTATCTCGATTTGCCCAAAATCTTCTGCGCGCACCGGGGATTTGGCTCGTCAGCACTTACACGAGAGGAGTTCAGCTCTGACGCGGACCTTCATCAGCGCGCCCTTAGCCCTCGCGCTGGCGACTGCCGCATTGGGCCAAACCGCCGCAAGCCTGCCCAAGTTCGACGTAGCCTCAGTCCGGGCGTACGCGCCTGGGGCCACGGTTCCTCCCGGATCCCAGGGATTCACGATGTCGTCTGACGGGATCGATCCGCGCCACGCACGTGACGATACGCGGTTGCCTTCAATGGGCCTACGGTATCGTGGATGTTTCAGGGCCGGCCTGGATCACGGAGGAAAGCTACGACATTGTAGCCAAGGCGTCCGGACCTGTTCCGGCGGATGACCTGCACCGCATGCTCCAGACGCTACTTGATGATCGATTCCAGCTCAAGACCCACCGGGAGACGCACCTATCGCCGGTTAGAGCGCTGGTCGTAGGGAAAAACGGCATCAAGAATCTTCGCACCGTGGAGAACGGCGATCCGGTCGAAGTAAGGCGGATCGATGGCAGACTAGAGGTGAAGAACGCTCCGATGTCTCGTATCGCCGGGGTTCTAGGCAGCCCCTTCGGCAACATGCCTCTTGAAAAAGTCGTGGACGACACGGGACTCAGTGGCCTGTACGACATCACTCTGAACCTGAAGGATTTCGATCCGAAGGACGCCGCATTTGCCAGTTACGACGAAATGAGGAGCGCGCTCGTCGCATTCGTTTCCGAGGCGCTTGAAAGACAATACGGACTAAAGCTGGAACGCCGCGCGATGCCTATCGACGTACTCATCGTCGATAGCGGGAACAAAGTGCCCACAGCCAATTGAGGCCACTCTAGCGGTTCAGCCGATACGCGATCAGCTCCGCCGGGAAGCCCTGTCCGCCGATCGCCACCACAATGTACTGCCGTCCGCCGAGCATATACGTCATGGGCGTGCCGGTCTGCGGAGCGGGCATGTACACGGCGCCCAGATCGTTGCCGGTCATTTTGTCGTACGCTCGCAGCATTGCGCCGCGCTGGCCAGTGCTGGTCGTCGTGAATTGCCGCTCGCCCGAGACCACCATCGTCTTGGTGACCAGGACCCCCATGCCGTTGCCGCTCTGTCCGGTGCGCGGAATGGCCAGCCCTTTGAGCGCCGCATGATTCTTGACGTTGTCGGGCGTTTCACCGTGGTTGATCTTCCACAGGATCTCGCCCTTGTTGAGATCGATCGCCGCGATGATGCCATAGGGCGGCTTCAGCAGCGGGAGTCCGCGCACCGTCAACCCCCCGCCGCCGCCCTCGCCGCCCGCCGCAGCTGCGGGCGCCTCGCCGGCGGGAGGGCGCGCCGTCCCTTGCATATACGCGAAGTCGGTCCGCGCGGGATCGCCGGGCACCAACCCTAGCGGCGACAGAGCCGTCTGCGATGGCACATAGACGATGTGCGTCTCCGGATCGTAGGAACCGCCGGGCCAGTTCGTGCCGCCGGTGGAGGTGCCGAGCGTCAGCGTAGCCATGGGGCCTTCCCACTTGCTGACGACTGGAGGCGTGAAGACCGGGCCGAACTTGTAGCGCGCCGTGAGCTTCTCGGCCTCCGCGCGCAGATCGGGCGTGAAGTCGATCAGGTCTTCGGGCAGGACGCCGTTGCGATCGTAGGCTGGAGGCTTGGTGGGCATGGGCTGCGTCGGCGAATACCACTCGCCGGGTACGTCGCCCTTCTCGACGGGCTTCTCTTCGATGGGCCAGATGGGCTGGCCGGTCACGCGGTCGAAGACATAGAGGATCGCTTGCTTGGTGGGCTGTGCGACGGCTTTGATGGTGCGGCCGTTGATGGTGACTTCGGTCAGGATCGGCGCGCAGGGGATGTCGTGGTCCCAAATGCCGTGGTGGACCAGCTGGTAGTGCCACTTGCGAACGCCGGTGTGGAGATCCACAGCAAGAAGCGTTTCGCCGAACAATCCGTTGCCGGGGCGATGTCCGCCGTAGTAGTCGCCCGTGGGCACCTCCACCGGCAGATAGACGGTGTTGAGATCCTCGTCCACTGTAATCTGTCCCCAGACTCCGGTGTTGCCGGTGTAGGACCACGAGTCTTTCTCCCAAGTGTCAAAGCCAAACTCGCCGGGCTTGGGGATGGTGTGGAAGATCCACAGGCGCTTGCCGGATTTGACGTCGAAGCCGCGCACGTAGCCTTTGACGTTGGTCTTGGCCGTGGGGATGCCGCCGGGCTTGTGGGCCGCGCCGACAATTACGACGTCCTTAGCGACTACCGGAGCGGCGTGGAGACCGATTTCGCTGTTGAGCGGATCGATCACCTGATCGTCGTCGGTCTTCAGATCGACGATGCCGTCCTTGCCGAAACTGGGGACGCGGTTGCCGGTCTTGGCGTTTAGCGCTACGAGCTGGTAGCCGGGGGTCACGTAGAGGATGCGTTCTTCGGTACCGTCGGTCCAGTAAGCCAGGCCGCGTCCGGAAAGCTGGCGCGGAGCGTTCTGGCCGCGGCGGCCTTCGTTCTCACCATGAACCCACAGCAACTCGCCAGTGGCGGCGTCGAGCGCGACCACGGAACGGCGTGTGCCGGCGGTGGAATAAACCACGCCCTTGGCCATGAGCGGCGTGCCTTCGAAATTGAATTCGGGCCGCGGCCCGAGGTTCTCGGTCTTGAAGCGCCAGGCCACCTGGAGCTGGTAGAAGTTGTTGCGGCTGATTTGATCCAGCGGCGAGTAGTGGGTGTTGCCGAGGTCGGCGCCGTAGCTGGTCCATTCGCCGTTCTTGGCGCCGGTCTGCGCGGCGGCCGGCAGGGCAGCCAGGCACATCGCGATAACAAAACGAGGCCGAGTCAGAAGAAACATCAAGGTCCTCCCCAAATACAGGGGCGATTATACCTCCGATGGGCGAGCGCACGCTATCGAAGCGACATTGGGCTTGACAGATTCTATACTTCTACTATGATAGAACAATGGAACCGTCACGAGCGAAGTCTGCGCCCGGCATGGACCGGACAGCGAGTTATGCCGACATGTTCGCCGCCCTGGGGGCGGAGCCGCGGTTGCGAATTCTGCGGGTGCTGTTAGCCGCGCACCCCGACGGGATGGTCGTCGGGGAGATTCAAAACGAGTTGGGTATCGCGGCTTCCACGCTGTCGCATCATTTGGACAAGCTCAAGAATGAGGATCTCATCGTGGTGCGGCGGGAAAGCACGTTTCTGCGGTACACGGCGAACACCGCTGCGCTGGAGGAGTTGTTGGCGTTTCTTTATGCCGAATGCTGTACACGCAACAAGGCGATTAAACCGGCCAAGATCGTTCAGCTCTGCAAATAGGAGAGGACATGGCCATTAAGCCAAGGGTCTGGTTTCTATGGATTGAAATTTCCAACCGCACCCGGATTGCGGAGGCTTTTCTTTGTGAGCCGGCAGGCGATGAACTCGAGATCGTCGCGTCGCGGTCACGAGGTTAGGAAGGCGAACCAATGTGCGACTACTCCTTGTATCTGTTTCCAAACCGGCTGGCATGCGACGGCGAAGAATTGGTCGCGTATCGATTCTCGTCGGGATGCACCGGATTTATTAGCGTCGCGGACATGCCGGAACCACAGAGTCTGAAGAGTTGGCTGGGCCGGAACTGGCCTCAACTCAGGTCTTGGTTCCTCCCTCGCCGGCATGACGGGCCGAAGGCGGTCTGCATTGCACCCGGCGCTCGATTGACGCTGAAGGCTGTCGAGCATGAGCTATGCGAGCGACTGGGCCTGGAAGAATGCGAGCAAGCGGTGTTCATCCAGGTGACAGCGGACGACCTTTCCTATCGCGACGGGCTTCGATTCCGCAACGGCCGCCAAATCCTCGTGCAGGGGCTACCGCCAGGTCAGCGCGTCCGCATCATTTCCACGTCCGGTTTACAGGATGAAAACGACGAAACTGCATTCGCCGAGGTGCTCGCCTATGATTGAAGGCCAACGGAGGCTTCCCAATGGCCCGCAAAGGAAGTCCTCGCTCTTGAACGCTATTACGTGGATCAGCATTGCTCTGCTACTGATTCTCATCGCTGCCTGGACGGTCTGGGCAGGGCACCAACCCGATCGTCGCTCGATCTGGGCGCCAGAATGAACAATCGGCCAAGATCGCTCAGATCAGCAAGAGTTAGGAGAAAAAAGCATGGCTATCAAACCGAGAGTTCTGTTTCTTTGCACTGAGAACTCCTGCCGTACCCAGATGGCAGAGGCGTTTCTTCGGAAGCTGACAGGCGATGAATTGGAGATCGTGAGCGCGGGATCGGAAGCGGGTCGCTTGGACCCGGACGCAGTAGCGGCGATGCGGGAGGTTGGCATCGACATCTCGTCGGCGCGGACCAAGATCGTCGATCCATACCTCCGCGAACGATTTCACTACGTGATCACGCTTTGTGACCGGGAGAAAGAACGATCGTGTCCCGTGTTTCCCGGCGCAATCTGGCGGCAGAAATGGCCGGTTGAAAGCCCGGTTGCGCTGGAGGCGGCAGGGATGAGTCGTGGCATCGCCGTGCGTCACGCGCGTGATGTGATCCGCCGGCATGTCGATGAGTTCGTCCAAAATCACCATCGCCCCGAGTCAGGGAAGGGAAAATCCGCATGGACGTAAGAGAAGAAGTGCGTATGAAATACGGCCAGGCGGCGCTCCGCGTCAAAACCGGCGGGAGTTCCTGCTGTGGATCGGCCCCGTGTGCCCCCGGTGGCGTCGATCCGATCACCTCGAATCTCTATGACTCCGGCCAGACTGGCCAGCTTCCGGAAGAGGCCGTGCTGGCGTCATTGGGTTGTGGTAATCCGACCGCACTGGCCAAGCTCAATCCCGGCGACATCGTGCTCGATCTGGGATCCGGCGGCGGCATTGACGTGCTGCTGTCCGCCAAGCGCGTGGGGCCGGCGGGCAAAGCGTATGGTCTCGACATGACCGATGAAATGTTGGCTCTGGCGCGGGATAACCAGCGCAGAGCGGGCGTCGGCAACGTCGAATTTCTCAAAGGCGAAATTGAACACATCCCTCTGCCTGACAACTCTGTCGATGTCGTCATTTCCAACTGCGTGATTAATCTCTCCGCCGACAAAGACCAAGTGTTGCGGGAGACGTTCCGCGTCCTGAAGCCGGGCGGCCGATTCGCTGTTTCCGATGTAGTCGTCCGGGGCGATGTGCCAGAACAAGTGCGTCGGAGCATGGAGATGTGGGTCGGTTGCATCGCCGGGGCGCTCCACGAAGACGAATATACCGGTAAGTTGGCGAAGGCCGGTTTCGAATCGATCGACATCGAACCGACTCGCGTTTACAACAGGGAAGACGCCCGGCAATTCCTGAGCGGCGAAGGCATCGACGTCGACGCGATCGCGCCGCAGGTGGAGAACAAATTCATGAGCGCGTTCATCCGCGCTGTGAAACCGATCCCAAAGGAGTGCTGTGGCCCGTCGTGCTGTAGCTGAGGCGCTCGGGACAGCGCTTCTGCTGGCGGCGGTGGTGGGGTCCGGCATCATGGGCGAACGGCTGGCCGGCGGTAACGTCGCCATCGCACTCCTGGCGAACACGCTTGCGACTGGCGCTGCACTGGTCGCACTGATTCTTGCGTTCGGGCCGATTTCGGGAGCTCACTTCAACCCCGCCGTGACGCTCGCGGATGCCTCGCAAGGCGGCGTATCCTGGCGCGAGGTTCCAGCGTACGTCGGCGCCCAGATCGCCGGCGCCTTCGCCGGTGTCGCCGCGGCTCACCTGATGTTCAACCAGCCGGTGTTCTTCGCTTCGCGCCACGTTCGATCCGGGGGCGCCCAGCTCTTTAGCGAGTTTGTAGCCACATTCGGTCTGCTCTCGATCATCTGGGGTTGCGCGCGGCGGCAGTCTTCCATGGTGGCGTTTGCAGTGGGGGCCTACATCACCGCGGCGTACTGGTTCACGGCCTCGACGTCGTTCGCCAATCCCGCCGTAACCTTGGCTCGTGCCGCTTCCGATACGTTCTCGGGAATCCGGCCAGCCGACGCCCCCGGATTTGTTCTGGCGCAGCTAACGGGCGCCGCGGCAGCCACGGCCTTGTTTCGCTGGCTGGCGCCCCCGCTGCCGAAGGAAGGGGACCCATGCCCGATAGAAAACGAGTCCTGATCCTATGCACGGGGAATTCCGCCCGGAGCCAGATGGCCGAAGGTTTGCTGCGCCACGACGCGGGAGACCGTTTCGAGGTCTTCAGCGCCGGGACCAAGCCGAGCCAGGTTCGATCCGAGGCCATCGCCGTGATGCGCGAGCTGGGCATCGACATCTCCGGCCATCGCTCTAAGAGCGTAGAAGAGTTCGCGGGGCGATCGTTCGATTACGTTCTGACTGTCTGCGATAATGCCCGGGAAAGCTGTCCCATCTTTCCCGGTGAGACCGCGGCCATTCACCGGAACTTTGAAGATCCGGCGGCGCTAATGGGTTCGGAAGAGCAGCGGCTGGCCCTCTTTCGCCGCGTTCGAGACGAGCTCAGAAACTACCTCAACGACTTTCCGCCGAAGTAGCTCGCGCTACCACGGCGCTGACGCTCCGATTCGCTCGTTCCTCCAAGTCCCGGCGCTCCGTGCGAACGGCCTCGTAGTACAAATCGTGCGCCGCCGTCGCCGGCAAATTCGCGTCCACGCACAGCATCATCCCCCGCACGGCGCCGGCCAGCAGCGCCGCCGCGACCCCCAGGTCCGCGGTTACCGAGGCACGGACAGAATCGGCCATGGCGACGCACAACTCGATCCCCGCCACTGCCGCGCGAGCCGCATTCATGGGCACTTCGATGGTTCCCCGCAGAGCCCGCTCCTGTTCCTCGGGCCCCGCCGAAGTGCGCGCGCACTGCAGATACACGTTGTACGCTGTGACGTCCTCATCGGCGGCGCGCCGCAGGGTGTCCGCTTCGCGCCTTGCCGCCGCGAGCCACTCGTCTTGCTGGACGGGCTTTGAAACCTCGATGACCTTCGACAGCAAATCCAACGCCAGGCTCGCAGCCACGGCCGCGGTCGCCACGCCCGTGCGGTCGATCGGCATGGTTTACGAAAGCCCGATAATCCGCCCGGTCTCGGTATCGATGTCCATCTCGTAGTAACCCGGACGTGTCGACAAGCCCGGCATGGTGCTCATCGTGCCCAGCAGCGGATACAGGAAGCCGGCGCCGACGCTCGCGCGGATATCCCGCACCGGGACCACGAACCCAGTGGGCGCTCCCTTCAGACTCGGATCGTGACTGACGCTCAAGTGGGTTTTGGCCATGCAGATGGGCAGTTTGTCGAAACCCTGCCGCGTGTACAACGCGACCTTCTTCTCGGCCTCGGCGGAATACTCGGCGCCCGCGCCGCCGTACATCTGCTGCACGATCATGTCGATCTTTTCCTTAATGCTCAACTCCAGGCCGTAAAGGAAATGGAATTTCCGGGGCTTCTCGCACGCCGCTGCCACGGCCTTCGCCAGATCCACCGCGCCCGCGCCGCCCAGCGCCCAGTGATCGGTCATCACGGCGTCCTCTGCGCCCGCCGCCACCGCCAGCCGCCGCACCAGATCCACCTCTGCCGGAGTATCGGTCTTAAACCGGTTCACCGCCACGACTACGGGAACACCGAACGCCCTGGCGGTGTGGATCAAGCGCCGCAGATTGCTGCAGCCTTGTTCGACCAGGTCCAAATCTTCGTTGGTATAAGCGTGCGGGAGCGGCTGCCCAGCCACCACGCGCGGGCCGCCGCCGTGCATCTTGAGAGCGCGAATCGTAGCCACCATCACGATGCAATCCGGCGCGAGGCCGCTGTAGCGGCACTTGATGTTGCAGAATTTTTCCAGGCCCATGTCCGCGCCGAACCCGGCTTCGGTCAGCACGTAGCCGTCGGGTCCCACCAGCTTCAGCGCGATCTGATCCGCTACGATGGACGAGTTGCCGTGCGCGATGTTGGCGAACGGTCCGGCGTGCACGAACGCGGGCGTGCCCTCGATGGTCTGCATCAGGTTGGGCATGATGGCGTCCTTCATCAGCACGGTCAAGGCGCCGCCCACGCCCAGATCGTCGGCCGTGATCGACTCGCCGCTGGTGTTGGTGCCGATCACCATGCGCCCCAGCCGTTCGCGCATGTCGTTCAGATCGGTGGTCAGCGCGAGAATCGCCATGATCTCGCTGGCCACGGCCATGTCGAAACCGGTCACGCGGGTATGGCCTTTTTCTTCCGCGCCCTGTCCGATGGTGATCTGCCGCAGCATGCGGTCATTGGTGTCGACCACGCGGCGCCAGGTGATGCTCGCCGGATCGATGTTCAGGCGTGCGAACTGGCTGCGCTCTTCCGCGGTCAAAGCGTTGGGATCGGTCTTGGCGATGCCCAGCTTCTTCAGCCGCCGTAACATCACAGGCGCGAACCGCCGGCTGCCGTCCTTGGCGACGGGACACAGGCGGTCGAACAATACGGCGTCGTCGGGAGTGGTTTGTTCATGGAAAACGCGCGTGTCGATGGCGGCGGCCAGCAGATTATTCGCCGCCGTGATGGCGTGAATGTCGCCGGTCAGGTGGAGGTTGAACTCCTCCATGGGAATGATCTGGCTGTAGCCGCCGCCCGCCGCGCCGCCCTTGATGCCGAACGTGGGGCCCTGGCTGGGCTGGCGGATGCAGGTGAACACCTTCTTGCCCAGATGCGCGCCCAGGCCCTGGCTCAGGCCGACGGTAGTGGTGGTCTTGCCCTCGCCCAGCGGCGTGGGAGTGATGGCCGTCACCACAATGTACTTGCCGTTGGGTACGTGCTTCAGCCGATCGCGGATGGACAGGTGCACCTTGGCTTTGTTCTTGCCGTAGAGCTCCAGCTCGTCTTGAAGAATCCCCACTTCGGCGGCGATTTTGTCTATCGGTATGGGCGTCGCGGCCTGGGCGATCTCGAGGTCGCTGGGCACACTGGTCAGGATGTTGGTGAGTTTATGCGGCATGGCGGCAGATCTTTTAGAGTAAACCAACTGGGTACTCTAAACCAATCCGGCCCTAGCGGGTCAGGCGCCGGCCTCGCGGATATAATAGGTCGATGCCGGATGAGGCGCCCCTAACTTTCGAAGCTGGACTCGACCAGCTGGAGACCATCGTCAAGGAAATGGAGACCGCGGAGCTGCCGCTGGACCGCGCGCTCGAGTTATTCGAACGTGGAGTTAAGCTGAGCGCGGCCTGCCGCAAGCAGCTCGAAGACGCCGAAACGCGGGTCGAAATCCTGATGAAGCGCGCCGGTGAAGTGCAGCCCCAGGCCTTCCCTTCGCCCGTGGGACCCGAAACCGGCAAATGACGATCAGCGAGTACATCGCCCATCAGCAGAAGCTGGTGGACGCAACGCTGGACCGCTGGGTGCCGCCCGAATCCGAGAACCCGGCTACGATTCACAAGGCGATGCGTTACAGCTTGTTTGCGGGCGGCAAGCGTGTCCGGCCGCTGCTGGCCATGGCCGCCGCGGAAGCCGTGTCGGATGCGCCCGTGGGCGTCGAGGACGCGGCTTGTTCACTGGAGTTGATCCACACGTACTCTCTGATTCACGACGATCTGCCGGCGCTGGACAACGACGACCTGCGCCGCGGCCGCGCCACGTGCCACAAAGTATTTGGCGACGCCATGGCGATCCTGGCGGGCGACGCGCTGCTCACGCTCGCGTTTCAGGTGCTGGCGCAACTCGAAGGCGTGCCTGCCGAGCGGCGCATTCGTTTGGTCGAGGAATTGTCCACGGCCTCGGGCACCGTGGGCGGCATGATTGGCGGCCAGGTCAACGATCTCGAAGGCGAAGGCCAGTTCCCCACCGCGCAACTGCTCGAATCGATCCATCGCGCCAAGACCGGAGCCTTGCTGCGAGCCAGCGTCCGTATGGGCGCGATTTACGCGGGCGCGTCCGCGGCGCAACTCGCCGCGCTTTCCCAGTTCGGCCAGCACGTCGGGCTGGCGTTCCAGATTGTCGACGACGTGCTCGACGTAGAGCAGCCTTCGGAGGCCCTGGGTAAGACCGCCGGGAAGGACGCGCAGCAGCACAAAATTACGTTCCCCGCGGTGTATGGCCTGGAGCGGTCGCGCGAAATGGCCGAACAGGAGCGCCTGGCCGCGCATCTGACGCTGCAGACGTTCGACGATCGCGCCGAGCGCCTGAAGCAGCTAGCGGATTTAGTGGTCCGAAGAACAGCGTAGGGTTATTGCGGGAAGAAGCGCTTCAGCGACAGGAACGGGCTCTCTAGAAGTTTCCAACTGAGTAGCGCCAAGGGAACCACAGCCGCGGTCGCCGCGACATCGAACGCGAATTGGTACAGCAACCCCGAGCCCAGGGCGGAATGTGTCTGCTCCGCCGCGAAAATCGTATCGCGAATCGCGGCCCGCAACGGCAGGTGTATCAGGTAAATGCTGTACGAGTATTTTCCGAAGAATCGCAACGCGCCATTCCCCAGACTCGCCGCGACCAACGGATGGGCGTGTGGCGCAAGCGCCAAACGCAGCCACGCGACGCATACCAGCGCGACCGGCGTGTAGCCGTAAATCAAGGCGGCTGGGTCGTTATATGACCACACGCCCGCGCCGTACAGTCCCAGCAGCAGCGGAGTTCCCGCGAACGCCACCCACGTGCTGATTCTCGCGAGCGCTTCCCAGGTCGGCTCCGGTCCGCGCATGGCTGCCGCCAGAAAGGCGCCCAACCCGATCGCGTCGCAGCGGCAGGGGGTGATCACGTACGCGGTAATCCAGGAGCCGTCGCTGTACAGGACGGCCGCGCGGATGATCAGCGATACCACCACCAGCGCCAAAGCCAGGGATTCCACCCTGCGCCTGAAGAGGAAAAATACGACCACAGCCCATACCAAATAGAATTGTTCCTCGATCGCCAGCGACCAGGTAACGCCCAGCACCGGGTGACGCCAATCGCCGGTTTTTGCGATCAGAAAATTCGAAACATAGAAGACATACCAGGGCCAATCGGCGGCGGTCGTCGCGAATCTCGCGAGTTTCGACGATGCCGCTGGGACTGCGGCGATAGCTGCCGGGAGAACCAGCACCGAGAAAGCGACCACCAGATAATACAGCGGAAAGATCCGCAAGGTTCTTCGCGCATAGAAATTCCGGAAGTAATGCGGATGCTGCCGGCTGTCGAGAAGGATACCGGTGATCAGAAACCCCGACAGCACAAAAAAGAGGTCAACGCCGTGCGGTCCGAATTCGCTCAAATGAAACAGCACCGCCTGCGTTCCCTGGCCGGGCGCGATGATCTGAAAATGATGGAACATGACCAGCAGGATGGCGATCCCGCGGAGGCCATCGAGCGCTGGCATCCTCCCTCCGGCGTCCGTGGCCCGTGCTTTGGCCCGTTCCCTTTCAATGGGCGTCACTGAATTCCATCCGGCACCCGAACACTCAAACTCCCCGCCAGCTCCGCCAACTGGTTCCAAATTCCGAGAGCGACAGGAATTCCGCCGTGCCGCCGCACTTCCTCGGCGCGCCACTCCGGTTCGCCCGCGATCAGCACTTCGTCGAACCCCAACGCGGGCGCCATGTTCGTCACCGTCTCGCGCACAAACCGCATGCGCGTCTCGAAGTCCGTGAGAGGCAGAAAGCGCGCGACGTCGATCGCAAAGAAGAATTGGCTGGCTCGCATCGGTCCTGGATAGTCCCACAGCCCGCCCACTTCGGTCAGAATCGGCCCGCCCGACAACACCGCGCACAGAATCTCCACCATCAGTGCGAGCCCAGTCCCCTTGTAGCCGCCGAGCGGCATCGGCAAACCCTGCATCGCGACTTTCGGATCGGTGGTGGGACGGCCTTCGGCGTCCATAGCCCATCCCGCAGGGATCGATGACTCGCCGCTCAGAATCGCCTTTCGGATTTTGTTGACCGCCACAGTGGTGGTGGCCATATCGAGCAGAAACGTTGGCGGACCGGGAACGGCCACGCAGATCGGATTGGTACCTACAATCTTCTTACGGCCCTGCCACGGCGCGACTAGCGCCGTAGCGTTGCACATCACCATCCCGATCATCCCGCGCGCCGCGATCTTCTGCGCCCAAAACGCGGCCGCCCCGAAATGATTCGTATTCCGCGCCACGGCGATCCCCAAGCCCCCGTGGTCGCGAGCCAAGCGGACCGCGTGGTCGCAGCAGATGCCCGAGATCACCTGGCCCAGTCCATCGCCGCCGTCGTACACCAGGCACGCTCCGTTTTCGCTCACCACACGCCCGCGCGCGTCGAGATGGATTGCTTTGCGCCGGATCTGGTCGACGTAGACCAGCACCAGTTGCACGCCGTGCGAATCGACGCCTCTGAGATTCGATGCCACCAGTGATTCGGCCGTAATCGCGGAGGCGTCAGCGGGCGCGCCCGCCGCTTCCATAATCGCCTGTGCAAACTCCGCCAGCGTCTGGTGGGCGACGGTAACGGTGTCAGCCGCCACGCTCTACTTTGACGCCGCCGGGGCCGCCCGAGCCGCCTCCGCCGCGCGGCCGGCGCTCAGGATGTCCTTCATCGCCTCGTTTCCTTCGTGGCAAGCGTACTCGTAAATGGTGTAGTTCTCGTCGCGCGTCAAGGGAATCGAAACCTTCCACGGCGCCGTGTAATTCTTCGGATCGTTAATCGTCGCCTCATACTGAATTGTGTCGCGATCGACGCGCGTGAAGCGCTCGACAACGTGCAGATCCTCGCTCTGCGGAATCCCTTTGATCCGTCCCGTGGCGGCGCTGGTTGCGATCGATCCTTTGCTGTTGTAGTTAGTGGTATCCACCACTAGTGTTCTGCCTTCCCAATGGCCGCGCGGATCGCCATTCCACTGCCTGATGTCCGAAGGCAAGTGCGGACGCGAGTCCAGCGGAATGACGCGCGTCTCATGGATCATTTCGTAAAGGATTACCACGTAGCCCGGAATCTGCACGATCCGGTACGCGTTGTTGTAACCCGCCGGGAACGTGCCCGCCGGAATGCCGCGCGTGATACACCGGTCCCACGGCGTGCCGAATTCGGGAGCGTCGGGCACGTGCGCCAGATTGAATTCGCGGACGGCTTCAGCTTCCGGACGCACCGGGACGCGGCCGTTGGCCGGCTCCACCACCAGCGACGTGGCCCGCGTGCCGACCACTCGGGTGCCGGAGTCGAACCAAGCCTGGTTGTAGCTGCCGACGTCGCCCGGCTGTGGCGGACGATCCACGCGGTTCGCCGCCGCCTGCGCCTCGATCTTGGCCGCTTCCTCAGCGGTCAGGAACGATTTGTTTCCCAGCTCCACCGGCCGTTCGAACGGCGTGATGGTGGCGTCGGTCCAGAAGCCTTCCAGATCCGGCTGCCCGTCCGCCGTGCGTGCTTGCGTCCACGTCTTGGCGGGGGCCGAAGACTTAGCCGGAACCTGCGCCCGCACCATCAATGCCGCGCTGATGATCGCCACACCCAAAACTAGATTTCGAACCGTCATTTCAAGATCTCCCTTGCGCCTTATCGCGGGCCATACTTACCGCGCACTCATCACCTGCACCAGAAATCCATCCGGATCGCGGAACTCCGCCGCCCCAGTCCCTTCCGGAGCTTCCACCTTCGCCCCAACCTGCTCCAACTTCTTGACCGCCGCGGCGTAGTCGAACGGCTCGGCCGAGACACAGTAATGATTCACGCCCGCCCGCGCCCCCTCCGGCGTCTTCAACAATCCCACGCGCGATTTGCCCACCTGGAACCAAATGCGATTGTTATTCCGCTGCGACACCGGCCCGAAAACCTGCGCGTAGAACGCGGCCGATTTCTCAGGATCGGACACATTGAGCAGAATGTGATCCATGCCGGTGGGGCGGAAAATCGGTTCGCCCTGCGCCGGAAAGGCTTCGGGCGCGACGGTGTTGGGGACTAGCGTGTTCCAGGAATTCTTGGTGGACAGTTGCGTGCGGGTCCCATCCGGATCGGTGAAGTACAAATCCCGGCCGCTGGGATAATCTTTGTACGCGACTCCCTGCCGCTCCAGGTACGCGTGCAGCGCGGCGATGTCGAACCCGGCGATCCCCACGCAATGGTGGTCGACGCGCGGAGACGTGGTGCTGTGATCGATCCCCAGATACGTCGGGCCCAGCTTCAAATACCGTTTCTCGGCGCGCTTGTTCTTATAGAGGTCGTTGCCGAAAATGCGCGCGTAGAAACCCACCGACCGCATCAGGTCCGATACTGTGAACTCCAGGTGATCGAGCGCGCTGAAACGCAACCCGCGCTCAGCGCCGGAAGCCGGGCGTACAGCCAGCGCACCACATGCCGCCACGCTCATCAGGCGTAGCGCGTCTCGCCGGCCCAGTCCTTCCGATCCGAAACCTGCCATGTTCCATCTCCTGTCGGCCACACCGCGGCGTATCTCGTGCCTTCTAGTTACTAGTATCACGCCCAACCCGGAGGCGCATCCCTGGCGATGGGGCATCGCTAAGAGGGAAAACTTTTCACTCCGGTTTCAGCGGGCAAATGCGCGCCTTCTAAGCCAAAATCCAGCGTATCGTTTTCTCCGCCAGCCGCCCCAGCGCCTCTACCGCGAGTTCCAAATGTTCTTGTCGGGTGTCCTCGATCTTGTTATGGCTGATCCCCTGGAGCGACTGCACGAACATCATGACCGTCGGAATGCCGCACCGCGAGACCTCCGCGGCGTCGTGCAGAGGACCTGACGGCATGCGGTTCGCGGCGCCCGCGGTTTCCTTCACCGCGGCTTCGCACAGGTCCACCAGCGCGGGATGGAACGGCACCGGTTCGATACTCCAGATGCGCGACCATTCGACCGTGCAGCGCTCTTCCTGCGCGAACCGGACACTGGCCTCGCGGGCTTCTTGATACATGCCGGCCAGCACGCCCGCGTCGAGATCGCGCTGGTCGAGCGTGGCTTCGCAGCGTCCGACCACGGCCGTGACGATCCCAGGAAAGGTCTTCAGACTGCCCATCGTGCACACGGCATCGGAATGTTTCCCCGCGATGGACCGGATTTCGAGTGCCAGTTTCGCCGCAGCCGCCAGAGCGTCGCGGCGCGCCGCCATCGGAGTCGAGCCCGAGTGCGCTTCCTGCCCATGAAACGTGATCGCGTGACGCTCGACGCCTTTAGTGCCGAGCACTACGCCCAGAGGCAATCCTAGGGCTTCGAGCACCGGCCCTTGTTCGATGTGCAGTTCGAGATAGGCGGCGGCGTTTGCCTGCTCGCGCTGCGCCTCCGGGAAACGATCGATCTCCACGCCGCACCGGCGCAGAGCGTCTTCGAGGCGAACGCCGTCCTTATCGGTCCGGCCACGATCCGCATCGATGCTATGCGTGCCCGCGAACGCCGACGATCCCAGCAAACTGCGGCCGAAGCGCGCGCCTTCCTCGTCCGCCCAATCCACCAGGCGGACCGTCACCGGCGGACGTCCGCGGTACTGCCGTGCGATGCCGCGGAAGACTTCGAGTGCCGACATTACACCCAGGCATCCGTCGAGCCAGCCTCCGTTGGGCACCGAATCGAGATGGCTGCCCAGGAGTAGCGCCTGCTCCGAATCGCCGCGCATGGTGATCCACCGGTTCCCGGCCGCGTCGTAGTGGTCCTTAATCGGGAGGCCAGCGAGCTTCGATGTGAACCACTCGCGCGCTTGGAGCCATGTGTCGCTCCACGCGAGGCGTTGCGCGCCGTTGGAGTCGCTGGTCAACTCGCGCAGCTCCTTCAGCTCGGCGATGGTGCGCTGGGAATCGACGGTCATGTTAGAAATATAGCGGCTCGCGCTTTAACAACTGACCGCGCCCACGTTCGCCAACGAATTGTCCGTCGCGCACCTGCACTTTGCCGCGCACCGTGACCACGGAAGGACGGCCTTCAATCTCCATCCCCTCGAAACCGTTGTAATCGCAGTTGACGTGCTGCGTTGCCGCTGAAATGCGCCCGCGATAATCAGGATCGAAGACCACGAGATCGGCATCGCTGCCGACGGCGATGGTTCCCTTGCGCGGGAACAAGCCGAACAGCTTCGCCGCGCGTGTGCTGGCCGCGTCCACGAAGCGGTGCAGATCCAGCGTGCCGCGCTTTACGCCGTAAGTGTACAGCAGATTCACGCGCTCTTCGATGCCCGGGATCCCGTTGGGAATCTGCGTGAACGCGTCCTTGCCGAGCAGCTTCTGCGAAGTGTCGAAGGGGCAATGGTCCGTGCCGACGGTGTCGACGAAACCTGCCTCCAGCGCGTCCCACAAGACTTTCTGGTTACGCCGGTCGCGCAGCGGCGGGGACATCACGTGCTTCATGCCCTCGACGCCGGGACGCTCGGCATAAGTTTTGTCCAACAACAAATGCGGCAGCACCGACTCCACCCAGATGCGCACGCCGCGAGACTTCGCAGCCAGAGCTTGCTCCAAAGCCTTCTGGCAGGAGAGATGGACAACGTAGCCGGCCGCGCCCGTGTTTTCGAGAAACGTCGCGAAACGGCCCGTGCCTTCCGCTTCCACGGATTCCGGACGGCTGGGCTCGTGGAACTCCGGCCCAGTCTTGCCTTGCATCAGCAGCGACTGTTGCAGGCGGCCCACCAACTCCGCGTTTTCGCAATGCGCGGTTACGATCACACCCAGCGTCCGCGCGAGTTGCAGGGTCTGATACATCTCCCCGTCGTCGACGCCGAAGAAATTCTTGTACGCCAGGAAGATCTTGAAGGAGCTGATACCGTCCGCGACAATCTCGCGCAACTGTCCTTCAGTCTGGTCTTCGAACTTGGTGACCGACATGTGGAACGTGTAATCGCAAGCGCTGCGGCCTTGGGCTTTCGACTTCCACAGTTGATAGCCTTCGAGTGCATCGTCGTGGCGGTTGGGACAACACATCTCGATGTAGCAGGTGGTGCCGCCCACCAGCGCCGCTATGCTGCCCGTCTCGTGCGTGTCCTTGGCGAACGTCGCCATGAACGGCAGATAAATGTGCACGTGAGGATCGATGAAGCCCGGAAACACCAGCTTCCCCGCGGCGTCGACGATCTCTGTTCCCGGAGGCGCGTCCAGATTTGCGCCGATGCGCGTGATGGTTTCGTTCTCGGCGAAGATGTCGCCACGCATGCGCGAGTCCGCGGTCACGATATCGGCGTTGCGGATCAGAAGAGGCATTTGCTTGGCACCCAGGTGGAGCACGCACTTTTGCGTGCCACGTCGAGACTCGTCTCGACGTGGCACGCAAAAGTGCGTGCTCCACGATCCTCAATGAATCTCAATCCCGGTTTTCTCACGGTACTCCTCCATCGCCGTCCAGTCTTCGGTGACGGCCGGGCTCGCTTTCACCAGTTCATCCCAGGTTACCGGCTCGCGGCCCGAGGGAACCTCGATCATCTGAATGCACTGCTCTACGGGGCAAACGTTGTAGCACAGGCGGCAGCCCACGCAATCGGCCTCGCGCACGCGCGGCTGCGGCCGGGTTTCGACGGCTTCACGTTTTCCGTTAGATCGCACGCCGTAAGCGTGCGGCTCGACCACTTGCCCGGACGCGCCGAACACATCGATGCATTGGTGTGCGGTATCGTTGCAGGCCACGTAACACAGATCGCAGCGAATGCATTTAGCTTCGTCGATGCGAGCCACGGCGCGGAACGAGAGGTCGAAGTTCTTGAAATCCGAGATGCGGTTGAGGCTCCGGCCGCGCACATCGGCTGGGCTCAAGAAGCCCTTCGAGTCCATCCAATTCGAAAGCCCGTCGCACAGATCCTCAATGATGCGGAAGCCGTAATGCATCACCGCAGTGCAGACCTGCAGGCTGTGCGCGCCGAGCAGCAGGAACTCCGCGGCATCTCTCCACGTGGTGATGCCGCCCATGGCGGAGATCGGGCGCCCGCTGTTTCCCACCACTTCGTCGGTGCCCAAAGCCGCGAGCATGTTCAGCGCAATCGGCTTCACCGCCGGACCGGCGAAACCGCCATGCCCGCCCTTGCCGCCGATGTTCGGCGTCAGTTCCAGCGTGTCGAGATCGACGCCGACGATGGAGTTGAGCGTGTTGATCAGAGACAGCGCGGTCGCCCCGGCCGCGACAGCCGCGCGCGCCGGAGTTGCGATGTTGGTGATGTTCGGCGTCAGCTTCACGATCACCGGAATGTGCGCGGCATCCATCACCCAGCGCGTGATCTGCTCGCAGTACTCCGGCACCTGACCCACGGCCGCGCCCATCCCGCGCTCGCTCATGCCGTGCGGACAACCGTAGTTCAATTCGATCCCATCCGCGCCGGTATCTTCGATGCGCCGAACGATTTCGTTCCAGGCCTCGGGCTTCGATTCCACCATGGCCGATACGATGACCGCGCGATCCGGCCAGGCCCGCTTGACCTCCACGATTTCGCGCAGATTCACTTCCAGCGGCCGGTCCGAAATCAGTTCGACGTTGTTGATCGCCAGCATGCGCTGGCCACCGTAGTGCCACGCGCCGTAGCGATTCGACACGTTCAGCACGGGTGGGCCGATGGTCTTCCACACCGCTCCGCCCCACCCGGCTTCGAAGGCACGATGAATCTGCGCGCCGGAATTTGTCGGTGGCGCTGAGGCCAGCCAGAACGGATTCGGTGACCGGATGCCAGCGAAATCGATACTCAGATCGGCCATGAGCTCATCCTTCTTTTATGATTCGCCGTTCGTGATTCGGCGCCATAATCCTTCTGTGAATCGCCGCCGCGGCCAGCTTGCCGTCCTCGACCGCCATCACAGTCGAGGCCGATCCTTTGGCGCGGACGCAGTCGCCGCCCGCGAACAGGCCCGGCACGCTGGTCTCAAATTCCGCGTTCACTTGAATGAAGCCCCGATCGACCTTGAGTCCCTCGACCAGGAGCTTCTGTTGGCCGACCGCCTTCACCACCTGGTCCGCTGCCAGGACGAATTCCGATCCGTCAACGGGAGCCGGCGCACGGCGTCCGGTGCCATCCGCCGCCGGGCCCAGTTCCATGCGGACGCACTCCAGACCAATGATGCGCCCCTGGTCGGCCAGAACTCGCACCGGCTGTGTGAGGAATCGAACGGTCACGCCTTCCTTCTTGATGAATTCGAATTCGTGGGCATAAGCGGTCATCTCGAGGGCCGACCTGCGGTACAGCATAGTCACGGTCTCCGCACCCAGGCGCTGTGCCACGATCGCGCAATCGATGGCCGTGTTCCCCGCGCCTACGACCACCACGTTACGCCCGATCTTCATCCCGGTGCCGTTGAGCTTGCTGGACTCGATATAGTCGAGACCGTCCACAATCAACTCTTCCCCCGGAATGCCCATCGTTTGTGTAGCGCCGAGACCCACGCCGAGAAACACAGCGTCGAAATCCTCACGCAGTTGATAAAACGAAATATTGCGCCCCAGTTCGCGATCCGTCTCAATCTTTACACCCATCCGCTCGATCATAACGACTTCGCGGAGCGATGCCTCCACCGGCTCGCGCAAGGAAATGATGCCATAGGTGGACAATCCTCCACCGAGTTCGCGTTTCTCAAAGATGGTCACGCTGTGCCCGCGGCGAGCCAGTTCGCCGGCGCAGGATAGCCCGGCGGGCCCCGCGCCGATCACCGCCACGCTGCGTCCAGTCGATGGCGCTAATGTGTTTGTGGGACCGCCGCGATCGTAAACGTGGTCCATCGCGTAGCGTTGCAGACGTCCGATCATTACCGGCCTGTGATTCTGGCCGAGCACGCACGCGCCTTCGCACAACTCTTCCACCGGACACACGCGAGCGCAGGTCGCGCCCAGCAGGTTGCTGTCCAGGATGGTCCGCGCGGAGCCGGTCAAGTTATCCGTCGCGATCTTCTTGATGAATCGTGGAATGTCGATGTGCGTGGGACAGGCGTGGGTGCACGGAGCGTCGTAACAGAACAAGCACCGGTGCGCTTCCACCAAGGCCTCCTGCACGCTGAGCGGCGGAAGCAACTCCGCCAGTCCCTTAGTCTCCAACTTGCCCTCCGGCGGCGGGACGGCCTTCGCGCACCACTCCTCCCAGCACAGCCGGCGAAACGCTTGCGCCGCGCATCAAAAACAGGTATGTCAGCGCCGCCGCCGCGAACCCCACAAACCAGGCGTAATCGTACAGCCAGCGCAGCGGCGGAATGGCGAGCCCGAGCAGCGCCACAGCGATTCCCAGCGCCAGACTCACCAGAGCCCGCGGATTCACACCACTGCGATATTCATAGACGCCCCCACGGCGGTACAGATCGTCCACGGCGAGCGTACGTTTCCTCACTAGGAAATAATCGGCGATCATGACGCCCGCGATAGGCCCCAGCAAGCCCGAGTAGCCCACCAGCCATCCAAAAATGTAAGCGCTGTAATCTCCCAGCAGTTTCCACGGCATCATCATCACGCCCACCACTCCGGTGATCATGCCGCCCGTGCGAAAGGAGATCAGCCGCGGATTGAGGTTCGAAAAATCGTTCGAGGGCGACACCACGTTGGCCGCCACGTTGGTGTTGAGCGTCGCAATCAGGATCGCGATCAGCGCCACGAACGCGATGAACGGCTGATTGAATCGCCCAATCAGCGCCACTGGATCCCACACGGCTTCGCCGAACAGCACCACCGACGCCGACGTCACCGCGACTCCAATAAACGAGTACAGCGTCATGGCCGTAGGCAGACCCAGCGCCTGCCCCACGGCCTGCGCTTTCTGGCTGGTGGCGTAGCGCGTGAAGTCCGGGATGTTCAGCGCGACCGTGGCCCAGAACCCGACCATCGCCGTGAGCGATGGAATGAAGAACTTGAGAAACTCGCCCGTGGTTTGAAATTTGCTCGGCGTACTCAGCACCGGCCCGAAGCCCCCGGCTTTCCGCGTGATCCACCACAACAGCAGCAAGCCCACGCCCAGCATGAACGGCGCGCCCACGCCTTCGAGGAACCGTATGGTGTCGATCCCCCGCCAGATCACGGCCATGTTCAGCAACCAGAACGCGAAGAAACACACCCATACCAGCACTGGCCATGCCGCGGCTGGCCACAGAATTTTCAACATCGAGTGAATCGCCTGCCCGCCGATCCAGGTCTGGATTCCGAACCACCCGCAGGCTACCAGCGCACGCAACACCGCGGGCAGATTAGCGCCGCGTACTCCGAACGACGCTCGCACGAACACCGGGAAGGGAATTCCGTACTTGGCTCCGGCGTGCGCGTTCAGCAGCATGGGCGCCAGTACAATCAGGTTGCCCAGTAGAATGGTGCCGATTGCCTGCCACCAGTTCATGCCGCCGGTGATCAATCCCGAGGCCAGCATGTAGGTCGGGATGCACACGCTCATGCCCACCCACAACGACGCGTAGTTGTAGGTGCCCCAGGTGCGTTTTGCCAAAGGCACCGGAGCAAGATCTTCGTTATACAGACCGGGATCGCGACCGCTGGACATGGCTATTCCAAATGGAAAAAGATCCGCCCTTGGTCAGGATTTTCGCACAATCCGATGGCCCGTTTTACTCCCGGAGCAGCCAGGCCCGCGTCGGTTCGATGGACGGTCGTGTCGTGGCGAACGGTTACAGCAGCGGCCATTCCACACATTCGATCCATGATAGTGTAGTATCGCTACCGAAGCTTGGATTCCGCAGATGAATCGAGGTGCCGATGCAAACCCGAGTTTTCTCCCTCGCGATCGCAGTTGGTTTCGCGATTGTGTTTTGTGGGGTATTTACTTCACTCAGGTGACCCCTACCGGTTGTGGTCGGCGTCTGAGCCGACGGCGGCACACCTGACCAGAGATTTGTATGGCACTGGATCGACGACAACCGCCTGCTGCACGAGGCGG
>Ga0209517_10001987_pt1 | contig 29864 bp, 22 predicted proteins | sample PeaSoiMetSII2010_FD_187695 | JGI IMG/M metagenome (GOLD analysis project Ga0209517, IMG submission 187695) | Peat soil microbial communities from Weissenstadt, Germany - SII-2010 (SPAdes) (version 2) | ecosystem: Environmental > Terrestrial > Soil > Wetlands > Peat | place: Germany...
CTTTGGCGGCTGGGACTGCGGGCGTGGGCGCGGCTTGCTCGCCCGTGGCGGAACAACAACTTGGCCGTGTCTGGGGGCGTGTCATCGCTCTGGGCGGCCGGTGGAAAGTAAGTCAGTTGGTAGGTGTGGGCGCCGTCTCCATAGGCAAGCCAGGCGGGGCTCAGGTCGATCACCCTGGGATTGTGGAACACGAGCACGGCCAACAATGCCAGGTGCGCGGCTACCGACACTCCTACCGCACGATGGCGTCGGAATCTCGAACTCGTTGGCTGAAGACCAGTGAACACGTCACTCCCTAGTTTACTGGATCGACGTGCAACGAGAGAAAAGGTTTCAGGAGAATCTCAGGTTGCCTGAAAAACTGGTGATGCGCACTGCTGGAGGCACCCTCAGAGGCTAAAGCCCGATTTCTAGACTCTGAGTGGTCCGGCTGAAAGCCGGACCCTTCCCAAAACCCGCTCGAATCAAGACCATCTCAGCAATCTCAGACCGGCAGTGCCGCCCGTCCGCTACTGATCGTGTTCCTGGCAATGAGTTGTATGCCGGTCCAGCCTACTTGCCAGCCTGCTGCTCGGCCATGTCGCCGATCACGGGCAGTTTGAACATCTGCCCCTGATAGGCCTTGAGCACCAGAATCAGCCAGATCACAAACCCGGCCAGACTGACCAGTGGCCACACCAGGACTGTTGCCCACCCGAGGAATGGGATGTGGCCAATGAATGCCAGGATGATCCAGAGCACGGTCCAGGCGATCGCGAAGAAGATGCATTGAAAGGCATGGAAGCGAATGAAACGCTTCTTGTTGAACGGCTCCAGCACCAGAAACACAATTGCCGGAATGATGGTTACGTAAGCCAGCGCGCCGGCCACGTTATCGGTGAGTCCGGCGGCCGCGGGTGCGACCGCGCTCGTGCTTTGTACGGCGCCGCCACACTTCGGACAGGTCGCTCCATCCGCGATCTGCGTTCCACAGGTTGGACAAAAAGCCACAGGGGCCTCCTTTGAGAGACGAGAGGCACGTTATCAGAACGAAGGCCGGGGCGCAATGACGGCGGGTCGGGCGTCTTTGCCCGACCTTTTCCCGCCGGCCACGCTGCCACTATCATTTCACGGACGTAAGGCAGGAAGCGCCGGCCACCGCGGCCAATGTTTGAGGTCGCAAATTGCGACCTCAAAGATTTGTTCGGTCGTAACCAGCGGAGGCTGTGATCAATGAGCGCTTCGAATGTGATGAAACCGAATCTGCGTCGTGCGCCGCCCTGCTGAGGAAGCAGACCAAACCGAAAAAAATTATGTGATGCTCACTTCCGTATATGTCCCGTACACCTGCCGCAACGCTTCGCAGATTTCGCCTACGGTGGCGTAGGCGCGGACGGCGTCGACGATGTAGGGCATGGTGTTGACGTCGGAAATATTGCCGTTGGTGCCCGCGGCGGGACTCTTGGCGGCGGCGTGCTTCAGGGCATCGAGACGGCGCTGGACTTCTTCGTTCGAGCGGCGGGCGCGGAGGGCTTTGAGTTTCGCTTCCTGAGCGCGGGCTACCGATTCGCCGATGTAGAGAATGTGGGGCGACCCTTCTTCGATGACGAAATCATTTACGCCGACCGTGATCTTCTCGTTGGCTTCAACGGCGCGCTGGTACTGGTAGCTGGCCTCGGCAATTTCTTTCTGCGGATATCCGCGCTCGATGGCTTTGACCATGCCGCCCATCTGGTCGAGCTTCTCGAAGTAATCGAAGGCGCCGTTTTCCATGTCGAGGGTTTGCTTCTCGACGAAGTAGCTGCCGCCGAGCGGATCGACCGTTTGGGCAACGCCCGACTCGAAGGCAATGATCTGCTGGGTGCGCAGTGCGATGCGCGCGGCTTCTTCGGTGGGCAAGGCGAGGGCTTCGTCGTAGGCGTCGGTGTGCAACGACTGCGTGCCGCCAAGCACAGCCGCCAGCGCCTGCAGGGCGACGCGCGCGATGTTGTTCCTCGGTTGCTGCGCGGGCAGCGAGACGCCGGCCGTCTGCGTGTGGAAGCGCATCAGGCGGGTGCGATCGTTCTTGGCGCCGAAACGGTCTTTCATCAGGCGATACCAAATCTTGCGCGCGGCGCGGTATTTGGCGATCTCTTCGAAGAAATCGTTGTGTGCGTTGAAGAAGAAACTGAGGCGCGGTCCGAAGTCGTCGACATCGAGGCCGCGACGTCGCGCCCATTCGACGTATTCGACGCCGTCGTAGATGGTGAAAGCGAGCTCTTGCAGCGCGGTCGATCCGGCCTCGCGAATGTGGTAGCCACTGATGGAGATCGTGTTGAAGCGCGGCGTGAACTTCGCTCCGAACTCGAAGGTGTCAATCACCAGGCGCATCGAGGGCGCGGGCGGATAGATGTACTCCTTCTGCGCGATGTACTCCTTCAGGATGTCGTTCTGGATGGTGCCGGAGATCCTCTTCCAGTCGGCGCCTTGTTTTTCGGCCACGACCAGGTACATGGCCCAGAGCACGCTGGCCGGTGAATTGATGGTCATCGATGTGGTGATTTGTTCGAGGCTGATACCGTCGAACAGGATCTCCATATCTTCAAGCGAGTCGATGGCGACGCCGCACTTACCGACCTCGCCTTCGCTGGCCGGGTGGTCGGAGTCGTAGCCCATCAGCGTGGGCAGATCGAAGGCAACGGAGAGTCCGCCGCCGCCGTGTTCGAGCAGATATTTGTAGCGCTGGTTGGTTTCTTCGGGCGAGGCGAAGCCGGAGAACATGCGCATTGTCCAGAGCTTGCCGCGGTAGCCGGTGGCGTGAATGCCGCGCGTGTAGGGCGGTTGGCCGGGATACCCGAGGTACTGCTCGTAGTTCCAGTCGGCGGGGAGATCGGCCTGGGTGTAGAGGCGGCGGATCGGGGAATTCGAGATCGTGCTGAAACGTGCGTGGCCGTGCTCGTCGAGGTTGGTGCCGGTGGGAGCGCCGATCGGCTTTTCGGGAGCCTTGTCGAGCGTGGGCGCTAGAGTTTTCTCGGCCCAATCCTTTTCGGACGCGGCGGGATGACGGCCTTCAAAGACGTCGGAAATCGGGCTTTCAGCTACGGTCTTGTGCAGATCGGCTTTCGGTTTGTTTTCGGGCATTCGGCTCCCCACTCTGACTTTGATGATAGAGGAGCGGTCGCCATGCTGCAAAATGGCGCGACCGACCGAGTGGTTGGTGAAAGTCAAATTCAAGTTCTTAACCACAAGGAGGCACAGGGGAACACAGAGGAAGTTTCTGTGTCCTTGACTCCGCTTTTCGTGCGCACCTATGCTGGTCTTCTTTCGGCGGAGGAGACTCTGAAAGCGTTCCGGCGGTTATTGCAGCGTACTCCGGTGTACGGCGCGTACAAGGCGCTTGGCCACTATCCCGACTACTGGTATTGGATACTGCGCGGGCGACCGTCGCGATCGCCGCACCTGTTGAAACAGAAAGTTGTGCGCGAATACGGAGAGAAATTTGGGCTGAAGACTCTGGTCGAGACCGGAACTTACTATGGCGAGATGGTCGCCGCGATGAAAAGCCGTTTCGACCGCGTCTATTCCATCGAATACGTACCGGCGCTGGCGGAGCGGGCCACACGCAAATTCGTGCGCGACGAGCACGTTCGAATTTTCTGCGGAGACAGCCGCGTGGTCATGCCCGAGGTACTTGCATTGCTGAAAGGCCCTGCACTCTTTTGGCTCGATGCCGGCTATTACGGCTGGGTCGGAATGGAAACAGACAAGCAGCGGCTCTCGGCGGAGATGGAGATGATCCTCGGCCATCCCTACCCACACATCGTCTTACTCGACGATGCACGCTGCCTGACCGGCCAGAACGGCATTCCCACGGTGAGCGACGTGAAGTCCTACATCGAGTCGAAATTTCCCCAGAGGTCGGTGGAAGTCGAGTTCGACATCATGCGCATCACGCTGCGGGGATAGCGGGACGCAGCCTGAGACGCGGCAAGCCGCGTCACTACGTTGATTGTTTCGGGCGTGCCAGTTCCCAAGCCTTCGCGTACTTCCACGAAACATACCCGGCGTGATACAGGTGCAGCAGCAGGCCCTCGCGCCCGTCGAGGAACCCGAGGCGGATAAAGTAATTGTAGATAAACGTCGCCAGCGGCCGCAAAACGATGTTCACCACGCTGAACCGGCGATGCCCTTTGCCCACCGCCATTTTCGCGCCCAGCGACGAGTAGCGGTTCATGTGCTCGAGGTAATAAGTTAGTGTGGGATAGGTGTAGTGCACCAGCGGGTGGCGGAACCGTTCCACGGGCCCCTGGTTTTTGAGTTCATAGCGATCGTGCGGATCGAAGCCAGTGGAATAGCCGGCGCCGCGCCGGAACAACCGCAGTTTCGGATCGGGATAGAAGCCGCCGTGCCGCATCCATTTTCCGAGGAAGAGATTCTGGCGCGGCATTGCGTAGCCCTCGAACTTGCCACCAGCGGAGACAACGGCACGGATCTCGTCTGCCAAGCCGGGCGAGACTTCCTCGTCGGCATCAAGCGCGAGGATCCAGTCTTGCGTGCAGAGCTCCAGTGCGTAATTCTTCTGCGCCACATAGCCACGCCATGGCTCGTGAATCAGCTTCGCGTCATACTCGCGCGCGATGTCGCAGGTGCGATCGGTCGAGCCGGAGTCGATCACAACGATCTCGTCCGCCCATCGGACACTGGCCAGCGTTCGGCCAAGGTTCGTTTCTTCGTTCAACGCAACGATCGCGACAGAAAGACCCATGGACAGTGTTTGCGCGAGCAGGAAACTCTTCAGGACCGCATATTATCGCACACGGAAAAACGCCTCGGAGATCGCGTGGAGCGCGGAGTCGAGGGGACGCTATCTCGCTACTGTTGCGGTTGGGCCGGAGGGTTCGCCGGTGTGGTCTGGTCGGCTGGCCGCGCCACCACGTGCGGAATATTCGGCGTCTGCGTGACCTGGCCCCGCTCGGCATCGGCGATCAGGATACCGGCGTGATCGAGCAGGAGACCGATGGCCCGATCCAATTCGACTTCGGCTTTTTCGTACAGTGCCTTGGCGGATACGAGCGTGACTTCGGCCTGGGTCATGGCCGCTTGGTTCTGCAGCACCAGAGTTGAGGTGGATGCGCCGAGCGCATACTTCTTTTGTTCGGCGTCGAGAGACTGGCGCGCCAAATCCACGGCGGCTTGGGCGGAGGCGACGCTGGCGCGATTCTGCTGCACACCAAACTGCGCGTTGCGCACCTCGATGCGCACCTTGTTCTCGATCTGCTGCAGCTGCAACTGGGCTTGCCGGTATTCGAATTCCGAGCGCACCTGTGTCGCCTGCGCGGCACGGTTGCGAAGTGGAATATTGAGACTAATGCCTATCCCTTTATCTGGCGCACTGGAATTCACCAGCTGATTCAACATTCCACCATAGGAGAGGGACGGTACCGCTGGGGGAGCGCTGGGGAGATCGCAGAATGACGGTTGAGAAATGCAAATGTAGTTAGAATTCTGATTGCCACCTAAGCCGGTGCCGCCATAATAGGCAAACAGGTCCACCGAGGGTAGTAGAGCGCTGCGGATTGCTTTGTTGCTAATGTCGGTATTGGCAAGGTTGATGCGCTGCTCTGCGAGTTCGGGACGATGACTGAGCGCGTCGTTCACTAAGTCCTGGGTGGGAACGACCGCTTCCTGCGCAGGCAACTCCATGGTTGACGTAGGAATGACTTCAGCGTCGGCCAACACCGGATCGACGAGTGTGCGGCTGAGCGCATTCTTCATGAGGAGTTGCTGCAACTGAAGATTGGTCAGGGCCACGGTTAGAGTTTGCTGATTCGAGGCGACTGTGCTCTGCGCCCGCACCACTTCGATCGGGGCGAGGGTCCCGATTTCCACCTGCTTCCGATTGTCAGAAAGAGTCTTCTGCGCGAAGGCTAGTTGCTCTCTCTGAACCCTCACGTTCTCGTAGGCGTACACCAGGTCCCAATACATGTTTTCGATCTGGTCGACGGTGGTGGTGATTTGCAGGCGGAAGGCGACGTCCGAAATTTCACGATTGTTCTTCGCGATGCGAATGAAGCGAGTGTTCGGGGCAAATCCGAAGCCCTGCAGCAGGTGCTGCGTTAGCTTAATCTGGAAATTGGAATTCAGGGCCGGAGTCAGCAAGTTGAACGCATTATCGGAAGTGATCCGGTTGTTGTTAAAGCCGATCGCCATATTCGTGCCCGTCTGGAATCCCTGGGTGTAACCGAAGTTGGCGGTGGTCGTGTTCTGACTCGCGCCGCAAAAGGGGCTGGTGCAGTCAATCCTGAGACGATCGATTTGCAACGTGCCTGTGAGGATGGGATCAAAGCTGGTAATGGCCGGGCCGCTGCCGAAGGTGGATACGACTAGGCCGCCCGAGCCGGCGCCGGCGCCACCTGCCGCGACCGAGGTTCCGCCCTGGCCCGAGCCGACTTGCGCGCCGAGTCCGCCTACGCCGCCGCCGGGCGTGTTCTGCACGACACCGTTATTCACACCAAGAGTGCTGGCTCCCGCTTTGGCGCGCCAGACGTCGGTGTCGGCGATGTTCAGGTTGTAGCGCGCGATCGCGATATCGAGGTTGTTTTCAAGCGCCAGCGCGACCGCGTCATTCATCGAGATGTAGAGTTTGCCGTCGTGCAAGAGCTGGTCGATGCGCGGCGTGTTGGCGAGGTTCGGCGGCGCTACGCGGCGCGCAGTGTAGGGCCCGATCGGGTTGGGGAAGTGCGACTGCGGTTGCGCGTACTCCTTCACATCAAACGGCTGTGACGACGACGGCACAACCTTTTGGGCCGGTATCTGCGCCGACGGCGCACTGGGCACCTGGGAGGCATCCTGCGCCCACCCGGCAGGTACCATGATAGCGGCAAGAAAAAGGGCGGCGGCCCGCTGGAACGCAGTCAACACTGTAGAACGTTGCATTCGCATCATCTCCATCGATCAGGCTCGAGAGGCACGGACGTAGTAGTGCGCACTTTTACTAACACTCTGCTAATACGTAGAACGACAGGCAAGAGTTCCTTGCAATCTTTTCCTTGCAGTCCTCACCTTGCAATGCTGGGAAAAGGCAATCTTTTTCATCGATCGCAAGTGAAATAGTATAGCTGACGCGCCGCTACGGACTCTGTGACGGCGGCGGTGAAACTTTGTAAACGGTTCCGATGATGCTCAGGCAGCTTAGGACTCGAAAAAGAACGTGCGCAATCTCAGACTGATCCTCTCTTATGACGGCGCCGAGTTCGCCGGCTGGCAGGTGCAGCCCGGCCGGACGACGGTGCAAGGCGCCCTGGCCTCAGCCATTGGACGGTTGAGCGGGGAAAATGTACTGCCCCAGGGTTCTGGCCGGACCGACGCGGGCGTGCACGCATTGGCCCAGGTGGCGAGTTTTGTGACCGCGTCGGCAATTCCGGCCGAAAACTGGGTGAGGGCGCTGAACGACATTCTGCCAGCGTCGATCCGGGTGTTGGAAGTGACGGAGGCTGCGCCCGATTTCCACGCGCGCAAGGCGGCGCGCGCCAAGACTTATCGCTATCGCATTCACCGCGGAGCGGTCTGTCCGCCGTTTTTGGCGCGGTACGTGTGGCATTACCCTTATCGGCTGGAGGAATCGGCGATGGTTGCAGCCGCCGGTGTGGTCGTTGGCGAACACGATTTCACGTCGTTCGCCGCGGTGGATCCGGAGCGGGTGGAACGGATGGCGGCCGGCGGCGAAAGGGCTGTAAGCAATGTTCGGACGTCGAATGTCCGGACAATCTTCTCTTCCATCTGGGCGCGCGAAGGCGAAGAACTGATCTATGCGGTTCGCGCCAGCGGATTTCTTCATCACATGGTGAGGAACCTGGTCGGCACATTCCTGTTGGTGGGGAAGGGGACGGTGAGCCTGGAAGATTTGCGCCGCATCCTCGACGCGCGGGATCGCACTGCGGCCGGGCCGACCGCACCCGCCAGCGGGCTCTATCTTATCGAGGTGGAATACTGACGCGACGGGTTGAAACGCCAAGGTCGAAACCGACGAAGATGGAAGCGCTAGCGCGCCCGTTCCGTCCCGCGTACACTTCTTTGCAGATGGCCACCAACGTCGAATTCGCCGTCTCTCGCATTGCCTCCGTGAACCCGGCGACGGGTGAAGTTCTGGGCGAACTGGACAGTGCCGGTCCGACCGAAGTGCGCGCTGCGGTGGCCCGCGCGCGCGCCGCACAGCCGGACTGGAACGCCTGGGGCATTCGCAATCGCGTGCGGGTGGTGCGCCGCTTCCAGCAGATTCTGCTCGCGCATAAAACCGACGTCGCGCGGCGCATCGCGCAGGAAGCAGGCAAGCCCGCGGTCGAAGCGCTGCTCACCGAAGTTCTTGCCGTACTCGACGCGGCGCGATTCCTGATCGACAACGCCTTCGCGATCCTGCGCGAAGAAAAGCTGCCGCACGGAAATCTCGCGATGAAGACGAAGTCGGGGCGCATTTTGTATGAGCCGTATGGCGTGGTCGGAATCATTTCGCCCTGGAACTATCCTTTCTCGATTCCGTCGACTGAGGTCATGGCGGCGCTGGTTGCGGGAAATGCCGTGGTGCTCAAGCCCTCCGAGTTAACGCCGCTGATTGCGCTCGAACTGCAGGTGCTGTTGCGTGAGGCCGGAGTTCCCGACGACATTTTCCAGGTGCTGCCGGGCGAAGGCGCGACCGGGGCGGCGCTGGTCGGAAGCGAAATCGACAAACTGGTCTTCACTGGCAGCGTCGCCACGGGCCGGCGAATCGCGCAGATCGCCGCCGAACGCCTGCTTCCGGTGGTGCTGGAACTGGGTGGCAAGGACCCCATGCTGGTGCTCGAAGACGCCGACGTCGATGTCGCATCGAGCGGCGCGGTCTGGGGAGCTTTCGTGAATGCAGGGCAGACCTGCTTGTCGGTCGAACGCTGCTACGTGCATCAGCGTTTGTATCTGGCGTTCCTCGATGCTTGCTGCGAGAAGGCGCGCAAGCTGCGCGTCGGCAATGGCATGGATCCGGCTACCGAAGTTGGCCCCATGATCCACGAGCGGCAAGTGCGTGTGGTGGAATCTCAGGTGGAGGATGCGAAGCAGCGCGGCGCGGGCGTCCTGGCCGGAGGCACGCGATTGCGCGAGCTCGGCCCAACTTTTTTTGCGCCCACCGTGCTGGCGGACGTCGATCACAGCATGCGCGTGATGCAGGAAGAGACCTTCGGCCCGGTGCTGCCGATTGCGCCCTTCCGCGACGATGCCGAGGCCGTGCGCCTGGCCAACGATTCCGACTACGGACTGGCCGCCAGCGTTTGGACTCGCGATCGCGCCCGCGGCGAGCGACTGGCTCGCCAGATCGATGTTGGCACGGTGATGGTGAACGACGTTGTGTCGTGTTTCAGCATCAGCGAAGCTCCACACGGCGGCGTGAAGTCGAGCGGCCTGGGGCGTACGCATGGGCGCTGGGGTCTGGAAGAAATGGTGCGCGTGAAGTATGTCGATAGCGACCTGGTTCCGCGCATGAAACAAATCTGGTGGTTCGGCTACGGTGGAGGATTCGCGGGCGAGATGGAAGCCTTCCTCGACTTGCTATACGTCCGCCCGCTGCGAGAGAAACTCAAAGCCGGCGTCCGCTCCGCCGGAGCGCTGTGGCGGAGAAAATTGTAGGCTGAAGTTGTGGCTATCCCTTAATGATGTAAAAGTAAATCGGGACGACAAGAAAGTAGCGCAATCATGACCGACTCCCGCGCGTTCTTGCGCCACATCCTCGCTACCATCGCCTATCGCGGGGCGAAAGCCATTCGCAACGCTGGGCCGAACTTTGCCGACTATGGCTCCGCCGAAACTTCGCGCACGCCGGCAAAGATTCTCGCGCACATCGGAGACCTGATGGACTGGAGCCTCGCCATGTCCGAAGGCCGACACGAATGGCACGACACGGCCCCACTGCCGTGGGAAAAAGAATGCGAGCGCTTCTTCACCGCCTTGAAAAAGTTTGACGACTACCTGGCGTCGGAGAAGCCTCTCGAAGCCCCCGCCGAAAAACTATTTCAAGGCCCAATCGCCGACGCGCTCACCCACATCGGCCAGATCGCGATGCTGCGGCGGATGGCCGGTGTCCCGATGAAAGGCGAAAATTATTTCGTAGCCGAAATCACAGCCGGACGCGTCGGCGCGGATCAGGCCTCCCCGCGCAAGGAGTTTGACTAGGGGCGATCTCCTAAATGATCCGGCATTCGTTCAGGATTCGATAAGTGGTGCAGTCGCTTGACTTTCACAGATTTGTTTGAGTTTGACTTACATGACTATCCTCCACTATCTTGCAAATGAAATATATCTGGAATTTCTAGGATGAGAACATGAAAAAGTCTGGCGCGAGCCAAGGCCAGTCGGCATCGGAACTCATCTCGAAAAGAATCGCCGAACTCGGGGACTGGCGCGGGGAAACCCTCAGCAGAATGCGCAAGCTCATCAAGCAAGCAGACCCGGACGTCGTCGAGGAGTGGAAGTGGATGGGCACTCCGATTTGGTCGCACGACGGCATCATCTGCACTGGCGAATCCTACAAGAATGTCGTGAAGCTTACCTTCTCCAAGGGCGCGTCTCTGAAGGATCCGGCCCGTCTCTTCAACTCGAGTCTCGACGGAAACGCACGCCGCGCGATCGACATCCACGAAGGAGAAGAAGTTGACGAGTCCGCCTTCAAGGCGCTCGTTCGCCAAGCGGTCGCCCTCAACAGTTCTGGCAAGTCGAAACCTTCGAAGAAAGCGAAGTCCTAAGGGAATTGCCCAGGTGATGATCGAAACGGTCGACAGATTCCGTGATCGTCCGCGGGCGCTCGCGATACTCGGGATCCTCTTTGGGTCCATTGAAACTATTGAGCTCGTAGTTCGGAGCAGATCCGCCTCGTAGTTCACGCCCAGTCGGTAACGGTGCGCATCCGGGTAGGAGATCAAGCGCGCCTGCAGCATTTTGTCGGGCGAGTAGCCCATGCCCTGAACAATGTTCTTGGGCTCGAACGCCGCCTGCTCCACTTCGGCAAAATAGTTCTCGGGATTGCGATCCAGAACCACCCGCGCGAAGGCGGAACTCCGATCGGTGTTTGAGACCAACCAAATGGAAAGTATCTTCGAGTTGGTGCGATCGGGATTTGGGCTGAGTGTGGTGCCGGAGATGGCCTCGTCGAATGCCGCCGGCGGTACGCTGGTCCGTTTACATACCAAGAGCTATCGCCGGATCGGCTATATTCGAGCGCGGCGGCATTTGGTCAGCCGGCCGATGGCGAGTTTACTTCGTGGTTGCGTTCCATCGCAAAAGACGAATAGCAAACGCGTCGTCCTTGGTCGGAAGGCCGGGGCTGAGTAAAATAGCGAGAAAGCGGCCTTTGCAAGGCGCGCAGGAGACTGAATGGCTTCCGGTGAAACGGCGACTGCCGTCACGAGCACGATTCCGCAACTTCCGAACCACAAAGTTAAGATGAAGAAGCCGGGCCAGCGTGCCTGCAACGAGAAAAACGAAAAAGGCAAGTTCTGCGGCGGACACCTGAAGCGCTGGTTCTACGCCACCGATGCACTCGAAAAGGAGTGCGGCTGCGTGGAGAAAGCCTGGGGAGCGGACGCCGAAGTGTATCGCTGCGAATTTTGCCAGACGCTCTACCTGCCCAGTCCCGACGATCCGCGTGGGGTCAATGTCGCGGGGACAGGTCAGCTTTCGGTGTTCGGGCTAACGGTTCCTCCCAAGGAAGAGAAAAAGACGTAGCGTCACTCTTGGAGCTCGGTAGGGCGTGATATCAAGGTCTTGAAGGTCTTAGGTGTCAGGTCTCAGGAAAACCCAGCTGTGACCCTGAGACCTGACACCTGAGAGCTGACACCTAGATAGCCGGAGGGGTGCCGGCGCTGCCTGTGAACATTTCTGAACTCATCTACGACTGGAATCTTCTGTATCCGAAGTCGCTGCATCTGCCGGGACCGGTGCGCCTGACCGATGAAACGCTTCGCGACGGCTTGCAATCGCCTTCCGTCCGCGATCCTTCCATCGAGCAAAAGATCGAAATCCTGCACCTGATGGAGGCGCTCGGCATCAACACGCTCGATCTCGGGCTTCCTGGAGCCGGTCCGCGCGCGGTCGAGCACGTCACGGCGCTGGCGCGCGAAATCGTCGCCCACAAAATGAAGATCACGGCGTACTGCGCCGCCCGCACTCACGAGAACGATATTCGCCCCGTCGCCGAGATCGTCCAGAAAACCGGCCTCCCCATCGAGGTCGCTGCGTTTCTTGGAACGAGCCCCATCCGGCGTTATACCGAGGGCTGGACCGGCGACTTCCTTCTTCAAACCACCGAAAAGGCCGTCAAATACGCGGTCGCGCTTGGCCTCGAAGTCATGTACGTCACCGAAGACACCACCCGCTGCGATCCGAAAACGGTGAAGCAGCTCAACTCGGCGGCCATCAACTGTGGCGCGCACGCGCTGGTGCTCTGCGACACAGCCGGACACGCCACGCCCATGGGCACGCTTGCGCTGGTCAAGTTCGTGCTGGAACAAGTGGTCAAGCCTTCCGGGGAAAAGATTCGCGTCGACTGGCACGGGCACTGCGACCGGGGATTAGCAACCGCGAATGCGATGGCGGCTTTGGTGGCGGGCGCGGATTGCGTGCACGCGACGGCGCTCGGCCTTGGAGAACGCGTCGGCAACACGCAGATGGACCAGATGCTGGTCAACCTGAAGCTCATGGGCATCGCGCCGTGGGATCGGCAGGACCTGACTAAACTCAAGCGCTACTGTGAGGCCGTTTCCGTCGCCACCGGCGTTCCGATTCCGGCGAACTATCCGGTGGTGGGTGAGGACGCGTTTCGCACCGCGACCGGCGTTCACGCCGCGGCTGTCATCAAGGCGTATAAGAAGAAGGATGTCGAGCTCGCGAACACCGTGTATTCCGGAGTGCCCTCGCACTACTTCGGCCTGGAACAGATCATCGACATTGGCCCGATGAGCGGGAAATCAAATGTTCTCTTCTGGCTGGAGCGCCACGGCTTTGCGGTGAACGACGAGGTAGTCGAGCGCATTTTCAAGTGCGCCAAGTCGAGTGACCACACCCTGAGCGAAGCCGAAATTCTGGAGTGCGTGCAACCAGCGCATTGACACTCGATTCATCGTCTTGTAGTGTCCGCCAGCAAGCGGCTGAAATACAAGGAGTCCATGGAATCTGGTGATTTGAAGCCTGCGCGAAATGCCTCGTCGGCGAAATCCCGCCACACGTCCGAGCCCTCCCGCAAGCGATCGCAGGCGGCCGCGGTGACCATCCGCGATGTCGCCGAGCGCAGCGGATTTTCTTCGGCCTCCGTTTCCATCGTCCTGAACAACGCGCCGCTGGCACGCTACATTCCCGACACCACCAAAGAACGCATCCAGCGCGCCGCCGCGCATCTCGGCTACCGTCCCAACCTGTTTGCGCGCTCGCTGCGTGGCCGGCGCAGCCACACCGTCGGCGTCATGGTTTTCGACATGACCGACCCTTACTGCACGCTGGTACTGCGCGGGATCGAGAACACTCTCTACCAGTCGTCGTTCCTCCCCATCCTCACCGACGTCCACAACGAGCGCAGCCGCTTCGAGCGCTATCTCGAAATGCTGCTGGACCGCAGAATCGAAGGGCTCGTCGTCCTGGCCAACTGGTTGTTCGTCGACATCAACGTGCTGGCTGACCTCGAGAAGAACAACATCCCCACCGCGATTGTGGGGCGCGAATTGAAAAATGACAACATCAGCTCCGTGATCGTCGACAACAACTTGGGCGCGCGCGCCGCTCTCGAACACCTGTATTCGCTCGGCCATCGCAAGATCGCCTTTATCCGCGGCCCCCGCCAACTGTCGGATACCGAACCACGCTGGCGGGGAGTCCGCGCGCTGGCCCGCGAGCACAACCTTCCGCTCGATGCGCGCCTGATCGTCGACCTGCCCGAGTCCGGCGCCCCGTTCTCCAGCTTCGAAGACGGTTACAAGCTGACCGAGGAATTGCTGCGCCGCCGGTGTTCCTTCACCGCGCTGATGGCCTTTGACGACATGACGGCTTTCGGCGCCATTCGCGCTCTCGGTAAGGCCGGCATCCGTGTTCCCGATCAATGCTCGGTGGTGGGCTTTGACGACGTCGCGCCTGCTGCCATCTATTCTCCCGCCCTGACCACCGTGCGCCAGCCCATGGAAGTTATGGGAACGGCCGCGGCGACCATCGTGCTCGAAGCCATCAACGCCACTCTCGAAAAGAAACCAACCCGAACCATTCACCGCAGAATCGTTCCGGAGTTGATCGTGCGCGAGTCCACCCGCAGCGTAAAGTAGCTATCCTGGGCGCAAGCCCTGCATTTTCTCTTGACAGACTGAAGCTCATCTTCTAAACGACAAAGCCCTCCTCGAAACAAATGAACCGAAATTCCTAATCTGCCACCCCCACCTGCTCGCGCTTGCGGCTCAGTACGGCCAGGCCTTCTTCCAGATCGGCGATCAGATCTTCGACATGCTCAAGGCCTACGGACAGACGGATCATTTGCTCAGTCACGCCCATCTTTTTCCGCAGCTCTGGAGCGATCATGGCGTGCGAGGTCAGCACTGGGATGGTCACCAGCGAATCCACGCCGCCGAGGCTCGGGGCCAGGGTAAATAGTTTCAGCGCCTCGGCCACGCGGCATGCGTCGGCGCCGCTGCCTTCCACCTCGAAGCTCAGGACGCCGCCCGCGCCCGCCATCTGTTTCTTCGCGATCGCGTAGTCCGGATGCTCCATCAGCATTGGATAGTGCACCCGCGTCACCTTGGGATGCTGGCTCAGGAGCTCGGCAATCCGCAGCGCGCTTTCGTTCTGGCGTTCGACCCGGACGGCCAGCGTCTTGATCCCGCGCAGCAGCAGAAACGCCGCGTGCGGATCCATGCAGCCGCCAAGCGTGGTGCGCGTGTGATGGATTTGCTCGATCAAATCGCGCCGCCCTGTCGCGATGCCACAGATCAGGTCGGAATGTCCGCCAAAATACTTCGTCCCCGAATGCAGCACGAGATCGATGCCCCACTCCGCCGGACGGCAATTTATCGGCGTGGCAAAGGTCGAATCAATGGTCGAGATCAGGCCGCGCTTGCGCGCCAGCGCCGCAATCTTCTCCAGATCGACGACCCGCACCGTCGGATTCGTCGGCGACTCGATGTGCAGGACCTTTGTGTTGGGAAGGATCGCGCGCTCGTGCTGCTCCATATTGTTGGTGTCGACGAACGTCGTTTCGATCCCCAGCTTCGGCAGCCACTGTGAAAGAAACTTGATTACGCCGCCGTAAATATCGCGCTGCGCCACGATGTGGTCGCCCGCCTTCACCAGCGAAAGGATCGAAGTGGTGATCGCGGCCATGCCCGAAGAGAACAGCAGCGCCGCATCCGTGCCTTCCAGTTGGGCGATGGCATTCTCGGCGACCGTATGCGTGGGATTGCCATAGCGCGTGTAGAAGCGGTCGGTAGTGGTGGCGCGCACCTGCTCTTGCGTGTCGCTGACCTCGAAGGTCGAAGTCTGATAGATCGGCGTCGAGAGCGGGCCATTTTTCTTAGCGAGGTCGGTGCCGCCGCGTACCGCCTCAGTTTCCTGACGGAACTCGTGCTTGTTCATTTTGATATCTCCTGTAGAGACGCGGCTTGCCGCGTCTTCACCCGCGGCGGAGACGGTGCAAGCCCCGTTTCTACTCGAAACACCTAACTTGGTACCGCCGCCGCATTCAGCACGGGCACGGGCGCTAACCATTGGGCCGAGCGAGCGTGCCGGCCGCTCACCACTTTGTCGAACTGCTCTTGCATGGCGCGCGTTACGGGACCAGCCTTGCCGTCGCCGATGACGCGAAAATCAATTTCGCGCAGCGCAACGACTTCCGCCGCCGTGCCGCACACAAAAACTTCGTCGGCAATATAAAGCTGATCGCGGGAGATGGGCTCCTCGACCACGGAGTAGCCCAAATCCCGAGCAAGCGTGATCAGGGTGTCGCGAGTGATACCTTCCAAAATGCCCGCCCGCGGCGTCGTGTAGATCATGTTGTTGCGCACGACGAAGAGATTTTCGCCGGTGCACTCGGCCACGTATCCATCGGGCCCCAGCATGATCGCCTCATCGAAACCGGCGCGGTGCGACTCCGTCTTGGCCAGAATCGAGCTCACATAATTTCCCGAGACCTTGGCCTTGGTCATCATGATGTTCGGATGCAGCCGCGTGAACGACGCAATATTGGCGCGGATGCCGCGTTCCTTCGCCTCGGCCCCCAGAAAATTCTTCCACTCCCACACCGCAACCACGAAGCGTGGTTGGCCGCTCTCAACGGTCATGCTCATGGCGCCGTCCAGGTAAATCATCGGACGGATATAGCACGCGGAAAAATCGTTCGCCGCAATCGTCTGGTTGATGGCTGTCTTCACCTGCTCGGCCGTAACCGGCAGCTCACGAAAGCCCACGATGTGGGCGGAATCCAGCAGCCGTTCCACGTGTTCGTTCATCCGAAACACAGCCGGCCCGTGATCCGTCGAATAGCAGCGGATCCCTTCAAACACGCTGAAGCCGAATTGCATTCCGGCACTGAGAAACGGGACCACGCCTTCGCTGGCGGGTCTCAAAGAATCGTCGATCCATATGTAACGAGCGGTTCCCATGTTGTCCTTAGAGCAAAGCTGGAATCCCTTAAGATTACCTGTGCTGTCCAGACGCGGCAAGCCGCGTTTCTACGACTAGGCGTTTTCGAACACACCCACCACCGATACGGCCTGCGAGACACGTCCGCTTCCAAACTTTATAATGGCGCGCTTATGGAAACCGGGCTCAAAAACCGCGTCGCCATCGTTGCCGCCTCCAGCCAGGGAATCGGGCGAGCCACCGCCGAGGCCTTCGCCGCCGAAGGTTGCCGTCTGGCCATCTGCGCGCGCAACCGGGAGGCGCTCAACGCCGTCGCCGAAAAAATTCGCAGCCAGCACAAGACGGAAGTGCTCGCCGAGCCGTTCGATGTCACCGATGCGGGCGCTGTCCGCGATTTCGTCAATGCTGTGGTTCAGAAATTCGGCAGCGCCGATATTTGCGTGACCAATGCCGGAGGCCCTCCCGCCAAGGGCTTTCTCGCCACCACCATCGACGAGTGGAAGCGTGCCGTCGAAGTGAACTTCATGAGCACCGTTTACTTTGCGCACCAGGTCATCCCGCACATGCAGAAGAAAAACTGGGGACGCATCATCACCATCACCTCCATCACCACCAAGCAGCCTGTGGGCGACCTCGTCTATTCGAATGCCGTGCGTGCCGCGGTCGTCGGACTGGTCAAGAGTCTGGCCAATGAGTTCGGCAAAGACGGCATCCTCGTCAACAATGTCGGTCCAGGTTTCACCGCGACTGACCGCCTGAAGGAACTCGCCCACTCGCGCTCCGCTGCGCTGGGCAAAACCGAGAAAGAAATATTCGAAGGTTGGGCTGCGGACACTGCCCTGAAGCGTCTGGGCGAGCCGCGTGAACTTGCCGACGCCATTGTCTGGCTCGCCAGCGAGCGCGCTTCCTATATCACCGGACAGACCATCCTTGTCGACGGCGGCCTTTACAAGGGCTTGTAATATGGTTCAGTGAGACATTCCTATGAAAAAGAAAAACCTGAAAACCACCGCACGTAACGCATCCGCGGTCAGAAAAACGACGAAGAAGAGGCGCCCAGAGAGTAAAGTCGCGCTCAAAGGTACCGTCCCGAAAGGCAAGCCGCTGAAGGCCGAATTGGGCCACATTCCCTGGAGTTCGGTCGAAGTCGAAGCGCTAAATCCTTTGTTGGGGCTGCACTTTGTTGTGGGACAAAACATCATGCTCGCCCGCGTCCTTTTGAAAAGAGGATGCATCGTGCCCGAACACAGCCATCCCAACGAGCAGGTTACATTCATTGCGGAAGGCGCACTCAAGTTCTGGATCGATGGCAAGGAAATCGTCGTGAATTCGGGGGAAGTCCTGACCATTCCGCCGAACATGCCGCATAAGGCGGAGGCGCTCGAAGACACTGTAGATTTCGACGTCTTCAACCCGCCCCGCGCCGACTGGATGAATAAGACGAATAACTATCTGCGGTGAACAAAACGAACCGCAGAGTACGCAGAGATCGCAGAGGATTCGAAAGGCAAACGAAACCAGCAAGAACGCTCTGCGATCTCTGCGGTTAGTCCGTATGATGTACTTATCAAAGTGTCGATCGCTCAAAATATGGAAAATACTGCGAAACTCCGCTGCATCGCATGCGGGGCTACGCCGGACTCGGCCGGGCAGGATTTTCGCTGCACCAGTTGCGGCGACCTGCTGGAATTCTTTTTCCCTGGATGGAACTCAAGCTCACTTGCCCTCGATCCAGCAGTACTGAAGGCTCTCTGGATCGGTCGCCGTACCTCACGCGATGCGCTTGACCAGAGCGGCGTCTGGCGCTTCCGCGAACTTCTTCCGCACATTCCCGAAGAGCATGCCATCACCCTGTGCGAAGGAAACACGCCCCTGTATCGACTGCCGCGATGCGCGCGCGCGGTGGGTATCGAGAATCTCCTCGCGAAACACCAGGGCATGAACCCGACCGCTTCGTTCAAGGACACTGGCATGACGTTCGCTGCCTCGTCCGCGCACTGGGGAAAATTCAGTTGGGTTGCGTGCGCTTCCACGGGCAACACCTCAGCTTCCATGGCCGCTTATGCCGCGCGCGGCAGCATGCACTGCCTGGTGCTGATTCCGGAGGGAAAAATTTCGTGGGGCAAGCTCTCGCAATCGCTTGACTACGGAGCCCTTACCTGCCAGCTCCGCACCGATTTCGACGGATGCGTGCGCATCCTCAACGAACTGGTCCGCCAGAAGCCAGTTTGCCTGCTGAATTCGGTAAATCCTTATCGCATCGAAGGCCAGAAAACCGCCGCCATCGAACTCATGGAGCAACTCGCGTGGGAGCCTCCCGACCACATCATTGTCCCCGGAGGCAATCTCGGAAACAGCTCGGCGATCGGCAAGGCGCTGCTTGAAATGCGTGACCTCAAACTCATTTCGCGGCTGCCGAAGCTTTCCATTATCCAGGCGCAGGGCGCGAATCCGTTCTACCGCAGCGTGCGAGAGTTCGGCGGGAAGAAGCTCGAACCCATCACTGCTGACACGCTCGCGACCGCCATACGCATCGGCAATCCTGCATCGTGGAAGAAAGCCCTGCGAGTACTCCAGGCAACTAGCGGCGAAGTCGAACAGGTTACGGAACTCGAAATCGCGGTTGCCAAAGCCGAAATCGGCGCCGATGGCATCGGTTGCGAACCGGCTTCCGCGGTCACGCTCGCTGGACTCAAGAAGCTGCGCCGGAGTGGATTCGTCAAAGCGGGAGAGTCCGTCGTCCTGATCCTGACTGGCCATCAGCTCAAGGATCCCGACTTCACCATCAAGTTCCATCGCGGCGAACTTTTTGCCGACACCCCCGTCGCTGGTACGCCCGAGGAGACCGAGGCTGCCCAGGCAAAATATCTGCAGCGCGCCCCGGTTGTGCTCGATGCTGATTTGGGGTCCGTCATTGCCGCCCTCGACGCGGCCGAGAGAAATTCATAGCAGTTCGCCGCAAACTCGTGTATAAAACTCAGTTCGCTTGTCAGTGCCGATTATAAGAATTCTACTTCGGCTGGCCCGGGCTAAAGCCTCTCATTTCTATCGTTTCAGCCGGTTTAGGCCGCCGAGGAGTTTGCGCTCTTAACCTATGCCTTCACGTCCCACATCTATGGATCGCTCGCTGCGTCTGGCGCTCCCCGCTACCTCCGCCAATCTCGGCCCTGCTTTTGACGCCGCCGCCCTCGCCCTGGATTTCCATCTACGCTTGCGCGCCGAACGCGCGCCCGACTTCTTCGTCACCGCCGAAGGCCGCGACGCGCAGATCTGCGCCCGGATGGAGAACCACCTCATCGTCACCACCTATTGCGAGGTCCTCGAATCGGAGAACCGCAAGATCGCGCCCTTGCGCATCCACATCGAAAACGAGATTCCCATCGGCCGAGGTTGCGGATCGTCCGCCGCCGCCCGCCTGGCTGGGATCGCGCTGGCGGTACATTTCGGACATCTCCGCTGGAAAAATGACCGCATCGTCGGCGAAGCGTCCATGCGCGAGCACCATCCCGACAACGCCTCTGCCTGCTGGATGGGCGCGCTCACGGTGGCTCGCATGGCCAATCAGGTGCAGGCGCAGGTGGTCGAAGTGAAGCCGAAAGGGAAGTGGCCGCTGCTGCTGGCTGTCCCCGATGCCCCGCTCTTGACCGAGCAATCTCGCCGCGTGCTGCCCTTCCAGTACTCGCGCGCCGACGCCGTCACCAACATTCAGAACTCGATGCTGCTGCTCGCGGCCTTTACCCAAGACCGTCCTGACCTGCTTTCCTCGGCTCTTGAAGACCGCATTCACCAGCCTTATCGCGCGCCCCTCTGTCCGCTGCTTCCCGCGCTCAAGGAGCTCACCGGAGATTCCGGCATTCTCGGCGCCGCCCTCAGCGGAGCTGGCCCGTCTGTGCTGGTATTCCTCGACCCGAAAGTTTCACCGAAAAAGGCGAAGCAGAGAATCGCCGCTCACCTCACCAAGCGCCGGCTCACCGCCGAACTCCTCCTCACTCAGATCGCGCTCCACGGTGGACGCGATGGAGCCGACTGGCGCAAGCATCATCCCGCTGCAAAAAAATAAGGCCGGAGCGCCTGGCCCTGCACATCTGGGGACGGGCGTCCTCGCCCGTCCAGGCCGAGCGCAGCTCGGCAGACCGCCCGCGCTCACAGCAACTTTGGATTCGTTTTGGCTCTTGCCGTCCCCGCGAACAGCGACGACGAGCACCGAACGACTACCGACTAACGACCAGCGACCGGTCCCCAAACGGCCAATCCCCTCGCCGCCACGCCCGCACACAATAAACGGCAATCCCCACGACAAGAATCACCGCCGCGTACCGGATCTCGCGCAAGAAGCCCGTGCGTGAAACCAGAATGAAAACGAAACTCCCCGCCGCCACCAGCGCCGGCACCGGATAAAGCCACATTCGAAACGGACGAGTCATCTCCGGACGCCGGATCCGCAGCACAATCACGCCTACCGCCTGCACCAAATACTGCAAAACAATACGAATCACCACCAGCGCCGCAATCAAATCCGCCAGCCGAACAAAGCAGAACAGAGCCGCCACTCCCGCCATGGCCAGCACCGAAACGTAGGGAATCCGGTGCACCGGATGCACCCGCGCAAAAACCCGAAAATAGTTTCCGTCGAGGGCCGCCGCGTATGGCACACGCGAATAACCGAGGGTCAGCGAAAACACTGAAGCGAACGCTGTCCACATTACCAGGACGGAGATGACCGATCCCGCTCCATGTCCGTAAACTCTCTCCATCAACGTCGAGACCACGTACAGCTTGCTGTTCGCCGCGCCCGAGTTCGCCATCTCCCGCCACGGGATGACGCCGAGAATGCTCACATTCATCACGATGTAGAGACACACGACTGCCAGTATGGATAGGAACAGCGCCCGCGGAATATTTTTCGCCGGCTCCTTAACCTCGTCGCCGAGGAAACAGACGTTGTAGTATCCACCGATGTCGTAGGCGGCGATCAGCATTGCCCCGCCGAGTCCATGAAAGAAGTCGCGCGAAAGCGAGAACGCGCCCGGAGGTAAATCGAATGCCCGATGCGCGTTGAAATGACTGAGGCCCGCGAAAATGATCCATCCGATTGTTGCCATCACGCCGGCCCAAAGCACCTTACTAAGCCGCGAGATGGCAGTGATCCGGCGGTAAAGCAGGAAAGCGGTGAGCATGCAAACGCCAATCGCAACCAGCGTTGCCGGCATCGCGACCCAGGTCAGTTGCAGGGTTCCAGCCAGGGGCAGACGCGCGCTCCACGTGTGCGTCGACCACACGCGCTCCAGACCCGGCCAGAAAAAAGCCGCATACTGCGACAGTCCCACGGCCCCCGACGCAATCGACAGCGGTGCGCTGAACGAAAGTTGCCAAATAAAAAGGAAGGAAACCAGCCGTCCCAATTTTTGCGGACCGTAAATCTCCTGGAGATACCGGTAAGACCCGCCCGACCCCGGCATCGCCGCGCCCAGTTCCGCCCAAACCAGTCCATCGCAGACGGCAAGAACTGCGCCCAGCACCCAGCCTAGCATCGCCTGCGGACCGCCCATTACCGTCACGATCAGCGGGATGGTAATAAACGGCCCCACGCCGATCATGTCAATCATGTTGAGCGCGGTGGCGGAGCCCAGGCCAATGCCGCGAACGAGTTGCGGCTGGGTGTCGGATTCGCCTTCGCGTGGAATTGTCATGAAATAAGTCGTTGATCGATGGCCGTTAGTCGCTGGCCATCGCTCATCGGCGTTGATTGTCGAAACGCGACAATCTAATTAAATTTGTCATCCGGAGCGAAGCGAACCGTCTGCTTTTTCCCGCGCAACCATTGTTGCGTGCAACCCCGGACAGCACTCCCCGAACGACCAACGACCAACGACTAATGCCCGCTCACCAAATTCACAAACAACCGCACCGCTCCCGGCACGCCCGCCGGCAGTTGCCGGAAGAACGCATATCCCGTGTAGATATACGTCCCCTTTCCATAGTGCGCCACGAGCAGTCCGCCCTTTTGCTCGCCTTCGCCGGGATCATGCGATTCGAGCAGCGGTGTAAAATTGCTGTCCCACTGCGACATGAAGTACAGCCCGCGCTCCTGCACCCAGCCCGCGAAATCTGTCTGAGTAATTTCGTTCGGAGAATGAAAGATCTGGTTCGCCGGATCGAGAATGACGACCGGAGCGTCTTCCACCGAAACCCGCGCCCGGCTGAGAGTCGCCGGATACGGCGTGAACTTGCCCGAATTAAAGTCTCCTGTCGCCGCGTTGACGGTGTTGTACTGCACGACGAGCCGCCCACCCGCCTCGACGAAATCGAGCAACCGCTTGTTATTGGCGATTACGTCTTTCTGTGTATCGTAAGCCCGAATGCCGAGCACGATCGTCTGGTACTTGCTCAAATCTTCGGTCGCCAGTTTCTCCGGCGGAATCAGCGTGACCTCCATGCCGATCTGCCGCAGAACGGTCGGGATGTCGTCGCCCGCGCCCATGACGTAGCCGACCTTGAGATCTTTCGGAACCTTCACATCGACGACGCTGACACGCTGCACCGCAGGCTGATAGTAGTAGGCCGCTCCGAGATCCTCGCGAGTAACGAGCGAATATCCCTCACTGTATCTTTTGCCGCCAGCGTCCAGCACCGCACGGACTTCAATTCGCCCTTCACGCAAGCTGCCCGGCAACAACTTGAACGAGAAGTCCTGCTTGTCGCCACGCTGGGACAAGGTAACCGGCAACTGCTCCTGCTCCGATCTCCAGCCGGGCGGCAGTTCAAGCCGCAGCGTTCCATTCGGAGCCCCGGTGAGATTACAACTCAAGCCGACCTTCACCGTGATCCCTTTCCCGTCTTGTACGGGCAGAACCTGCTCTCCGGGTTCGAGACTTAGAGAGAATGCGGGAGCAACCGCCAGAGGTGTCTTGCCGCGGTTGCCGCTCCCATCCGCAAACGGCACAAAAACTATTGCAGAAATCTTTTCCGTCGCGGCTTCCTTCTTCGCGCCCCGGTTCCTAATGATATCGGGCGCGGGCGACTGTCTTCCCGGGTGCTCCACGACCTCATATTGCACACGAGCTCGTAGCGGCGGAGGGGGAAAAGGCAGCGTGCGGTACATCTCTTCATCAATCGTGTTGAGCGCGTCCGTTTCGGGGTTATCGCGATGCCAGTACGGGCGAGTCGTCGCCGCATCAGCCGGAACCTTGAGCGCGAAGTTGGCATAGTAATTCTGGCCAGGCCGAATCGTCATTTCGCCTGCGTCGGCCTGGCGGACCCAGCCCTCGCCGCCTTCCAGTTCGGCGCTCTCCACGAGCAGCCAGTGATCCGATCCGTTGTGCAACCGGGCCATCACCTGGAACATTTGTCCTGGGGAAACCACCGTCAGCGCATCCTTGAATGGTGGAACTGTTTTGCCGGGATCGGGCCCCGAAGCAATCATGGCCTCCAGATGCACGCTGAAGGCGATATTGGCTGCTCTCTCCGCTTCCTGCTCCTTCGCCTCCAGTATCGTCAGCACATTCTTCCTGGCTACGTCGGTGATTTCGCTCCTCTTCAGGCGATCGATCGCCGTGTCAAGGCTGTGGCCCGCTTTCGAAAGCGGTTCTGCAGCAGTGGTTGGGTCGGATTCGCTCTTGTCGATGGCATGCTTTATGTCAGAGGTGATCGATTCCAGTTCGCTCCGGAGCCAAGGCACCTTCTTCTCTTCATCACCCAGCCGTGAAGGCACGCCGGGCAACGTCGTATCGATTCCGTCGAAGAAACTCTGTTCGTGCCCATCCTTATCTTTCGGCGAGTCCACGACGGAATCCACCAGCTTGTAGAAGGTGAACCGGTCGCCGGGCGGAACGGTGAAGGTTCCCACGCCCTGCGATTCCTGATGCCGCAGCCCCTGCAAAGCAAACTGAATATACGAAGTTCCCAGCACCGGATCGACGACTCCCGTGTTCAGCCGCAGCGTGTAGTTTGCCGCATCGCACGTCATCGCCATGAAGCCGCAAACATTGCCGATGTACAACTTTTTCGGCTGCCATGGCTCAAGTCCCTCTGCGATTTGCTCCGGAAACCGCTTCGGATCTCCCGCCGCGCGAAACGCCTCTTTCGTCAAAATCGCCGATGCCTGGTGATGCCCATGCCCATCGCGATCTGTTCCCGAAAAGCGAGCCACCAGCACATCAGGACGGAAGGTTCGAATCACCCGCACCATGTCGCCGAGCGCCACGTCATGCCCTTGCCACTTCTGAAAGGTTTCCTCGGGAGTCTTCGAATACCCGAAGTCAGCCACGCGCGAGAAGCGCTGCTCGACGCCGTAATACCGGTCCGAAGCCAGCAACTCCAGCGTGCGCAGCACGCCCAGCGCGTCGAACAGATTGCTGCCCAGCTTGTTCTGGCCGCCTTCGCCGCGCGTCAGGGTCATCAACAGAGTAGAGACGCCTTTCCCGCGCGTCTCCAGCGTCAGCATGCCACCGTCTTCGTCATCGGGATGCGCCGTGACCTGCATCAGCCGCGCCGTCGTCTGCAAACGTCGCAGCATCAGCTTCAGCCCCGCCACACCGGTTTCCTGGGGGAGGGGCTCATAGTAATGATCAGTGTTATGATCGACCGCCGTTTTTTCAGCCGTCTCCGCCGCGGCGAATATCGCGCTTGAAGCCGCCAGCAGAACCAGCAGCATCGCAGTCGCGCGCCTGTTGCGCACCAATTCGCGCCCGAACTTCTTCAGCATCGCAAACATGACCATCTGATGGATTTTCCCCAAAGCAAGGAGCAAATATATTCCGCCGTTCGTGGAGCCGCGGGCGTCTCGCCCGCGAACCGTCGCCCGCGAACAAACTGTAGCCGGAGCGGCCTACACCGCGGTCTCTTGAACTAGCCGCCCCGCCGTCGGTGAGCAAACCTCCCGCAGCGCGCTTACTTTCCCATCCCCTGCGCCGCCTCGAACTTCTGCTGGCATTCCGCCGCCGCTTGCACAATCTGCCGGAACTCCGCATCCCCGCGCACGCCCACCAACAGCGGATCCGATTGCAACGCTTGCTGCGCGCAATAATTCTCTGCCACCGCCTTGCGCAGAAACGCGTATGCAATCTTCCTTTCGCCGCAAGCTGCCAGCACTGCACCCTGGTAGTACTTCAACTCCGAATCCTGCTCCGGCAGTAATTCGTTCTCTGCCAACTCCGCCAACCGGTGGACTTCCGTTGCCGGCGCCTTGTTCAGGCAAGCCTGCAGCAGTCCCCGCATCCACGTCGAATTCTCCGTCATCTGCTGCGCCGCCTGCTGGGCTTCCGCCATCTTCTCCTGCCGCATCAGCACCGAAACTCGCACCGCATTCGACCACTCCGAGCCCGCATCCAAGCTCAGATACTCCATCGCCCGCGTCGACTTCCCCTGCTCAAAGAATGCAAACGAGCACGAACGCCAGTTGTAATTTCTCGAATCGATTGCCAACGCCTTGTCGCACTCGCTTTGCGCGTCGTCCAGCAGCCCGGCATAGCGCGAGACATATGCCAGCGAATAATGCGCGAACGCGCTATCCGGACGCTTCTGCACCAGTGCCCGTGCGTCCTGATAAGCCTGGCCCAGGAGGCCCGCCTCGACTTCGTTGGCCGCCAGAAACCCAGCCGCGCCCACCCGGCCCGGTTCCAGCGCAAGCGCCCGCTGGTACGCCGCATTCGAGCGCTGATATCCCGCCGCCCCGCCGCCCGCATAAATGGCATCGAAGTAACGCCGCCGCCCCAATGCTTCCCATGCCGGCGCGTAATTCGCATCCAGTCCCACCGCCCCCTCCAGCATAGCGATCGCTTCCTTATTTGCTTCTCCTTCGTGCGGCACCGACACGCTGCGCAAATACAGGTCATAACCTTCGCGATTCGCCGGCGCGCTGCTGGTTTCGACAACCCCATTCGCGATGCCCAGCGCCGGCACCAGTTCCTGTCGCACTTTCTTTGCCATCTGGTTCCGCAGCGCGATCAAGTTATCCGTCGGCGAGGTCAGCGTGCCGGTCCAGATCAGCTTGTTGTCTTTCACCTCCACCGCTTCCAGCGTCACCATCACCATCTTGTCTTGCCGCAGAAAGTGTCCCGTCACCACCGTGCCCACGCCCAACTCGCGCCCGGCCTTTGCCGGGTCCGCTTCTCCGTTGCCGTATTTTTGTGTCGACGTCGAGGGCCGGATTTCCAGCGCATGCGCATACGTCAGCGCATTCGCAATCTCATCCGCCAGCGCAAAGCGCAGAAAGTCTCCCTCCATATCGTTATTAACGTTCTGCAGGGGCAGCACTGCGATTGTCCGGTTCCCCGCCTCCACCGCCGGCGCCCGGCGTGCAAGAAACCACGCCCCCACCGCCGCCACTACCGTAAACAGCACCGCCGCGAGTCCAACCAAAATCCAGTTCAGCTTCGAGCTCGGCTTCTGGAACGTCTTCGTCGCCACGTGCATCCCGGTTACCTGACGAAACGCGCTCCGCAGCGTCGGATCCGTTCCTTTCTGCAGCTTCACCAGGTCGGCTTTCATCTCCGTCGCGTTCTTGTACCGCTGGTTGCGGTCCTTCTCCATCGCCTTCGCGATGATGGCTTCGAGTTCCGCCGGCACTGCCGGATTGATCGACCGCGGCGATGCCGGCTTCGAATTGATCACCGCATGCAGCGTCGTCACCACGTTCGTTCCGGTGAACGGCTTCTTGCCGGTGGCCATCTCGAACAGCACCACGCCAAACGAAAATATGTCGCTGCGCACGTCCAGATCTTCCGACCGCGCCTGCTCCGGCGACATATAGACCGCCGTCCCCGGAATCACTCCCACCTGCGTCAGCGATTCCTCAAGTGACGAGTCCGTCGTCGTGCCCACACTCTGATCCTTGGACAGCTTCGCCAGCCCAAAGTCCAGAATCTTCACCTGCCCATTCGGAGTCAGAAAAATGTTTGCCGGCTTGATGTCGCGGTGCACAATCCCCTTGGCATGCGATGCCGCCAGCGCGTCCGCCACCTGCACCGCAATTTCCAACAGGTCTTCAAGGTTCAGGGCTTTGCCATGGATCCGCTGCTTCAGGCTCTCGCCTTCCAGTTTCTCCATGACGATGAACGGGTGCCCGTCGTTGTCCTCGATGTCGTGGATGGTGCAGATGTTTGGGTGGTTGAGCTGCGATGCCGAGCGCGCCTCCCGAGTAAACCGCTCCAGCGAGCGTTGATCCTTTATCAGATGATCGGGAATGAATTTCAGGGCGACATGCCGCCCCAGACGGATGTCCTCCGCTTCGTAAACAACTCCCATTCCGCCGCCGCCGAGCTTCGACAACACGCGGTAATGGGACACCGTCTGCCCAACTATCTCCATAGTCGTGTGGAGCGGACACTCCTGTCCGCCGTCTTTGCCTTTGATTCTACGTTCGGGGAGGCAAAGATGGCCTTAGCCCGTGAAGGCGTAATGGTAGGCTGTCATCACCGTCGGGTCAACCGAGATGGCAGGTAAGTATATAAACGAGAATTACCGATTTTCGCTGCCCGCAGCGTGTGCCGCCTTGCGTCAATTTCAGTCTTCGTGCGGTCGCATGCGTCCGGTTCGCACGTAGCGGTCATGCCAGCTCAGGCTCTCGTGGAGCAGGTGAGGCGTGTGTTTGCCAAAGGACAGGCGTTCCGCGCGCTCCTGGTAATCGCGCAACAGAGAACGATAGTCCGGGTGCGCGCAACGCTCGATGATGAGCTTCGCTCGTTGCCGCGGCGACAGGCCCCTCAGGTCGGCCAGTCCCTGCTCGGTTACGATAACGCCGACGTCGTGTTCGGTGTGGTCCACGTGCGACACCATCGGCACGATCGTCGTGATGGCGCCCTTCTGCGCCGTGGACGGAGCCATGAAGATCGCCAAATACCCGTTGCGCGCAAAATCGCCCGAACCCCCAATACCGTTCTGAATCCGTGATCCCATAACATGGGTTGAATTCACGTTGCCGTAAATATCGGCTTCAATCATTCCATTCATACCGATCACGCCAAGTCTGCGGATAATTTCCGCATGGTTGGAGATTTCCTGCGGCCGAAGAACAATACGATCGCGGTAGTTGCTCATCTCGGCGTTGACCTGTGCCCCCATTTCCGGACTGAGAGAAAACGCAGTTGCCGAGGCGCAGGTGAGCTTGCCGCTCTTCAGGAGCGCGATCATGCCGTCCTGAATGACCTCAGTGTACGAAGTCAAATTTTCAAATTTCCCTTCCAGGAGGCCGAGCAGGACGGCGTTGGCGATGTTCCCCACGCCCGACTGGAGCGGCAGCAGCGAGGCGGGAACGCGTCCTGACTTTACTTCCCAGGCGAGGAATTCCAAAATGTGGCCCGCAATGCGGCGCGAGCTCTCGTCAGGCGCTTTGAATGCACTGTTGCGGTCGGGAGAATCGGTCAGCACCACCGCGGCGACCTTCTCCGGCGCAACGTGAAGATAAGGAGTGCCAATCCTTTGCCCCGGATGTACCAGCGGAATCGGCTGTCGGTGAGGCGGCGGTTGGAGCCCGTAATAGATGTCGTGCATGCCCTCCAGTTCAGCTGGCTGCCAGGCGTTCACTTCGACAATCACCTTCTCCGCCTGCTCGATCCAAGTCCGATTGTTGCCCACCGAGGAACTGGGAACCAGCCGCCCGTCTTCGAGAATGGCGGTGACCTCGATGAGCGCCCAGTCCATCTTGCCGAGGAACCCGTATTCCACATATTGCGCGACGTGGCCGAGGTGGATGTCCATGTACTCCATTTCGCCGGCATTGATCCTTTTGCGTGTCTCCGGATCCGACTGATAGGGTAGCCGGAGCTGGATACCTCCGGCCATGGCGAGCGCGCCGTCTAACTCGGGCCCCGTGGAAGCGCCCGTGAAGATGCTGACTTGAGCTTTCTGACCACGCAGGTTGGCGTCCGAGATGCGCCGGGCCAACGCCAGCGGTACGGCCTTCGGATAACCGGCGCCAGTGAATCCACTCATGCCGATTCGAGTCCCGAAGTTGATTAGCGCGGCCGCCTCGTCGGCGCCCATGATGCGTGATGCCAAGCTGGAGTTCAAAACTCGGGAACTGACAGAAGTAGAAGAGGGCATAAAGACGAATTTCCTTTTGACTTAGAAAACGTCCCGATTGTACACTCGGCGGGTGCCCCGCTCATTTGCGCTCTTTGAATGAGTGAGAGGCGTAAAATCGTCGCCCACTAACCACTAACCAGCGCCGCCGACGATCCTACCCACGCCATATTCTTGTTCTGATCCACGCCCATCATCAGACCGCGGCCCATGCGCACGATCGTCAGCACCGGAACCAACTGATCGAGCCACACGAACAT
>Ga0209517_10001990_pt1 | contig 29787 bp, 24 predicted proteins | sample PeaSoiMetSII2010_FD_187695 | JGI IMG/M metagenome (GOLD analysis project Ga0209517, IMG submission 187695) | Peat soil microbial communities from Weissenstadt, Germany - SII-2010 (SPAdes) (version 2) | ecosystem: Environmental > Terrestrial > Soil > Wetlands > Peat | place: Germany...
TGGGACTCCCGTCCTCCAGGTGACGCCGGGGAGTATAGGATATGGGACGTTGCTGGTGGGGACGAGCCAGACGAACAGTTTCACGGTACAGAACATCGGGACGGGGACATTGAGCGGGAGTGCGAGTGTGAGCGCGCCGTTCAGTGTGGTGTCGGGCGGCAGTTACAGTTTGGGGGCCAACGGGAGCCAGACGGTGCTGGTGGCGTTCAGTCCGACGGTGGCGAGCAACTACAACCAGAATGTGAGCTTTACGGGCGGGAGTGGGACGAACACGACGGTGAGCGGGAGCGCGACCAATGCGCCTCCGGTTACGCCTACGATATCAGCGATCAGTGTTAGTGCGCCAGACGTTGATTCGACCTTGCCTGGGCTGCAGATATATTCCGGGACCACAGTAGAATTTTCAGCGACGGCGACCAACGCACAGACCTGGCAATGGAGTTACACCGTCAATGGAGGAGCACCGGTGGTTTATACAAACAGCACGAGTCCGATAACGAATATCAGCTGTTATTTTGATACAAACGCGATTGGGAACAGTTATGTGTGGACACTGGTCGTTAGTAATGGCCAGGCACTGGCGGAATCGCAGACCAATCTTACGGTCGAAATGTTGCCGAATTCGGGTGGTACGGCGACGAATGGGGGGCTTACTTTCACGGCAACCTCGGCTCCTTTGAATGGCTTATTGATGGCCAGCACCATTATAAATGGAGTTCAAGCCAGCTATATCTATCAACCGCTGCCGTCGATCGGAGATACAAGCGGTGGGACAGCTATTTACAATTTCACTATTACCAATGCCGGTAACTACGAGATCGAGGCGTTGGTGAATGCGCCCAATGCGAATGCGAATTCATTTTATGTCAATATTGACAGCCAGCCACTGGACCCGACCATGATTTGGGACATAATGCCACTCACTTCAGGTTTTGAACAGCGTGTCGTGAGCTGGCGTGGCAACGGCAGCCAGAACAACGACCAGTTTATTCCCAAAACATTTAACCTTGGCGTCGGCCAGCATCAGATTATTTTTGTGGGGCGAGGACCGGGTACAGCCTTGGCAAGCTTTACCTTCATACCAGTGGCGTCGGCGACGGCAAACGCATCCCAGCCACTGGCAACAGTAAACTCGATCAATAACAGCGTCCGAGCCGTCGCTGATTCAACCCCACTCATCACGAATATATCCACAAATTATGTGGCGGTGGCAGGCCAAACGGTGACACTTAACGCTGGAGTTGCGAATGTTTCCAGTGTTTCGACATTGGCATATCAATGGCGGTTCAACTCTGTGAATCTGTCTATGGCAAACGACGCTACCTTGACATTGAAGAGTGTCACCACCAACCAATCCGGGACTTACACCCTGGCGGCATCAAATGAAAGCGGAACGGCCGTCAGCAGCCCGATCATTTTGACTGTCTATCCCACTGCCGCAGCCACACTGGCAGCGGCCACACATCTGGAGGGTCGATTTGACTTCTATGTGAACGGGGTGCCAGGATACCACTATGAGGTTCAAGCGTCCACCAATCTGGTGGATTGGATTCCACTACAAACGAACACAGCCCCGTTTCTGTTAATAGATCCGGATGCGGGCAAATTCAAGCAGCGATTCTACCGTTCACTATACGTGCCGTAGGTTGAAAGGGCTGGGAGTCCACATGCCCGCCGGGAATGTTTGTAGCCTCCAATCTCATTTTGGGAGCGCATAGTGGCCACAAACCGATTTCGGCAAGTGGAAAGAATCCGACACGGACAGTAATCCTCCACAAAAATGGGCTTTGCGTTAAGCCATCCGGCCCTTGGGCAGGCCTTGTGAACAAATTGCGAACAAATTTTGCCTGGAAAAATGTTGTGGAAATTTAGGACCTGCCTTCAGCCCGGAAACCGTTTTAAATTCCGGAGACAATCAGACAAGGATTACCAAAACAGGGTAAGAGCTTTGAAACTTGGCCTAAACCGGGACACACTGTCCGCTTTTGTGGCAATGGATACGGCATTGAGTTCAAGGCCTGATTTCTCAAAGCGCTGGTCAGTTTAGATCTTTTTCCACAGGCTGCACACCAAAATGAAACCCGGTTTCATCCTGATAGCCTGTAGGAATTTGCCACTTTACAAGGTTCCGCAATTTTATGATGATCGCCACCACAGGTGCCGTCAGCGTTGTGACCGGGAACCAGGTTTTCTGTGTTGCTGCTTGTCCATGAGTCATGCCTCGCCTGAAGCACTGACGATGCCAAGACATGGGATTGAGCAGGCAGTTGGCTTTCCCCTCTTGTGGGGGACGCCTCTGGCACCGGCCGAGGCAATTAAACCTAATGAGCATCCTATGAAATGTCGTTGGCAATTTTTTCAGATCTTCTCAGGAAATTGGGATAGGGAACTTGTTTGGAACAGGCCAGGCTGTCGCACTCGCCGTTTGTTCCCGATTCCGTCGACGGAGAATAAAGCAACCAGGCGTAACGAGTGGCATGAGAGCAAAAAAAACAAGTGAATCTCACAATCAGTTGAGCGGTCGGATCCGCATCCTCATCGTTGACGATCATCCGTTGGTGCGGGAATCGTTGAAGCGCATCATTCAACAACAGCCGGATTTGGAGGTATGCGGCGAAACGGACAATGCCAGTCAGGCTTTGGAGTTAGTCGCCGAAACCAAACCGCATCTGGTGATTCTTGATCTTACCCTGAAGGATTCTCATGGATTAGAACTTATCAAAAATCTGAATGATAGTTACCCCAAAGTGCTGTGTCTGGTGTTCTCCATGCATGAAGAGACTTTTCATGCCGAACGAGTGATTCGGGCAGGCGCGCGCGGATATGTGGCCAAAGAAGAACCCCCGGCGAAAATTTTACTGGCAATCCGCAAAGTTTTGAACGGGGAAATTTACTGGAGCGAAAAGGCCGCCAGTTGGGTTGCGTCCCAAATCGCCTCCCGCCCGCGCCCGTCGTCCAACTTCTCGGTGGATCTTCTGACAGATCGGGAGTTACAGGTTTTTGAGTTGATGGGCGGGGGGCAAAACACCCGGCAAATTGCCGCGATGTTGCATATTGACGCGAGCACGGTGGAAACCTATCGGGCAAGGATTAAGGAAAAGCTGAATCTAAAAAGCACCTCGGAGCTGCTCCAATACGCCATCCGGTTCCAGATGTTGCCCAAGGACAGCAACATATAGAATAATTCTCCGGGGATTCCCACCTCACAGCTGCCGGCGGACTCTAAATGGGAGTAGTATGTAGTGAAATTCACTACATATAAATACATGTTATAATTACTGGATTATAGTGTTAGGCGTTGTGGATAAATCCACGGGGATGTGGTTTACTATCTTACAGTTGACCGTTTAACAAACACTTATCAGATGGAGGAGTTCTACGAGTTTGGCCGAACCCGAAGCAGCAGCAGTTGCTGCAGAGGTAAAACCATATCGCAGTTTGGTTTGGCGATCGGCCGGGAGGGGCAAAAATCGTTTACACAATTGGTAACGATGGCTTTTCTTATTGCCGCTGTAGCTCTTAAAACTGAAGGTGGGAAACTTTGTTTTGTTCGATGCTGCTAAATTCCACAATTCAAGCAGAAGCTCTGGCTTGGTACTGTGCCCGGACGAAGCCGAAGCATGAGCATATTGCAGCAGCCAATTTGCGCAAGAATCTCAATCTGGAGGTGTTTCATCCCCGATTACGCATCGAGCGTGCGACCCGGCGTGGAGTGGTCCGGGTAAACGAGCCCTTGTTCCCTTGTTACATTTTCATCCGTTGTGACATCGAGCAAAGCCTGGACGAAATACAGCGTACCAACGGAATCGGCACAGTTGTGCATTTTGCCCACCGGATTCCGACAATTGCGGATTTGGTGATAGAAGAGTTGAGAGAATGTTTCGCTGGCGAAGAAATGTTGACTGTCGAAGATCGCATTTCACCGGGCGATGAGGTGTTGCTGGCTGATGGTGCTTTTGCGGGAACGCGCGCCTTCGTCCTGCGGGTCATGCCGGCCAGAAGGCGGATTCAAGTTTTGCTTGATGTCCTGGGCCGGCCTACTCCAGCCGAGATTGATGAGAGTTCGGTTGTTCTGGAGCGGAATGCGGTGGCGGAACTGGTGCCAAGGTTGGCGGCGCCACGCGCGGGAGATTTTGTGGTTTCAGGTTGAAGTTGGAACAAATATCAGGGGACACTCCGGTCACGTTGTTCGGAGCAGGGGAATATGGTTTGGCGAAAATTATTTTCCGCCAACAAGTGCGGAGCATTGCATCGCGACAAACAATATTCAACAAAGTGCCGATTGTGAATCTGCAAAATTCTGAGGGTGACGCAGGCCATTCAGTTTTCCTGCCCGGCTCGCGTTATTGTACTTCTTATACTTCTCGATTTCTTTCCCGGTAATCATGGCTTTTCCAGATCAGCATCATTTGGCAGATGACGTTTTCCCGGCCGGACCAGGGCGGGTTTTGCGTTGGAAACGGATTCTGGACGTGAGTGTTGTCCTGCTGGCCTTGCCGTTGCTTTTGCCGTTGATGTTGTTTGTTGCCGTGTTGATCCGGGTAGTTTCTGCCGGGCCGGTCCTGTTCAAGCAGGAACGGGTTGGTTATTGGGGACGGCGGTTTATGTGCTTCAAATTTAGAACCATGTTCGTTGGCGCAGACGCGGCCGCCCATCAGGGACATCTGCGTTACTTAATGGATTCGAATACGCCGATGACCAAGATGGATTCAGAAGGCGATCCGCGAATTATTCCCTTTGGTTTGCTGCTCCGTTCTACCGGGCTGGATGAGTTGCCGCAACTCATCAACGTCTTGCGTGGCGAAATGAGTCTGGTAGGGCCGCGCCCTTGTATGCCCTACGAATATGAAAAATACCTTCCCTGGCAGCGAGAACGGTTTGCTGCAATTCCCGGACTGAGTGGACTTTGGCAGGTCAGCGGAAAGAACCGGACCACGTTCGTAGAAATGATTCAGTTGGATATAAGATATGCGCGGGAAAAAAACCTGTGGCTGGATATAAAGATCCTGTTGTGGACGATTCCTGCCTTAATCACTCAAGCGTGGGAAACGCGCTGTTCCCCCAAAAAACTTTCGAAATCGGTCCATTCAGAAACGATTCCTTCCCGAAATCATCCTGCCCCGTCGCATTCCGTGAGCACGCCTGCTTTCGTGCAAATTGTGCGCGCGGAACGACAGGGGCATTTGGATTTGGAAAGGAACAAACCGAGGTTGTAATATGACAAAGCAAATTAAAGTCGGAGTTGTAGGTTGTGGATATTGGGGGCCCAATCTGGTTCGTAATTTTAGATCTCTGCCTGACTGTGATCTGAAAATAATGTGCGACATCAGCGAACAGCGGTTGATGCATCTCAAGTCATTGTATCCGGAGGTGGAAGGCGAAATGGATTACAACCACATGCTCAACGGGGTGGGTCTTGACGCGGTGATTATTGCGACGGCGGTCAAGTCGCACTACTCAATGGCCAAGGCCAGCCTGTTGTCCGGCAAGCACACCTTTATCGAAAAGCCGATGGCTTCCTCGTCCGAAGAATGTCAGGAGCTGATTGAAATCGCGCGAAAAAAGGGACTGGTGCTAATGACGGGACACACCTTCCTCTATTCACCGGCGGTGAGGAAGATCAAGGAAATCGTGAAGCGTGGTGATATTGGGGATATTCGCTATATTTGCGCCCGCCGGTTGAACCTGGGGCTTTTTCAGACAGACATTAATGTGGCTTGGGACCTGGCACCCCATGACATCTCCATCATTCTGCACATCATGGCCGATCGTCCCACCGTTGTGAATTGCCAGGGCAGTGCCCATATCACGCCGGGAGTGGAGGATGTAACGACGATGTGGCTCGGTTTTCCTGGAGAACGATCGGCGATTGTTCACAGCAGTTGGCTGGACCCCAGAAAAATCAGGGAAATGACCATTGTGGGCAGCAAACGGATGATTGTTTACGACGACGTCTCGCCGCTGGAAAAAATCCGAATTTTCGATACGCGGGTGGAAAGGCCACCGCATTATGACACCTTTGCTGAGTTTCATTATGCCTACCACTACGGTGATGTTTATATTCCTTATATCAAGCAGGAAGAGCCGTTGAAAAATGAATGTCAGCATTTCCTGGATTGCATCAGACAGGGCGTGCAGCCCTTAACGGACGGCAAGGATGGTTTGGAATTGGTTCGTATTTTGGAAGCTTCCACAGAGTCCCTGAAAAAAGGTGGCGCTCCCATCAGGCTTTCCACCCAACCCAACGGGAACGATGGCCATAATACTAATTCTGAAGCGGCGCTTCGGCTCTCACTATTGACCTTTGAAAAGGGCGCAAAGAAACCCCTGCGTGAGCCGATTGAGAAAACCCGGGTAAAACTTCGGGCGCGTGGCCGTTAAGTCTGTCAGGTGAGTTCTTCACAGCATTTGTTTCAGCGGATAGCGCCCGATGTGAAGTTGGGCAAAAATGTCCGGCTTCACGACTTTGTCAACCTGTATGGCTGCGAGATCGGGGACGACGTGAAGATTGGAACGTTTGTGGAGATTCAAAAGGGGGTCAAGATTGGGAAGCGCTGTAAAATCTCAAGTCACACCTTCATCTGCGAAGGTGTGACTTTGGAAGATGAAGTCTTCATCGGCCACAACGTAACTTTTACCAACGATCGTTATCCTCGCGCCACAAACAGCATAGGCGAACTGCAAACTGAAGCCGATTGGGCATGCGCTCGGACGCTGGTCAAACGAGGTACTTCTATCGGTTCTGGTGCTACCCTGTTGTGCGGCATTATGATTGGCGAAAGGGCAATGATCGGGGCCGGCAGCGTAGTGACGAAAGATGTACCCGCCGGCGCGGTGGTGGCCGGCAATCCGGCGCGGGTTCTGAAGTCGATTTCTCTGGAATAATAATCCGATTTCCTGGATAGTTTATTTTGAGATGAACGAAAAGCGGCCAGATTTGCAAGAAGGAGGGATGACTTTGGGGGACATTTATTTTGTCCTTTTCCGATGGAAGTGGCTTATTCTTACCTTTTCTCTGCTGGGAATCGTGGGGGCCGTTGTGCTTCTTTTTGTGGTTAAGCCGCCGCAATATCAGTCTCAAGCAATGATTTCCATTCGCTATGTGGTGGAGGGAAAGCCCCTGAATGCTCCTAGCGACCTGCAGACTACGAGGTCGTTGGATGAACGGAGCGAGAGTATCATGAATACAGAGAGGGAAATACTTTACAGCTTAGATTTGGCTGAACAAGTGGTTCAAATGGAGACGCCGGAAAAAATCTTGGCCAAGGTCGGAGGAGGTACAAACATGAATCAAGCCGCCGCTATCGTAAAAAGTGGTTTGATCGTGGAACAGATTCCTGAAAGCAGCGCCATTCGAATTACCTTTCAGAATCCGGATTCTTCGTTGGTTCAGCCAATCTTGAGTGGAATCATTGATGCTTTCTACATGAAGCATGTACAATTGCATCGAGGCTTGGCAGAATCTAATGCTTTCCTGACCAATGAAACTGAGCGATTGCGTGGTGAACTTGCCCTGACCGATAATGAGCTTAAGAAGATAAAAAATGCAGCCGGCGTGATTTCCATTGCGGATACGCAAAAGGCATATGCCGACCAACTTTCAAAAATTCGTCAGGAGATCTTCAGTGCCGAAGCTGAACTGGCTGAACGCCAAGCGATGGTGGAGGAATTGACTCAATCGCCGGGTACAAACGGGGAAACAACCAATATTGTCCTGGCAACCCAAGTTCCCGCTGAACAGGTTGACAAATACAGGAGGATTTATGCGCTGCTCACCTATCTTGAAGGAAAGGAACAGAATTATCTGACCCAGCAGGGGTTTACCACGGAAAACGTGTGGGTCAAACAGGTTGACGAGCAAATTGCACAAAACAAAGCCTTAAAAACGAATCTTGAAGAGAACTATCCTGGGCTTGTGGCGCTAAACGATTCTCTTTCACAGCCTGCCACGGGACAACCAATCGGGCAACAAGATGGAGATGAAGGCTTGATTGGTTTGACGACCGGACCTCAACAAATCCAAATCGCGGCACTCAAGGCAAAAGTTCATACGCTAAAGTCCCAATTGAATCAAGTGTGGGCCGAGGCGACGAATTTTGACAACGCAACCGCAACCATTTCTGATTTGGAAGAGAAAAGGGAGGTTGAACAAACCAATCTCAAATATTTTTTGGGTAATTTGGAAGAGGCCCGTATTAATGCGGCTTTGGGGGAAGACAAGGCGGCGAATATCAGCGTAATACAAGCTCCATCGCCACCGACCAAGGGGTGGTCGAAGTCTCTCAAAAAGAAGGTGGGCATGGTGGCTGCCGGAGGCTTCTTTGGCGGATTGGGGTTGGCATTTCTTATCGAACTATTGTTGGATCGTTCCGTCAAGCGCCCGACAGATATTGAGACGAAATTGCGGTTGCCTCTGTTTATTTCCATTCCAGCCATAGCGAGCAACGGCCATCGTCCTTTGGCAGCGACTGGGAAATCGTTCCGCTTGAAAGATGCTACGAACAACGAGGATGAAACTGCTGAAAGGGTTGTGTCCCGTCAAGTCGCTGGCGTAGATTTAGCGCATCGTCAGCATCCCTTCCGCCGGTATTCCGAGGGATTGAGGGACCGGTTGATTGTGTATTTTGAAACTCGGAATCTTACCCACAAGCCCAAGCTCGTGGCGGTTACTAGTTGTGTGAAGGGCGCTGGCGTCAGCACCATTGCTGCCGGCTTGGCTGTTTCGCTTTCCGAAACCGGCGATGGCAACGTTCTGTTGGTCAACATCAGCGGCGAGCAGGGCGCCGCGCAACAATTTTACAAGGGCAAGCCCGGCTGCAGCTTGGACGAAGCCTTGGCAAACAAAGCCCTGTCAACTGACAAAGAGCAAGGAGCACTAGTCAGGGCAAACCTTTACACCACCTTGGAACAAACAGGCGGCGACATGTTGCCGGCCAATCTGCCCAAAAAAATTGCGACGTTGATGCCCAAGCTCAAGGCCAGCGAGTATGATTACATTATTTTCGACATGCCGCCCGTAAACCAGACCAGCGTAACTGCGCGACTCACGGGCCTAATGGACATGGTTTTGCTGGTCATCGAGTCGGAGAAAACGAATCTAGACGTGGTCAAGCGGGTAAATCAGTTGCTCGCCGAATCCAAGGCAACCGTCGGCACGGTACTCAACAAAACCCGGAATTACGTTCCGCCATGCTTGCATCAGGAATATTTGGACAATTTCTGAAAGCGCACGCGGAATGCAATCCGGCAAAAGCTCCGGTGCAATTCATGATTTAGTGTGCGCTGGTTTTAAGTGGGCGGTATTCAAGGATGATTTCCACGGAAATAAGTGCGAGAACTTCAGGTTCGCGTATTTCCGAGGCTTCGGCTCCGGGACGGTTCCGTGGTAAACGCGCCGCGGTTGTCCTTTTCTCTCATTATCCCAGCGACCCGCGGCCACGCCGCGAGGCGGAGGCGCTTGTCCGGGAGGGGATGGAAGTTGATATCATTTCCCTCCGACAGGATGATCACGAACAGTGCCGTGAAACCTTCAACCAGGTTAACATATTACGCGTGCCATTCCGGCGATGGCGGGGAGGTAAATTCTCCTATTTTTTTCAATATGGGTCATTCATTCTGGCCAGTTTTTTTCTGCTCGCCTTTCGCTCGTTCAGCCGACGCTACAGTCTCATCCATGTCCATAACATGCCTGATGTCCTGGTATTTGCGGCATTGGTTCCCAAAATCTGCGGTGCCAGGGTCATTCTGGACCTCCACGATCCGATGCCAGAACTGATGCTGACCATCTTCAAGCTGCCGCCGGAAAGTTTATCCGTGCGTATGCTAAAGCGGTTTGAGAAATGGAGCGCAGGTTTTGCCAACCTCGTGGTGACGGTCAATCTGGCGTCCAAAAGAATTTATTCATCGCGCAGTTGTGCGCCGGAAAAAATCCAGGTCGTAATGAATTCGCCGAACGAGGAGGTTTTCCAGTTCAAGTCTGCGTCGGCAGCATTGCCAAATGAAAAATCCGGCGGCAATTTTACGATCATGTATCATGGGTCACTATTGCCACGGAACGGATTTGACCTCGCGGTGAAGGCACTGGAAACCGTGAAGGAAAAAATACCCGGCGCATCGTTGGTGGTTTGCGGCGAACGCACACCGTTTTTTGAATCGGTCATGGCTTCCGCGGACAAGCACGGCCTTCAGGGGGCAGTAAACTACCTTGGTGTGAAAAAACAGGAGCAAATCGCCGAGATCATTGACCGTTGCGACCTCGGCATCATCCCCAATCACCGCAACATTTTCACCGAGATGAACACCCCGACGCGTATTTTTGAGTATTTGTCGCGCGGCAAACCCGTCATCGCGCCTAGGGCGCAGGGCATTCAGGATTATTTTGGCGACCAGGACCTGATTTATTTTGAACTGGGCAACGCCGACGATCTCGCGCGGAAAATTGAGTACTCGTATTTCCACCCCGCTGAGGTGCGGGAAACCGTCGAACGCGGCCAAAGAATTTATCTCACCCACCGTTGGAGCAGGGAAAGCACAGGCTTTGTGGACACCGTTGCTGAACTCCTGGGACGGCGGTGAAAGTCAAAACCCTGAAACGCCAACGATGATCGCAGTCCACGCAGAGGAGGCGGACCGTGCGGTGGTCGTGGAATTCTTTGAGCTGTTTAAAACTCCATGGAGGTTTTTTTGCGACGGCGACAAAACTGATGTTTTAATCTGTGTGCGTGCCGGCGTTCCAAAGACCGATGCACGGCTGGTGCTGATTTTTGGGGGCGAACCTAAACTTTTCGACGAGGAAAGGGGACTTCGGCCGCGTGCGCAGAAGCCAAACACGTTACTTTCATACAAAGGCGAACAAATTCCGATATATGGAAACAGTCTTGCCTTCGGCCCACCCGCTGATGGCGCTTTGAAGAATGAATCTTCCGGTGAAGCGGCGATAGTGAAATTCAACACGGGCGGACGGACAATTTTCCGCATCGGGTATGATTTGTTCCAGGAAATCGGCCATCTGTTGACGCGCGGCCAGCCCGAGGCCAACGCGGCAATGCCCGCGCTGGAAATCCACATCGCCTTGCTGCGCGATTTGATCGTTGGTGCTTCGATCCCGCTAGTTGAAATTCCGCCGGTGCCTGATGGATTCGAATTCATCGCCTGCCTGACGCATGATGTGGATCATGTGGGCATCCGGAACCATAAATTCGACCACACGATGTTTGGTTTTCTTTACCGTGCCACGGTGGGGTCTGTGCTGGACGTTTGCCAGGGAAAAAAAACATGGCGGCAACTTGGAACAAACTGGCTCGCTGCGCTCAAGCTTCCACTGATTTATCTCGGCTTTGCCGAAGACTTTTGGCATACATTCGACCGCTACCTCGCAATTGAAAAGGGTTTGAGCTCGACCTTCTTTGTAGTTCCAAAAAAGGGTGATTCGGGAACGGACGCAGAGGGAAATCATCCGGCCCGCCGCGCTGTAAATTACGATGCCGCCGGATTGGTAGAATCTATCAAACAACTGCAATCTGCCGGCGATGAAATTGCCCTTCACGGTATTGACGCCTGGCGGGACAGCGCCGCCGGCAAGCGGGAACAGGAAATCATTTCCCGATTGACTGGTACGGCGGAAACCGGCGTGCGGATGCACTGGCTTTTTTTTGACGAACGGTCGCACGCCGTCCTGGAAGCGGCGGGATTTAGCTATGATTCAACCATCGGTTACAATCAGACCGTCGGGTACCGCGCCGGCACTTCACAGGTATTCAAGCCGATGACGGCGAAAAAACTTCTGGAGTTGCCGCTGCACCTGATGGACACCGCGCTGTTTTACCCCGGCTACCTCAATATTACACCCGCGCAGTCAGAGAAAACCATCCGCCCGCTCATCGCCAATGCGGTCCGCTTCGGCGGCGTTCTGACGGTGAACTGGCACGACCGCAGTGTCGCACCGGAACGGTTGTGGGATACCGCATATATCCGGCTGCTCGAACAACTGCGGTCCAACGGCGCGTGCTTTCTGACTGCCGCCCAGACAGTCTCGTGGTTCCGCAAGCGACGCTCGGTGATTTTTGAACAGGCGGGCAGTTCTGTCAAAATCAAAACCCAGGCCGGTGATGACACGCGGTTGCCCGGTCTGTGCGTCCGGAGTTTTCAGCCAGGTGCCGGCGGAGAAAAATATTCTGAGACACGGTTGCCTGATGGCGTGGAAATTTCCTTGGTGGCGTGAATCAGAATTGGGAACCGGACGAATGAACACATGAAAGACCAGTTTGTGATCGCCCAAATCGGCTGCGGTTACTGGGGGCCGAACCTGCTTCGTAATTTCTCCGCGCTGAAGAGGTGTCGGGTGAAAAACGTGGTGGACGCGAGCTACGAACGCCGCGCGTTTGTGGAGGCCAATTTTCCGCGGACCATCGCCGTGGCGAATCACGAAGTAGTCCTGGCCGATCCGGAGATTGACGCGGTGGTCATCGCCACGCCCGCAGCTACGCATTTCAAATTCGCCCGCGCCGCGCTTCAGGCGGGCAAAAATGTTTTTGTGGAAAAACCAATGGCCACGACGGCCGCCGAGGTGGACGAGTTGGCGCGCGTTGCCGGGGAAAAAGAATTGATCGTGATGGTAGGACACACGTTCATTTACAACGCCGCAGTCCGCTACGTGAAAGACCTGATAGATGCCGGCGCACTTGGCGAGATCCGCTACATTTACAGCCAGCGCCTGAACTTGGGCCGCATCCGTTCGGACATTGACGCGCTCTGGAATTTCGCGCCTCACGACATCAGCATCATCCAATACTGGCTGGGCGATCCGACGCCGCTTTCGGTTTCGCGCCGGGGCATGGCTTACATGCAGGACGGCATTGACGACGTGGTTTTTTTGAGCCTGACGTATCCGAAAAAAATCATGGCGAACATCCACGTGAGCTGGCTGGACCCGCAAAAAGTGCGAAAGATGATCGTCGTTGGCTCGAAGAAAATGGTTGTGTACGATGACGTGGCCGACGACAAAGTTGCGATCTACGACAAGGGCATTGACCGTCGGGCGGTGCTCGGTGAGAACATGGACTTCGACAATCCGCGTCCGCAGGAATTCAACTATCGCAGTGGTGACATTCTATTGCCGCAGGTAAAATTTGTCGAACCCCTCCGCGTGGAAGCGGAACATTTTCTTGACTGCATTAAAAACAAAACGACGCCGCTGACCGGGTTGGCCCATGCACGGGAGGTTGTTTCCATTTTAGAGCAAGCCGGCAGGAACGGCGCAAGATAATTTCTTTATGGGAGAACCAAAGGTCCGAAAAGCCGGCATCGTGGATGTGACGTTTGGCGAGAATGTCACCGTCCTCGAACCGGCGAACCTTTACGGCTGCACGATCGGCGACGGCACATTTATCGGCCCTTTCGTGGAGATCCAGCGCGGCGCTGTCGTCGGCAAACGCTGCAAAATCCAGTCGCACGCATTTGTCTGCGACCTCGTGACCATTGGCGATGACTGCGTCGTGTCGCACGGCGCGATGTTCATTAACGACCTTTTCAAAAACGGTGGTCCCGCGGCCCGGAACCGCGATCTGTGGGGTTCCACAAAAATCGGCAACCATGTCAGTATCGGAACCAATGCCACCATTCTGCCAGTGACGATTTGCGATCACGTGGTCATCGGTGCCGGCTCGGTCGTCACCAAAGATATTACTGCCCCCGGCATCTATGCTGGCAACCCCGCGCGCCGGTTGCGCAAACTTCCGCGTCCTCAATCATCGGTCGTTAACCATGAACAAGGTCAGGCCGTACGATGAAGATCCCCTTCGTTGACCTGCACGCCCAGTATCTGACCATCAAGGCGGAAATTGACAACGCGATAACCGAAGCCATCGCTCAATCCGCCTTTATCCGCGGGCCGCAGGTGGATGCATTTGAAAAGGCGTGGGCTGAGACCTTGGGTGTAAAGCATTGCGTCTCCTGCGCCAATGGCACTGATGCCCTCTATATTGCCATGCGCGCCTTGGGAGTGAAGCCGGGCGACGAAGTCATCACGACGGCCCATTCGTGGATTTCGACCTCGGAAACCATCACCCAGGCCAGTGGACGGGTTATTTTCTGTGATACGGATTACGACACGTTCACTATTAATCCGGCGTTAATCGAAACAAAAATCACTTCGCGCACAGTTGGAATCATCCCCGTGCATCTCTACGGTCAGGCGGCCGATATGGATGCAATCATGGCCATTGCCCAGAAACACAAACTTTGGGTGATTGAAGACTGCGCCCAGGCGCATCTAGCGCGTTACAAAGGCAGACTCGTTGGCACATTTGGAAACGCCGCGACCTTCTCGTTTTATCCCGGTAAAAATCTCGGCGCCTATGGTGACGCCGGATGCGCAGTGACCAACAACAAGACCTTGGCGGACTGGATGGCTACCTACGCCCGGCACGGAGGCAAAGGCGAACACGTGATGGAAGGCATCAACAGCCGCATGGATGGCTTGCAAGGTGCGGTTTTGAACGTCAAGCTGCCGCATCTGGCCGCTTGGACCCACGCTCGTCGCCGCTTTGCCGCCCGCTATGACGAACTGCTGAAAGGGGTCGGTGACCTTGTTACGCCCAAGGTCGCGCCGGATCGCGATCACGTTTATCACCTCTATGTAATCCGCACGGAACAGCGCGATGCCTTGAAGAAACACTTGGCGGACGCCGGCATCGCCACCGTTCTCAATTATCCAAAAGCCCTGCCGTTCTATCCGGCGTACGCTTACCTCGGTTACAAACCCCAGGATTTCCCAGTCGCGTATGCGAACCAATCGCGAATTCTGTCGTTGCCGATCTTTCCGGAAATGACGGATGAAATGATCGGATACGTCGTGAGTCACATCCGGGGTAGTGTCCTGATTTGAAATTTGAACCGTTATTTTTTCCTGATGGTTGTTCTACTTGCGTGCCAAGGAATCTGAAGCCGCGCTGCGCTCATTGAATCAAATTTCGGTAGTAAAAATAAAAACTCCAGTTATGAAAACAACAAAGTCGTTATTCGGAATATTCACCATCACCCTGGCGCTTGCGATCCAACTCTGCGCCCGGGCCGATGACAGCATCCGCCGCATCCATCTTGATTTGGGCGCGGGCGGTCCAATCGGGTTCTCGCAACTGGACGGCACGCCGGTGAATGGCACGCTTTCAGTGGACTTTATGTTCAGCCACCATCAATTCGTCCGATTGTATAGCGCTACCGACTGGTCGTTTAGTGTTATGCTCGGATTGTCTACCACGGGTAGCGGGCTGGTCGGATTCATGGAGGGGTCTGGGAGCCTTCTGGGTGCCAACGGGAAGCCTATTCCTGGCTATGGCATTACCGGGAGCGCATCCTCGGACGACGGCGACATGTATATGGGTTATTACCCATTGTTCACCGATGACAACGGCACGCCCGATACAGAATTATCAAGGCCGCTGGATTTCTATGGTGTTCGTTTCAACATTATATTTCCTGAGGTAAATCAATCAATCGAAGTGACGGGCGGCCAGTTCTCGCTCTACGGCGGACCAATCGGCATTGGACCAAATATTCCTACGGTTATTCCTACGTTTATTCCCGAACCAAGCTCGCTTCTATTTTTCGGTTTTGGCGCATTCGGCTTAATGTGTTTGCGTTGGCATCAGCCTTACTCCATTAAAACAATCTCGGTAAGACAGACTGACAAAACTCCACCCGCCAAATAAATCCTGTGAGAGTTTTCATTTGGCTGGCTGCTCTTTGCCGAGTTGAAACAATCGCAAATCTCCGCTACCAACAATTTTGTCCCCGCGAGTTCTCGCTCGGTCAAACTTTCAAATTGGGACACTACCAAATCCGGGTTTTTTACACGCCCCCCCCCGTTTGAAACCCCGGCAATAGTGTTGGTGCTCAAAGTAATTTGAGACGCTGTCGTAATTGCATGCTTTTTAATTCACTGCATTATCTCATTTTCCTGCCCATTGTCGTGGGCTTGTATTATTTGTTTCCGCACAAATGGCGGTGGTTGCTGCTTCTATTGGCCAGTTATTATTTCTACATGTGCTGGAAGGCCGCGTATGCAATCTTACTGTTGATCTCAACCGGAGTTGCCTACGGAGCCGGGTTGGGAATAAGCCGGACGGAAGATCCGCGGACGAAGAAGAGGCTGCTTTGGGTTTGCATCACCGTGTTATTGGGGATTCTTTTCTCGTTTAAATACTTCAATTTTGCTGACGCCACCCTGCGAAGGCTTTTCGCGGAATTGACGATCCCGGTCAACATTCCATATTCCAACCTGCTGCTGCCCATTGGCATCTCCTTTTACACGTTCCAAAAGATCAGCTACGTCGTGGATGTCTATCACGGCAAGGCGGAGGCGGAAAGGCATTTCGGCATCTTTGCAGTTTATTCGTGTTTCTTTCCGCAACTGGTGGCCGGCCCCATTGAACGCGCACAACACCTCCTCCATCAATTTTACGAGCGGCATGAATTCACATATGAAAAAGCGGTCTCCGGCTTGCGGCTGATCCTGTGGGGGCTTTTCAAAAAAATCGTCGTGGCTGACCGCGTAGCGATTCTGGTGAAGGCGGTTTACGCTGATCCCAGGAGTTATCCCGGTTTGCCGCTCGTGGTCGCCACAGTCTTTTTTGGAATTCAGATCTACTGCGACTTTTCCGGTTACACCGACATCGCCATCGGGTCCGCCCGGTTGCTCGGGTTTGATCTGATGGCTAATTTCCGGCAACCGTATTTTTCCAAATCCATCCCTGAATTCTGGCACCGGTGGCATATTTCGCTTTCAACATGGTTCAGGGATTATTTGTATATTCCACTGGGCGGCAATCGAGTGACGAAATGGCGGTGGTATTACAACATTTTCATCACCTTTTTCATCAGCGGCCTCTGGCACGGAGCCAACTGGACCTTTGCCGCCTGGGGTGCGCTGCATGGTTGCTACATGGTTCTTGATTCAGTTTTTGGAACGGTTCGGGACTGGTTGCGAAGTAAATTCAAGTCCCGGATTGCCCAAACCGGCTTCGACTGGATGAATATTTCCCTTACTTTCAGCCTGGTGACCATCGCGTGGATTGCCTTTCGCGCGAGTAATTTCGGAGATATGTGGTATATCTTCACCCACTTGTTCTCTGGCGCTGGCCACTGGCTCAATCTCGGTGCCGCGGCGATCCAGTTCCGCGGCATGGGCTTGAAACTGCCCTATTTAATTTATGCCGGGGTTTTTGCAGCACTGGTATTCCTCTATGATATCATTGATAGTCGTCGGGATGTTTGGGAATTGCTGAAATCCTGCCCACGCCCGCTGCGTTGGGCGGTTCAATACGCCGTTCTGATCACGGTGCTTTTCTTCGGCCACGACAACCAGGCGCAAAACTTCATTTACTTTCAGTTTTAGCCCATGGAATTCCGGCGTTTCTTCAAAAAAGGTATGATCTTTGCCTCCCCCTTGCTCACCTGGGTGTTGGTGGTCGTGCTGGTTGACCCGTTTGATTATTTTAACTGGTCACATGTTTTTTCCGAAAAGGCAAAAAAGGATAACGCCGCCTCTTTGAACTATCTTGTTTTCAATACGCTCAAGGAAGTCCACAACCCTTGTGAGAATCTTATTATAGGCGATTCACGAGCGGAAGACCTTCCATTGGAATACATAGAAAAGATCACCGGTCAGAAATACTTCCTACTGTCGGCGAACGCGCTCAAGTTGAATGAAAGCATTGATCTTTTTTATCTTGCGAACCAGATCAAGCCTGTAAAGCGCGCGGTGTTCACGCTCAATTTCAACGAATTCAATGAATACGCCTATGCGGACCGCGTAACGAGCGTCGAATCAATGATCCGCAATCCGCTGCTTTACTTGTTTGACGGCAGCGTCGCGCAAGCCGGCTATTATGTCGTGAAATCATCTCTGACCGGGCGGCCAGCCGTCATCTCCATCCCGCCGATGACCGAGGATGAGTGGTGGAACTATATTGCCAAGGTTCGCGCCAGAGAGCACTACGAAAGGTTCCGTTATCCGGTTGACTTGTATAAGCGAATGCAGGAAATGATTGTCTTCGCCAAAAAAGAGGGCGCCGAAATCACTTTTATCATCGTGCCGAACCATGTCGATTTTCAGAAAAAGGTGCGGGAGTTCGGGCTGGATGACGAATACCTTGAATTCAAGCGCGACATGAGCCGTCTGGGCGTCCGGGTGGTGGATTATGATTATGTGAACGACATCACGACGAATAAATCAGATTTCCGTGACCCGCTGCATACCAGGGAAAAAATCGACATCCTGATCGCAAATGAAGTTTTTCATGGTCCCTTGGTCAAGGGCAAACTGTTGGATGCCGCTTGGGCCGACCAGTGTTCAAAGTTCCTTTTTTAAAAATTTCGTCATTTTTCAATCAACGCTTGATTCATGGCAGACCCTATTGAAGCGCAGCAATTGGTGGAGACCAGCCTTGACCGTGTCCAGCAATGGGTCGAAGACCGGCAATACCGGGGTTATGAACCATTCGATGGTTTGTCATCCTGGTTTCGGCCTCTCACCTTCGGCACGCTGCTCGGAGAACGGTTGCTCATGCAGCTCATTCGCCAGTGTCCGATCAACCTTCGCCCGATCATGGGTGTTACCCCCAAAGATTCCACCAAGGGGCGCGGTTATATGGCCCATGGATATTTGTTCCGCTACAAAACCACCGGCAAAACTGAATACCTTCAGAAAGCCGAAGCCTGTCTCGACTGGCTGGACCATCACAAGGCCGCGAAATTTGCGAGTCACAGTTGGAGCAACCATTTCGACTTTTCCAGCCGGGGGGGAGCTTACACCAGGGACGATCCGATCATTGTTTGGACGGCACTTATAGGGTTCGCGTATCTGGAGGCCTACGAAGTGACCGGGACAATGCGTTGGCTGGACATCGCCGATAGAGTTTGCGCCTGGATCATGGTCCTGCCGCGGGAAAAGACCGGGCAGGGTGATTGTATCAGCTACCTTGCCCATGTTCAAAGCTCGATTCACAATTCCAATATGCTCGGTGCGGCCATGCTCGCCCGAACGGCGAGACATACCGGCAACCGCGAATATACCAAGGTAGCCCGCTCCGCCATGGAATACAGTTGTTCCCGCCAACTTCCTGACGGCTCCTGGTGGTATGCGGAAGATCCGAAATACCATTGGATTGACAATTTCCACACCGGCTACAACCTCGAAAGCTTGAAATGCTATCTGGAAAGCACGGGCGAAGACACTTGGCGCCCTAACTTCCAGAAAGGATTGAATTTCTACAAGCGCCATTTCTTCGAACCGGATGGCTGCCCCAAATACTATCATAATCGTTGCTACCCCGTGGACAGCCAGTGCGCCGCCCAAGCCGTCGAATCACTGGCCTCCTTCTCCCGCGAAGACACCGAGTGCCTTGATTTGTCCGTGAAGGTGGCTCGTTGGACCATCGCCAACATGCAGGCGCCTGACGGACACTTTTACTATCGGATTTATCCGCTGATGAAGGCAAAGACGCCGATGCTCCATTGGGCCCAAGCCACGATGTTCAAGGGGTTGACGGTATTGCAAAATCGGCTGCGAGGTGATGTCAATGGCATTTACAGCGCAGGGCAGAAAACCGGTGAAACCGTGGTCGCCTTATGAAAGCCAACAATCTCCAGTATCTTCTCATCACGCCGGCCCAAAACGAGGAAGCCTTTCTTGAGTTTACCATCCTGTCGGTGGCGAAGCAGACCGTCCGTCCAGTTCGCTGGCTGATTGTCAGCGATGGTTCCACCGACCGCACGGACGAAATCGTCACGCGATATGCGGCGAAGCACGACTGGATCGAACTTTACCGGATGCCGGAGCGCAAGACGCGGGATTTTGGCGGCAAGGCCCGCTGTTTCAACACCGCCTACGCGCGCGCAAAACATCTTGCTTTTGATCTCGTGGGCAATCTCGATGCCGACCTCACCTTCGCGGAAGACTACTACGCTTTCCTGGTGCGAAAATTCGCAGAAGACCCAAACCTTGGCGTGGGAGGGACCCCTTTCAGCGAAGATGGCCAGACTTACGATTACCGCTTCAGCAGCCGAGATCATGTTTCCGGCGCGGCTCAAATGTTTCGCCGCGAATGCTTTGAGGCCATTGGCGGCTACGTCGAATCAAGAGGTGGCGGGATTGATGCGATTGCCGTCCTCACCGCCCGGATGAAAGGCTGGCGCACCTGCACATTCACGGAAAAAACTTGCGAGCACCACAGGCTCATGGGTTCGGCGAATAATCGCCATCGGATGAAGGCCAACTTCAAATTGGGCCAGACGGGTTATCGTCTGGGCTTTCATCCGGTGTGGCAGGTGTTTCGCTCGGCCTATCAGATGACCCGGAAACCTTATGTCACCGCCGGGGTCGCGCTGGGTGCGGGCTATTTTTGGGCGATGCTGCTGCGGATCCCCCGGCCAATCAGCCCGGAACTGGTCGCGTTCCAGCGGCGGGACCAGATGCGGCGACTGCGCAAGTTCCTCGGCTTAGGCGGAAAAAATTCGCCGCGACGTGACCACGGTGACCCTGAACGGAAATCAACCTTAAAGATGCGGGCATGACGAATTTGATGAAGTTGCGACAAAAAATGAACCGCTATCATGCCGCTCACACCGATCGCGACATCGCCGCGCTCGCGGGTCTGGACGCGGCCGAAGCCGTCCTCTCCGGCGACCGCAGCACTTTTGACCGGCATTTCGAACCCGAGGGAATCAGCATCCAGAGCGGGGACAAGATAATCGGATTCAAGGTTCCGCTATCGTCTGAATCTTAACTCAACCCGGGCTTCGGGCCGAGAAACGCGGGTGAATTGAAAATCCAATATGCTGGTAGACAACATAGAGATTGCTATTGATGGAGGATTGTTTAGAACCGCTCGACTGCGCCATGAAAAATTCGAATTCGTGAAGGATCCGTTGCGTATGATTGAAAAATTTCGGCAGGGGCGGCCCATCGCAGATCTGTTTACGTTTGTGCAAGAAAATTACGATGAACACTCCTATCCTGAATTCGTTAAGGAATTGGATGGTGAATCCTATCTTTCGATTACCACCCACGAACAATGGTGGAAGGCGCTCGACTTCAAAGTGCGCAACAAAATCCGGAAGGCACAGAAAAGCGGAGTCGAATTGCGACCGGCCACCTTGACCGATGAATTCGTGAAGGGTGTGCAGAGCATTTACAATGAATCTCCTTTCCGCCAGGGGCGCAAATTCATCCATTACGGCAAGAGCTTCGCCGTCATCAAGAACGATTTAAGTTCTTTCCCGGAATGCACCTCTTTTGTTGGGGCCTATTATCAGTCTGAATTGATCGGCTTTATGAAGCTTTTCGAGGGTAAGAACGTGTTGCGCACGGTGCATATCATAGCAAAGTTGGCGCATCGTGACAAACCTGTCATGGACGCTCTCGTTTCCCGGGCAGTTGAGATTTGCGAGCAAAAAAAGCTCTGCTATTTGAACTACGGAAGCTGGACGGGCGGCGGTTTGGGTGACTTTAGGATTAAACATGGCTTTAAACGATTTGATATGGCGCGATATTTTGTCCCGTTGACATTTGTCGGAAAATTGATGTTAAAGCTGAAATTACATCGTCGTTTGCGGGACCGCCTGCCAGAGAAATTTGTGGATATCTTGCTCAGTTTCCGTAAGAGAGCTTTGTTGTTGCGAGACAAAGCCACAAAGAGATTGTCAAATGTTTAGTGTGATTGTCTGGGCCTGATGCTTGTTCGCAATGTTTAACAATGGTGTCAGAAAATTACTCTTTTGCTTTATTAACGCGACTTTGGAGAGGTGGCTGAGTGGCTTAAGGCAGCAGTCCGCAAGGGTTGCTATGCGGTCCCAAAGGATCGCATCGGAGGTTCAAATCCTTCCCCTCTCCGGTTTTTACATCAATGCCATTGCGGGTGTAGTTCAATGTCAGAACGTGGGCTCTCCCACCCCAATACGGTGCTTCGATTCCATCCGCCCGCTCCGTTCAAAGACACAATCAGGCATGGCCGGCTGATGTTTCCGATTATAAACAGTCATCGTCCGTAATTCCAGGCAGGATTCATTTTTTGAAAACACGCTTATGGAGGGTGCGTCCACGATGAATATAGAGCCGGAATTGAGGCTGGCCGGACCGGAGGATCCCATTCTGGTGACGGGTGCGGCCGGTTTCATTGGGCAACGTGTGGTGGCCAATCTGCTGACCCGCGGCTTTCGAACTGTGCGGTGTCTGGCACGGCGGCCAGGTACGCGGCTGACCTTTGTGAACGAGAGCAACCCCGGGTCGCCGGCCGTCGAAATGATTTACGGCAACCTGCTCTCCAAGGAAGACTGCCAGCGGGCGGTGAGGCAGGTGAAAGTCATTTATCACCTGGCGGCCGGCAGCGGCGAAAAATCATTCGCCGACGCGTATCTTAACTCCGTGGTTACCACCCGGAACTTGGTAGTGGCCTGTCAGGCGGAAAGATGTCTGCGGCGGTTTGTCAACGTCAGTTCATTCGCGGTGTATTCCAACCGGAACAAACCCGCCGGCCGGGTTTTGGATGAATCCTGTCCCATCAAGGAGCGGCCCGAACGCCTCGGGGATGCCTATGCCTACGCCAAAATCAAGCAGGATGAACTCGTCATGGAATACAGTCAAAAGCATGGGCTGCCGTATGTATTGCTTCGTCCCGGCGCGGTGTATGGTCCCGGCAAGCGGGCCATTACCGGCCGCGTAGGAATCGACACTTTTGGGATTTACCTGCATCTGGGCGGATTCAACCGCATCCCGTTTTCCTACGTGGACAATTGTGCCGACGCCATCGTGCTGGCCGGCCTCAAACCCGGCATTGAAGGCCGGGTTTTCAATGTGGTGGATGACGATCTTCCTCGCAGTTTTGAGTTTTTGCGGATGTTCAAAAAGAAAGCGAAACCTTTTCGGTCCATCTATGTGCCGCATTTCGCCAGTTATCTGCTCTGCTATTTATGGGAAAAATACGCGGATTTTTCCCACGGCCAGTTGCCGCCGGTGTTCAACCGCGGGCGCTGGCACGCCGAATGGAAAGGAAGTGATTACAGCAACCGTAAACTCAAGGACGAGCTGGGTTGGAGCCAAAAGGTTTCCACTCACGAGGGAATGAAACTGTATTTAGCCGACTGCCGTCTGGAGGGTATTCATGCTTAAAATAGCCATCGTGGGCTGTGGTAAAATCGCCGACGCCCACGTCCTGCAAATCCAGCGGATTGCCGGTTGTCAGGTGGTGGGCGTGTGTGACCGGGAAGAACTGATGGCCCGGCAGTTGCAGGAGCGGTTCGGCATTCCGAGGTCTTTCAGCGACCTGACAGCGCTGTTACGGGAATCCAGACCCGATGTGATTCACGTGACCACTCCGCCCCAAAGCCATTACGAGATAGCCCGCCAATGCCTGGAAGCGGGGTGCCATGTGTATGTCGAAAAGCCCTTTACGTTATTTGCTACAGAAGCGGAAGAACTGGTGGCTCTGGCAAACGAGAAGGGGCTCCGCCTGACCGCCGGCCACGATGAGCAATTCAGCCCAGCCATGCAGCGGATGCGCCAACTTGTCAAGAGCGGTTATCTGGGCGGGACACCGGTGCATATGGAGAGCACCTGGTGTTACGAATTGGGAGAAGGCGCCTATGCGAACGCCTTGTTGGGCGACAAGAATCATTGGGTTCGCAAGCTGCCGGGCCGTCTGTTGCATAACGTGCTAAGCCATGGTATTGCCAAAATTGCCGAATATCTGGCCGGCGAGCAGCCGGAAGTCCGCGTGGTGGGCTTTCCGAGCCAGTTTCTCACCCAACGGGGCGAGAAAGAACTGCTGGACGAAATCCGGGTCATCATCACGGACCAGAACCATACCACCGCTTATTTCACCTTCTCCACGCAGATGCGCCCGGGACTGCACCAGTTCCGAATTTTTAGTACCAAGAACGGACTGTTTCTGGATGAAGAGCAACAGACCGTGCTTCAGTTAAGAGGCAATCGTTACAAAAGTTTTGCCGAAAAGTTTGTCCCGCACCTGACGTTGGCCGGGCAGCATGTGCGCAACCTGCTTCGCAACGGCCGGTTGTTCCTGGCCAACGACTTCCACATGGATGCGGGCAAGAAGCATCTCATTGAAGCCCTTTATCGTTCGATTATTGATGACGCTCCTGTGCCCATTCCTTATCGGGAGATTTTGCTGACGGCGCGGATCATGGATGCCATTTTTCAACAGCTTGACTCCGGCTCTCCCCCGGTGACCACGCCGGCCAATTCCCCCGTTGCGGCCACGCGGATATGATGATCGTGAACGCAGATGACTTGGGACGGTCGCTCCCGGAAACGGACGCCGCCCTGTCGTGTTACGCGCAGGACCGAATCACCTCGGCAAGTGCCATGGTCTTCATGGCTGACTCGGAGCGGGCGGCGGATTTGGCGAAGGGCACCGGGTTGGATATCGGTTTACACCTGAATTTGGATGAAAAGTTCACGGCGCCGCATGTGCCGCTGGAATTCAGCAGACAACACGCATCGATAGCCCGCTTCCTCAAGCGCAGGAAATACGCGCTGCTTTTGTATAATCCTTTTTTGCGCGGGAAAATCCGTTCGGTTTACCAGGCCCAGCATGATGAATTCACGAGGCTCTACGGCAAACCCCCGTCGCACATTGATGGACATCGCCATCTCCACCTTTGCACCAACATGCTGGTGGACAAGGTCATTCCCGCCGGCCTCAAGGTTCGCCGAAGCTTCAGCTTCTTCCGCGGGGAAAAGGGGCCGCTGAATCGCGCCTACCGAGTCTTGGTGGACGGCTGGCTGCAACGAAGGTATGTGCTGACGGACTATTTCTTTTGCCTTGGCCAATGTTTGCAGGGAAGAACGCTTGATCGGGCAATTAATTTGGCAAGAACTGCGACCGTCGAACTCATGACGCATCCGAAACGTGCGCCGGAGTGGTCGTATTTGAACAGCAATGACTGTCTGGAAATGTTCAGGAACCTCCAATTCGGCAGTTACGCACAGCTTTGAAAACAATCCTCCCTCAGGTGCCGGGGCCTGCGCCTTGCGGTCAAAGTTCCGCGAGAGGCGAGGATAACGGATTCGCGTCTGAAGTTGACGCCGTCAGCGAGGCGCGTTGGAGCGAGATTACCGCTGATTTTGCAGATGCAAATTTGTATCAAACCTGGCCATACGGAATCGTCCGGAGCGGACGGGCCAATGTCAGCCACCTGCTACTGGCGCTGGGCTCGGAGGTAGTGGTCGCCGTCCAAGCGCGGCTCGCAAGAATTCCCCTCTTGCCTTTGGGCGCGGCTTATGTCCTTTCGGGACCGCTGTGGCAACGGCGCAACCGCCCGGTGGATGTGGAAATCTTCCGGCAGGCCGTCCGTGCGCTCCGGGATGAATATGTGCGGCGGCGGAAATGGATCGTTCGCTTAGTCCCGAATCTGGCTGATGGTGAAGGTGAACCGTTCCGGCGCATACTTGCGGAAGAAGGTTATGTGTTTCGGCTTCGTGCAAGGCGCCGCAGAACCATTCTGATGGACATTCGTCCAACGATGGAGGAATTGTATCTGGGTTTGCATCAAAAATGGCGGAATTGCCTGAACAAGGCGCGTAAGCAGAACCTCGAAATCATCGCGGGCGAAGAAGACCATTTGTTCGAGGCATTTGCGAATATTTTTGGGGAGATGGTTAATCGCAAACAGCTTGTAAATTTCACCGGTCCGGACCACTGCCGCCAAGCCCAGGCAACGTTGCTGCCGCACGAGAAGGCGTGGGTGTGTCTATGCAAATTCGAGGGGGAGGTTTGTGCCGGAGGAATCTGTTCGGCTCTGGGAGACACAGGCATCTACTTGTTCGGTGCCACCAGCAATCTTGGCATGAAAAACTGCGCCTCCTATCTGGTGCATTGGAAAATGTTGGAATGGGTGAAAAGCCGGGGCTGCCAAACCTATGACCTGAACGGGATTAACCCCGTAATCAACGCTGGCGGTTACCAGTTTAAATCGCGGCTCGCGGGTGCGCACGGACATGATGTCCAGCTTCTGGGTGAGTTTGACGCCTACCCAAATGCAGCCATCAAATGGCTCGTTCACACTGGAGATCAGTTAATGGCCAGATTTGAGAAAGGGCGCGAAACTCTGGCCCGTTTTATCCGTTAAATCAAACATGTCTCCTCACATAGCCATCCTTCTGTTTGTTGGCTTCATATTTTGGATCGTTCGGCGGGATTCGAAGGAAGCGACAGGTGTTTCTCATGCACTCTGGGTTCCGGTAATTTGGGTCGGCATCGATGCTTCGAGGCCCGTCGGTTATTGGTTTAATTCCACGAGCGTCGCAACAGACCCTCTGGCGGCCATGGAAGGAAGTCCCTTCGACCGGAACGTGTATCTGGCTCTCATAATCCTGGGAATTATCATATTGGTGAGAAGGCGTATTGATTGGAGTAGTATCATCAAACTAAATCGCGCGCTCATTATTTTCCATCTGTATCTTCTAATTAGCGTGTTGTGGTCCGATTACCCACTTGTGTCGTTTAAGCGGTGGGTCAAGGACTTCGGAACCGTGGTGATGATTCTTATCGTCCTAACAGAGGGAAATCCGTATAATGCAATTAAGAGAATTTTCTCGATGTGTACGTATGCACTGATTCCTCTATCGTTGCTGTTTGTCAAATACTATTCAGAAATCGGCCGATATTACGACCGTTATGAAGGCCATGCTTATTATTGCGGAATTACAATGAACAAAAATGCATTGGGTGTGCTAGCCATGGTTAGTGGCATTTTTTTAATATGGCGACTATCAGTTATCTGGAAGCTAATGCCGAGTCGACAGAGGTCTATCGGTATTTTGGCGAATGCAGTGGTCCTGGTAATGTGCATTTGGCTTCTTGACATTGCTCGAAGTGCAACCTCTATCGCGTGTTTCGCAATTGCCACGACGGTTTTTATCGCTTCGCATTTTAAGTGGATGCAGACAAATATAAGACAAATAGCTTTTTATGCTGGCAGCTTAACATTGCTCTCTCTGATTATTTTGATCACTCCGGATCTGAGAGAATTAGTCGTTAAGAGCTTGGGACGTGACGTAACGCTCACAGGCCGAACGGTAATCTGGGACATGGTTCTTAGTCGGAATACCAACCCTCTCATCGGCACAGGTTTCGGTGCCTTTTGGGTGGGTCCCGATGCTGTTCAAATTTCTCAAAATTGGGCGCTCACTGAGGCCCACAACGGTTACTTGGAAACGTATCTCAATTCAGGCCTGATTGGTGTGGTTCTTCTGTTCGGCGTGCTTTTCTCGGCTGGTAAAAACGCTATCAGACACTTAGCCACAGGCACCGGTTTGGGAAACTTTTATCTTGCACTGTTCTTGAGCGGCATTATTTACAACTACACTGAAGCCACATTTAACGTTAGCCATATAATGGGATTTTGTCTGTGGCTTATTGCCTTTCGAATTACTCCAATTCAGGAGCCTGCGTTGGGTGATGGGGGTGAAATTGCCGATACGTCACGTGCCCTGTTGCAAACTGCAACTTTTGACAGCGGTCATGTATGCTTTAAATCACTCGCGCGAGCAATGTTTTGACATTCCAGTGTCGAAAAGCCCTTTCCTTAACTTGGATTAAATTGTACCAGATGTGGATCGAGCAGAATCTTCGCATGCCGATATTGAACAGCCCAGCCCACTGATCCGGAAAAAGTTACGATTGGTATAGATTCTAGCATTCAAGGGCGAAGCCAAGGAGATAGAGTGCCAATCACAACCGAATTGTTGCGGCATTCCCAATGTCACCCAACGACTTGCGCTGCATTCCCTTGCACCGGAAGAAGGTAAAGGACAGAACACTTTTAAAACTGGCGTTTTTAATATCTCCCTGACCTTTCGTTTTGGCATGACAAATGCGTACATTACACAAGATCGAGCAGTGCACATACATGGGTGGCACTTTTCATGCTTCAGCCAATCATGATGTATATCGAGAGGGAAGAGTCCGTTCGATCTCTGATCCGTCGGGGGTCATTTGAGAGGATAAGGAATATTTGGAATCAAGCATCCTTAGGGGTAGCAATGATTGCCTTGGTTCTAATGTCGCAACATGCGGTATTCGGCAACACAATTACAGCCAGCTCCGCTTCAGCTTCGGATGTTCAAACTGCAATCAATTTCGCAAACGATGGCGACACGGTCATAGTGCCACCGGGCAATGTCACTTGGTCAACTGCTGTGACCATAAACGGCAAGGCCATAACTTTGCAGGGCAGCGGAACGGCCTCGACCATCATCAACAACGGCATAGCTGGCGGTTCTGATTTAGTTATCAATCCTCCCACAAATGGCAAATGGCTGACGGTATCCGGGTTTCGTTTCAATGCCCACCCGACGGCAGGTGCCTCCGGTTCTACGGGGATGATACATATCAGCGGGGACGGCTACTGGCGCTTGTGCAGCAATTACGTCGAAATAGGCTACACGGGGATAGTCCAATATGGCAACGGCGGTTTGATTGACCACAACTTCTTTAACGCCGACTTCGGCAACGGCGGCAATCCAACCGGATTTTATCATTTAGGTAACAACAACATCTGGCTGACAACTATCAAGTATGGGACCGTGACAAACTGGACCTATGTTGAACATAATGTGTTTACTTGGGACTCCGGTTGGGGCGGGGCCAATGGTGCCGACGATGGCGGAGAAGGAAATGCGACATGCTTCCGGTATAACATCGTTACTAACACATGGACCGGATGTCATGGACCGGATTCAAGCGGTAAAACGGCAAGCTCGACATTTGGAGGCGAATACTATAGCAACACTTTTTTCAATGGCATTGGAGGAAACATTGACACTGCCATGAGCGCGCGTGGTGGAACGGGTTTGTTTTGGGGTAATACACTTCGTGGTCTGGCCAACAACAACTATAACCAAATCGTAAAACTAAGATATTATCGCTGGAGTGTTCCGGGAGGTTACAGTGATTGGCCATCGTTCCCGGCTTCAATAGACGGCTGGTTAATCGTGTCTGGTACATACGCAGGATGGCCTGCTTATATGCAACAAGGCTATACCGGCCCTATTCAGGGCGTAGATGTGAACACAGGCAATAACATTGGCGGTGCAACAACCTGCACGGAAGTATCAAGCCCAATTTATGTGTGGGGAAATCAGACAATAGGGGTTTCAGCAAGTACGGTCGTGGCTGCCGATTCCCTTATATTTCTAAACACCAATTACTTCCTTAGCGGCCCTCCCTCTGGTTACACGCCGCTGGTTGACCCGTACCCGCTAGGTGGTTCGACACAGTCATCGACGAACCCTCCGCAGATCACTGCGCAGCCCATCAACGCTTCGGTTGTGGCCGGGCAGACCGCTACGTTCAGCGTTACCGCGTCGGGCTCTGGCACTTTGACTTATCAATGGTATTGGTATGGAACCAATATTCCCGGTGCCACTTCAAGCTCATGGACTACTCTGCCGACGGTGCCGGGGAACTCCAACAGTATCGTCTATGTGAATATTGGGAATGCCTATGGCAGTCTGAACTCAACCAACGCTTACCTTTACGTGACCAGTGGCGTCGCCCCTGCGATTATTACAAACCCGGCCAGCCAGACGATCGCCGCCGGCGGTTCAGCGGTATTTACCGTCACGGCCAGTGGGACAACGCCTATGGCTTACCAGTGGCGTTTCAACTCGGCGGCCATCGCCGGCGCGACCAACCGAAGCTACACCGTGGCGCCGGTTGGGACGAACAACGCAGGTGGCTACAGTACGAAAGTGACGAACAACTATGG